>Ga0210402_10004352_pt1 | contig 12928 bp, 10 predicted proteins | sample IncBWC7MmetaG_FD_161055 | JGI IMG/M metagenome (GOLD analysis project Ga0210402, IMG submission 161055) | Forest soil microbial communities from Barre Woods Harvard Forest LTER site, Petersham, Massachusetts, United States - Inc-BW-C-7-M | ecosystem: Environmental > Terrestrial > Soil >...
GCTGGGCGACATGGGCTGCGCGTTCGAAGGCTGCGAGGACGTAGAAATTTCGCCGGATGGAAAGTGGGCGGTGTGGGAGACGAAGCAGCAATTGTCGATCGCGCCGATTTCGGGGGCGAACGCGGCGAAACCATTGACGGACTTGCGGGGAAACATGAGTTCGCCGCGATGGTCACCGGACGGGAAACGGTTGGCGTTCGGTGTCGGCCGCAAAGATCATTCGTTTATTGTGATCGCGGACGTGAAGGACGACGCGTTGCAGGCGTTGCACTATGTGGCGCCCAGCGTGGACCGCGATTTTGCGCCGCGGTGGTCGCCCGATGGGAGCGCGATTGCGTATTTGAAGATCAACGGTTTTGAGGCGAAGCGGCCGCTGATTCCGCAGCGGGAGCAACCCTGGAGCATTTGGATCGGGGATTCGCGGACTTACAAGGCGCGCGAATTGTGGAAGAGCGGAAAGGCTTCGCGGGATTCGCTGCCGCACTTCGCGACGGAATCGCTGCAATTCGCCGCGGGAAACCGGGTGGTTTTCGATTCCGAGGCAGACGGGTGGAATCATTTGTATTCGATTGCGGCGAGCGGAGGGACGGCAACGCTGCTGACACCGGGGGAATTTGACGTCGAAGAGGTTGGCCTGAGCAGCGACAAGAAGACCGTGATGTATTCGTCCAATCAAAACGATGTGGATCGGCGGCACTTGTGGCGAGTGAGTGCGGCGGGAGGCGCGGCTCCGGTGGCGCTGACCAGCGGCGAAACGATCGAGTGGGGCGCGGTGGAGACGGCGGACGGGAAGAATATTTTGTGCCTGGGATCGACAGCGACTAGTCCGGCGCAGGTGTACCGCGTGAGTTCGGCCGGGCGCGAGTTGCTGGCGAAGAACCTGTTGCCAGCGGAATTTCCGAGCGCGCAACTGGTGGTTCCGCAGCAGGTGATTTTCAAGAGTGAGGACGGACTAACGATTCACGGACAGCTGTTCGTTCCGAAAAACGCGAAGCAGAGGAATCCGGCGCTGATTTTTGCCCATGGAGGCCCGCCGCGGCAAATGATGCTGGGCTTTCATTACATGGACTACTACCACAATGCGTATGCGGAGAATCAGTATCTGGCGAGCCGGGGATTCGTGGTGCTTTCCGTGAATTACCGGCTGGGCGTGATGTACGGCCACGATTTCCGCAGGCCGTCGCACAGCGCGTGGCGGGGAGCGAGCGAATATAAGGATGTGTTGGCGGGAGCGAAGTACCTGGCGAGCTTGCCGAATGTGGATGCGCGCCGGATTGGGCTGTGGGGCGGGTCGTACGGTGGATTCCTGACGGCGCTGGGACTGGCGCGCAATTCGGACATTTTTGCGGCTGGGGTGGATTTCCATGGCGTGCACGACTGGTCGGCATTTCTTCCGGAGTGGGAAGAAGGCGCCACGGCTGCGCCCGATTATGCGGACGCGGTGAAGCTGGCGTGGGAATCTTCGCCAAATTCTTCCGTAGATAAATGGAAGTCACCGGTGCTGCTGATTCAGGGCGACGACGACCGCAATGTTCCGGAGAGCCAGACGGTGGATCTGGTGCAACGGCTCCGGGAACACAACGTGGCGGTAGAGCAGATTTTCATTCCGGACGAGATTCATGACTTCCTGCTGTGGAAGACCGTGGTGACGTGCTACAAAGCAACGGCGGAATTTTTTCAGGCACATTTGGGCGGCGGGGAATAATCTCTGGAGGGGAGCCTTCGCATGAAAATTGTTGGCAGATTTTTAGTAGTTTTGGTGTTTGCGGGAGTTTCGCGCGTGGCGGGACAGGAAGCGGCGGCGCCCGCAGCGCAAGCGATTTTTCAGTATCAGGAAGTGATGGTGCCGGTGCGCGATGGCGTACACCTGCAGACGGTGATTCTGATTCCCACGAATGCGACGAAGCCGCTGCCGATTTTGTTTCGGCGGACGCCTTACGGTGTGCCGGAAAAGGCGCCGCAGCAGATGCCCTCGTCCATGAAAGAGCTGGCGCAGGACGGATACATATTCGTCGTGCAGAATCTGCGCGGGCGCTTCAAGTCCGAAGGCGACTTTAAGCTGTCGTCGCGGGTGGACCTGAAAGACCCGAAGGCCACGAACGAAACGACGGACGCCTACGATTCCATCGAATGGCTGGTGAAGAATGTGCCGAACAATAACGGAAAGGTGGGGATGTTCGGTGTTTCCTATGACGGATTGACGACGGCGCTGACGCTGCTGCATCCGCACCCGGCGCTGAAAGCGATCAGCGAGCAGGCTTCGCCGGTGGACCAGTGGATGAATGACGACTTTCACCGCTATGGGGCGCTGAGAGAGAGTTACGCGTTTGAGTACACGGTGATGGAGCAGTCCGACAAGAACAGCAACACGCATTTTGATTTCGAGACGTACGACTCGTATGAATGGTATTTGGCACTGGGCCCGCTGGCGAATATCAACGGGAAATACCTGCACGGGAAAATACCGGTGTGGAACGACACGGTAGAGCATGCGGACTACGACGAGTACTGGAAGAAAGAAGCGTGGGTACGGCAACTGCACGATTCGCCGGTTCCGAACCTGAATGTGGCGGGGTTCTGGGACCAGGAAGATCCGTGGGGGCCGTGGCAAATTTTCGAGCACGCGGGGGAGCACGACCCGGATCAGAACAATTTCATGGTGGCGGGGCCGTGGTTTCACGGCGAGTGGCAGACGGCGAAGGGCGAGTCGATAGGGAGCATTCCGTTCGGGGGACACGAAACGGCGCGGGAGTTCCGCGAGACGATTGAGGCGCCGTTTTTCCGCTACTACCTGCATGGTGTTGGAGAAAAACCGACGTGGAAGGCGAATATTTTCCAGAGCGGGTCAAATACCTGGCACACGTACGCGGCTTGGCCTCCGAAAGAAGCAAAAGCCACGAAACTTTATTTTCATTCGGACGGGAGTTTGTCGTTCACGGAACCTGGAAAATCCGCGGGGACAAAGGCGTTTCGCGAATATGTTTCGGACCCTGCGAATCCCGTGCCTTACCGGCAGCGGCCGATTTCGCCGACGTACCCGGCGGGCGACTGGCGGACGTGGGAAGTGGCGGATCAGCGGTTCGTGGATCATCGTCCCGACGTGCTGAGCTACGTGAGTGCGCCGCTGGAGCACGACCTGGTGATTACGGGTGCGGTGTCCGCGGAACTGTTTGCGTCGACGACAGGAACCGATTGCGATTTCGTGGTGAAACTGATCGACGTGTATCCGCAGGACGCGGAGAAGCCGGCGTGGAAACCGGAGGAAGGGCCAAAGCCGGGGCAGTACGCACAATCCCTGAATGGATACGAACTGCCCGTGGCGATGGAGGTGCGACGCGGGCGGTACCTGAAGAGTTTCGAGCGGCCCACGGCATTGGCGGCGAATGAGCCGACGAAATGGGAAGTGCCGCTGCGGAATCACGATCATGTTTTCCTGAAGGGGCACCGGATTATGGTGCAAGTGCAGTCGACGTGGTTTCCGGTGATCGATCGCAATCCGCAGAAGTTTGTGCCGAGCATTTATAAGGCGCAAGCGGAAGATTTTCTTTCCGCGACACAGCGAGTTTATTCGACGCCGGGGATGGAGTCGTTTGTGGTGCTGCCAGTGATGCCGTAACGAGGAACGCGCAGGATCGGGGCTGAAGATAAGAGCGGTCGGAAGAGGGGGAATGCATGCCTGGACAAGACGGTTCGCGGCGGCAGGTGGTGATTTATGTGTTGCTGGTGCTTGCATTCAGCTCTGTTTTTTATTTTATGGCGCTGAAGGCCGACAACCTGGGCGGCGGAGCGGGGATGTATGTGCTCGGGCTGATGTGGTGCCCTGCGCTGGCGGCGATGACGACTCTGAAAGCGAACGGACGGGATTTGGCGGAGTTGGGTTGGAAGTGGCCGGAGAAGAAATACGCGCTTGGGAGCTGGCTGATTCCCCTTTGCTATGCCGCGATTGCTTACTTGATTGTGTGGTGCGCGAGGTTGGGCGGATTTCCGAATCACGAATTCATGGACAAGCTGGCGGTGCTGATGGGGCTGCACGCATCGCCGGCAGTTTCCACGCTGTTGTACGTGCTCCTGGTGGGGAGTTTTGGATTAGCGAAGAGTCTGGCGTCGTCGCTGGGCGAAGAGATCGGGTGGCGCGGGTTTCTGGTGCCGCAGCTTTTCAGGAGCGCGGGATTTACCGGGACGGCGCTGATCAGCGGCGTGATTTGGTCTTGCTGGCACTATCCGCTGCTGATCTGGGGGCACTATAACGGCGGGGAGACGCCGACGTGGTATTCGCTGACATGTTTCACGGTGATGGTGGTGTCGATTTCGGTGGTGTTCGCGTGGATGAGGCTGAAGTCCGGGAGTTTGTGGACGGGGGCGCTGCTGCATGCGAGCCACAATTTGTATGTGCAGGCGATTTTCACGCCGATGACGCGGAACACGGGAAAGACTGCCTGGTTTATCGATGAGTTTGGCGCGGTGTTGCCGCTTGTGGCGATGGGATTCGCCATTTATTTTTGGACGCGGCGCAAGGAGTTGGAGCAAGCCGCATAGAGCATGGGGTTCCGGCGCGGGACTTCCCTTCCCGGGAGAGTTGCTGGTTAGAAAGCGCTCTCGATTGTACGCTGACCTCGGCCGTTCGAATCACGGATCAGTGTGTGTTTAGGCTGTCGGCGGCGGGCGACCCATAGGCCTGTACGTAGGCACAGGTACTTTTTAGGGTCAAACCTTGATGCAATTCGTAGCCTTGCCGGGGCCAGGATTTAAGATAGGGGCAGGTGATCCTGCAAAAAGCCGTTCGTGAGGTTCAAAATGAAAAAATCCCTGTGGATCTTACTGTGCGCCTGGCTCGTGATTCCCGTGGTGTCGGCTGGCCAGACCGTACAGCCAAAACCTGTTTCGAAGAAGAGTTCCAGCTCGTCAGCAAAGCCTGCGGGCAGTGCTTCGAAGGCGGCGGATGCGTCCGCCAAGATTGTTTACGCTGAGCTCAGCATCGGTGAGTTGATTGCTGAGGATGCCAACCGCTGGTCGGACAAAATGTCGGCGCATGCGGCTGTGAGCGGGTTCGTGACACAGGTGACAAAAGAAAACGATGGCGACACCACTATTCGCATTTGTGAAAACCCGAAAATAGATGGCATGGATCGCGCGCGGTGCATTGTGGCCAAGTGCATCGCCAAGATTCCCTGTGAGGTACCGCCAGTAGGCAAGCCGATTACCGTGAAAGGAATCACGCGGTACGACGCCAAAGTGGGTACTCACTGGTGGGAAATTCATCCGGTTGAAGAGATCGAGAAGTAGATCTAGGGATTAGTACCGACAAGGCTTGCACTGCGCGTGATACACGCGGGTCGACGGACTGCTTGGTCTGGACGCAGCTTGCCCAATGAGCCGACTGGTGTGGACTTGCAGGATGGAAGTCCACAACAAGGATCGGCTGCAATTCCGTTTTTGCCTGACCGCTACTTGACGATTGGTTCGCCGACTTTGTTGAGCTTACCGATGCGAATGGGCGGAGGTCTGAAGCCCTCGGTTTCTTGATAACCCCAGATTTCTCCGGTGGAAGAGTCGTAAAGAACCAAGACCTTATAGACCGAACCATTCGGGTTCTCAATTAGCCCCCACGACTGGACGGAGTTATTTGCCGCGGAAACCGAGTGCTGCCGAGCGGCGGATCCTGCAACGAGGCCGAGAACGAACACGACAGCCAGAAGCCCAACCAAGACAGTTCTTTTCATTTCACGCTCCATAGTGAAAGCAAGACACCGAGCGACAGTATATCGCTCCCATCAGGCAAAGGATTCTCGCAAGTCCTGAGTAACCCGGTTGCCGGACACATTAATACCGGGATCAATTTGTCCGGTGATCTGACTGACTGGGCGAATCGATCTCAGGTTTCCGAATTAGCTGGAGGTTGGATCGAGCGCCATGTTTCTAACGCCCATTCTTTGTGGTCAGGTTGTGAAAAGAGAATAGAGCGTACAGACCAATTGCCGGGGCAGGAATTCGAGGAGCTCAAGAGGAAATAATCTTCTCCTGTATGCCGGTGCTTTTTGGTGATTGTGGCTTTGGCGACGTAGTCTTCGCGGTCGATGAGGTACTCGGGGTTGCTCGCCCTTATTTTTTCTCTCATCGACTCGAATGTGTCACGCATGGAGGAAGGCGCGAATCGAAAAGAAGTGAACCAAATCTCTCTGGGAAGGTCCAATGCAAATTGGTCATTCTCCTTGTCGGACTCGAAAGCGGTGAACGAACCGGGATTTGCATTCTCCACCCATCGGCTAGAGCGACAGTAACGTTTCTCCTCCGATAGCCAATCGCCGGCTTTGCCTTTACTTGCTGGCGAACCAAGTCTTTCTCTGCAACGTCAGAGCCGAGGAGTTCGAGAATTTCGTTCCATTCTGCCCATGGATACAGGAGAGTGGGATATAGCCGGTATGCGTTGCGGAGAGAGTCGGCCGCGTCCTTGAGTACAGTTCTCTCTTTGTCGTTAATAGGCGAACGCCAACGCACGTTTGACCACATATGAGTCAGAGCTCGTCCCAAGTAGTATTCGGTATCGAAGCCGGGAGTCCACGATGTGAGGAACACGTGATAGCCAGGACCTGCTGTAGAAGTGTTGGCAGACACCACGAGATGTTTTGGGTCGATGAGTGTTAGTTCGACTTCCTCCGCGGCAAGGTGGAGTTGGCAGAAAACTGTGGGGGACGACTCGACGACGCCCTGCCTGGTCTTTGGGAACATGCTTGGATATTTTCGGTGAATCCAATTCTCAATGCCATCCACCAACGGTTCTGGTTCAGGGGATGAGGCGGGAAGTTTGGCTAGTAAGCGCAGGCCGAGGGACACTTTTGTCTTCAGAGTCCTGGTAATTGTACTTCAAAGACTGAATGGCTCTGCAACAAGACATAGAATGACCTGAAAACCGCCGTCACCGGAGAAGTAGGGTGCTGAGAGCTAGTCCGATGATGTGGGTGATTATGAGTTGCAAGGAGAGAAATCAAATATTTATACTGCCGGCAGCAGTCTGCCAGATTGGGATTGAAATTGTGGACGCCGCGTGGGGGGCTGGATTCGTTTTGCTCATCGTGTTTGCTGCGACCCCGCGTGCGCCAGCTTCGGGCTGGACTAAAAATGGAATTCACGACGAGGCTTTGCAAGACCGGAGACGAGCAGGCACTTTCGCTTGTTGGGCAGGCGACTATTCTGGAAACGTACGCCGGGATCACTGAGGGCGAAGACTTAATTCAATATGTAAGCGCCGAACTGGGGGTGGCTGATTTCAGACGGACGCTGGCTAGCGAGCGTGAACGAGCATGGATTGCCGAGGCGAGTGCCGGAAAATGTGCCGTGGGGTATGCGCTCGCGGTATCGGATGACGGTGCAAAATTGTTTTCATCGTTTGAACTGAAGCGGCTGTACGTGTTTTACCGATTTCATGGGAACGGGTTAGGTAAGAAGCTACTGGGGGACGTGCTGTCGTTTGCCCGGGAGATGAAATCAGAACGAATCTGGCTTGAAGTTCACGAGGCCAACCACCATGCCAGGGAATTCTATAAACACTGTGGTTTTGTTCAAACGGGAGCCGAGCTGTTTCGCGCCGGCAAAGGTTCTTACCGAGTCCTAACCATGGCACTTGATCTAGGGATTCAAGAGTAACTTAGGCGCGTGCCGGGCGAGGGCGGTGCGAAGCCGCCCCTACATTCGGAGAATTGAAGAGCGGGCCGAGCCCTTCGATCCAGTCAGGGTGAACAAGCCCGACCCCTAGAAGGGCGATTAGGAGTGGGTTGGTAGGAGGCGAACTACGTCGTTGTACATTACGTAGGCGAATAGGACCAGGAGGAAGACCAGGCCTACCTGGATGAAGCGTTCTTTGAAGGTCAGGCTGAAGTCGCGGCGGCGGATGCCTTCGAGGGCCAGGAGGAGGATGTTGCCGCCGTCGAGGATGGGAATGGGCATGAGATTGAGGATGCCGAGATTGAGGCTGAGAGCAGCCATGAGCGTGATGACGGCGAAGGTACCTTCCTGAACGGCGTGGCCCGCTTCACTGGCGATGCCGATGACGCTTTGCAGTTGCTTGGCAGACATTTCGCCGGTGAGGAGCCGCTTCAAAACAATCAGGACTTCCATCGAGCCGCGCACGGTGAAATTGGAGGCGGAAGCGAAGGACTGGGAGAGCCCCACTTTGTGGAAGGACCATTCCTGGCCGGGGCGGATGCCGATGACCCAGGCGGGTTCGCCTTTTTCGTTCTTATCCAGAATCGGAGTGAGCGTGTAGGTGAAACTTTCGGACTTGCGACGCACCGTGACCTGAGCGGGCTTGCCACCGTTTTTCTGGATGGCGGTGACCATCGCCTGCCAATTGTTCAGGTGCTCGCCGTTCATGCTTTCGATAATGTCGTCGCGGCGGATTCCGGCCGCCGCGGCGGGCTTGCTTTTGTCGAGATAGCCGACGAGCGGCGTGTTCGGGGGATAGCCGAAGAGGTGTTCGGGATCTTTAACACCGGAGGTGGAAACTGTGACGGCTTGATCGGCGCCCTGGTGATCGAACGTAACCTGGAAATTGCGATCCTGAAGGCCCTTGGTGAATTCGGATTCGACCGTGCCCCAGGTGGGGTTGGGAATTCCATTGAGCGAGACGATGCGGTCGCCCGCGGCAGCGCCCTGTTTGGCAAGGGGAGAGTCGGCAGGTAGACCGAGGAGGACGAGTGGCTGATCGTTGTACTTCGGATATGGATCGCCCTTGATCATGAAATAGCCGGTGAGCAGGACGAGCGGGAAGATGAGATTGATTGCCGGGCCGGCGACGGAAATGAGGGCGCGCTGCCAGCGGGGCTTGGACATGAGTTCATCGGGAGCGCCGGTGGGTACTTGGTCGCTGGAGTCGATTTCGGTGATGTCCTGGCCGGCCATGCGGACGTAGCCGCCGAGAGGGATGGCGGAGATGCGCCAGTCCGTGGCGCCCCACTTGAAACCGAAGAGGCGCGGGCCGAAGCCGATGGAAAAGACGTCGACGCGGACATCGAAGAGGCGGGCGACGATGAAGTGTCCCCACTCGTGAACGAGGATGAGAACGCCGAGGACGAGGATGAAGCCGAATGCGATGTTCATGCCGAGAGGAAGCCCTTTCGTGACTCAATACAAGTTTCGCATAGTTAGATGCGTGGAGGAAAGTTTTCGGTGGGTGGTGGGAATGAATAGTTATCAGTGATTGGTTTTTAGTTGGGAGTTAGGAGGCGAGTGGCGAACAGATAGCAGTTATCAGGAGGCAGGCCTGGGCGTTGCGTTAGAAGGTGTCAGCGGTGATTTCGGGGTCTTTGGGGGTCCAGTCGTCGGGTGGGAAGGAGATGCGCCAGAATTTGGGGGCGGGTTTGAGGAATTCGACGCCGACTTCGGATTTGCCCTCGGCGGCGGTGGTGACGTGCACTACGCGGACGAACTGTTCTTCGAGGGTTTCGATGTGGCAGATCAGGATTTTCTGGTTGAGCGCGACGCGCATGGAGAGGACCAGCAGGGCGCCGTGGGCGCTGACGTTGGTGGTGAAGGCGTTCTCGGAGACGTGTTGATTATTGGCGCCACGGGCGACGATGAGGATGGGGAGGCGGAGGAGGACGCGCTGGCTGCGGCGTCGATTGTGACCGGGAGTTGGGTTGGAGGGTAGATTGGTCACGAGGAAAATGGCCTGAGAGATAGTGTTGGAGAAGAAGAGGAAGAGGTCAAGGGGAGGAAGGTACTAATGTGCGCGTGAGGAAAGGGATGGTCCCGGAGGAGGGAGTCGAACCCACACGGGGAGTGATCCCCGGCAGATTTTGAGTCTGCTGCGTCTGCCAGTTCCGCCACTCCGGGAGAACCTATAGGAAAGTAACATGAGGAAGGAGGGCGGCTCAAGCGGATGGGTGGCGGGTCAGTTTTCGATGCCCCAACTTATCAGACGATTGGAATTAACTTCCAAGTCGCCGGCCACTGAAGCGTGACCGTTTGAAAAAACTGAGCGGGATTGCAGCCGAAGTTGAAGTGTTCCTAGCCGATGCTAGTTATGAGAACGTAATGATTCGCGCGCGGTGGGCTCGCCATTGAGAAAGATTATCTCTATCGAGTCATATGCAGAAACATTTGCGAGCGGATTCTCCTTTAGCAAGAGCAAGTCCGCTCGCTTTCCGACCTCGATAGAGCCCAATTCTTGTGAAAGTCCCAAAGCTGTCGCATTGTCGAGGGTCGCGGACCGTAGGATGAGGGGCAAGGGAGCACCCGCGTCAGCCCAGGCCTGAAGTTCGAGACGCCCGTTAAGCCCCGGCGGATTGCCAAAGCCATCGCCGGCGGGAGTGTCACTGCCGAAAAGGAGAGGGACATGTTCCCGCAGCATGATCTTGAACGTTGCCTGTGTTTTTTCGATCACTGCGCCGAGCAATGGCTCGAAGCCCGGGGGCGGGGATGCCTTGCGGTACTCGTCCAGCAGCGCATTGCGGGCCTTCAAACCTTCCGCCGAGCGAAGGTAGGCAATCACCGACGGCGGCAACGCAAGGGCGAGTCTCGGATCATCCAGCAGGGCTGGATCGAGCATCGTGCGTTCACCGGCAACGGTTTGCAGCGTCGGCTGCACATGCACGTGGGCGCGTGCGGCGGCGGCGATCACACTGCGAACTGCCGGAGGCGGGCTCGAATTAGCGACGTCGCCCGGCCAAATCCAGAGGCCGTGCGCGATCACGTCCGCCCGAGCATCGATCGCAGAACGCCAGCTATCGATGCTAGTGGCATGAACCATAAGGACCAGATTGTGCGCTGCGGCGGCCCTGCGGATTTGACGAAGCGTCTCGGTGTGCAAATACGGCCAATGGAAGATGCCGAATCCGGATTCCACAAACGCCTTCACGCAAATGGCGCCAACATCCGCCGCGCGTGTCACTGCGAGCTCAGGGGTGTAACTGGTGGGGTCCAGCGCTTTGGGCCAAAGGTTTGCCTCTTGCGGTTCATAGACCAGATTGGGAAAGTTCGGCGATGACACTGACGAAACATTAAACGCTCCATATCCTCCGGCGATTTTGATTCCCCGACCGCAGGAGTACAAACGAGGGTGCAACGGCGTGCTTTCGAACCATGTTTGATTGGCTGGAGTGAGGTCCAGATCGACGATCGACGTAAAGCCGAACGAGAGATAGGCGCGCGGAACCTGTGCGCGATAGGCAGCCCAAAGTTCCGGATGGGCGTCGATTGCATCATCATCCAGCGCAGCGGAGTGGCCAACATGAACGTGAGAGTCGATCAGTCCGGGGATCAGGTATCGGCCGCTCCCATCGATATGCCGTATATGCGGGTGGGGGACCAGATTTGTGCCGACTTCAGCGATCCTCCCATTGCGGATAACAACATCAGCATGAAGCAACGGAGCGACGCGCTCCGGTGAGATCAGACTGACGTTTGCGATGAACGTGTCCTCATCAATACCGCCCTGTGCGTGCGCCATCGACCCCAGGCACAGAACGAGGAGAGCGGGAAGCTTCCGCGCCAACGGGCCTTTGCTCAAGACAGCCTCCTTCTGCTCTGACTATAGTGTTCTAGCGGTGTGACCGATCCACAGGATCGATCTGTTACGGCATGAATGCTATACGAACATCCCGAGCTGAAAGTTCAGCCCGTAGCAGCCGAAACGGAGCGACGCGGTGGCCGATTGATGGTGCGGGCGATCTGGCTCAAGATTAGGCGGTAGTGGCAGCGGTGGCGGAGTTGATGGTGGCGGGGATGTTGACGGCTTGCCCGTCGGAGAAGCGGCGTAGGTTTTCGATGGCTTCGTGGATGGCTAGTTCCCTTTTGTCGGGAGGGGCGGCGTTGATGATGCGCTTGAAGGGGGCGGCGAGTTCGCTGGTGCCTTGCCAGGCTTGTTCGGGAGTGCCGGGCCAGGCCCAATTGATTTTGTGCTTGGTAACGGTCACTTGCAGGAAGCCGGCCAGGGAAAGAAGCTCGGCCAACTTTTTCTCGTCGGCGAAGCGGAAGACGTGAGGCGCGTCGGGGGGAGGCGGGGGGACTTCGACGTATTTCAGGAAGGGCCCGATCATCGAGCTGAACATAGGATTTTCTTCGATGGAGCCCCAGGTGATGAAGGAGACGCGGCCGCCGGGCTTGAGCACACGGCGCATTTCGCTGAGGGCTTTCTGGATGTTGGGAATAAACATGATGCCGAAGCGGCACGTGATGCGGTCGAACAGGGCGGCAGGGAATGGGAGTTGTTCGGCGTCGGCCGCGCGGAAGTCGATGTTTTTGATGTTGCAGGCGGCGGCGTTTTCTTCAGCGATCTGGAGCATTTCGCGAATCAGATCGGTGGCGGTGACGCGGCCTTCGGGGCCGACGGCGGCGGAGAGGGAGAGGGCGGGTTCGCCGGAGCCGCTGGCTAGATCGAGGACGTGCATGCCGGGGGAGATGGCGGCGCCCTGGACGACGAGTTCGGTGGCCTGGCGGGATTGGAAGGCGAGCTGGGAATACCATTTTTTCCAGGCGGGGGCGGCGGAGAGCCAGTCCTGGCGGACGGATTCTTTGGGGTCGGGGGTGGAGGCGGAGGTGGTGGACATGCGGGTCTCCTATTGCGGGAAAGATTTGAGAATTTAGTTTGATTGGCGGAGTGGGGTTTGTAAAGAGGAGGAGTAAGAGGAAGAAAGAAGAGAGAAGAGAGAAGAAAGAGAAAATATAACGCAGCGACGCAGAGAAGACGCAGAGAAGAAAGCCCAAGAGGACGGCCTAAAGCCGCCCCTACACCGCTTGCTGGGGAGTGAGGGACGGGATAGACTGCGCGGACTGATGGAAGACTTGAATCGACGGACGGAGAGTGGTTTGACTTCGCTGGATCCGCGTGGAGGCGTTGCTGGATTTTGGGCGCTGATTGCTACTCAGTTTCAGGGTGCGTTTAGCGATAATGCGTTGAAGTGGCTGGTTAGTTTCCTGGTGCTGGAGGCTGGGG
>Ga0210402_10004353_pt1 | contig 12928 bp, 11 predicted proteins | sample IncBWC7MmetaG_FD_161055 | JGI IMG/M metagenome (GOLD analysis project Ga0210402, IMG submission 161055) | Forest soil microbial communities from Barre Woods Harvard Forest LTER site, Petersham, Massachusetts, United States - Inc-BW-C-7-M | ecosystem: Environmental > Terrestrial > Soil >...
AGCAGCACGAGATGTCCGGCGTGACTCGATGGAAAACCTGAGACCTCAAGGTCGTAATGCATGAGCTGCCGCTTTGTGGATAAAGGATGATCGTGCCCGGAGAAGAATTGTTTCTGGTAATAATAATCCGGACCCCAGGTCAATACCGAGCTGACATTGATGCGCTCGCCGCGAACCTGACGCATCATGTCCTCCGGCAGTACTCCCTCAGCCGGATTTTCGTAGTGACGGCAACCGGCGGCGTGAATGTGGTGGTCTCCCGAATACCAGCCGGACATCGCCGGATCGATCCATCGTTCGAGTCGGAATTCAATCTCTGCTGGTCCTTTCGAGTCCACTGTGAAGTTCTTCTCTTGTGTGAGGTACTCAGGGCCTCCCGTGTACGTCACTGTGTATTGCCCTTCCGGAAGGGCCACGTTCTCACCATCAGACCTGTAGACCTGTGGCTGGAAGAAGAAATCCGGAGCAAGGCGCTTTGAAGGATTCGGGTAAAGACGTCCCTGGGCATCGCGAACAATGAACGAAGCCATGCCCGGCTCTCCGTTTTCGTCGCGCACACGAAAAGTTACGCGACGCGACGGACGGACAGTGAACAGAACCGTCATGTCATTGCGAAAGCCGATATCTTGACTTCCCTGCCCCACATTGAAGCTGATGATTGCCGACCGCTGCCCGGGGTCGCGACTGTAGATCGTGAGGATCTGGTATTCCACCGCCAGGCCCGAAAGGCGTGGCAGCATCGGAGGTTTTTGATATAGAGAAATGCTGACGTAAGGAGATGTCGGCAGCGGATAGATCGAAATGTCGCTCCAGCGCTCGGCAGCCTGCTGCGACGTAAGCTCTATCGCCGGTTCGGGAGAACCGGTCGATTGTATGTAGACGTCTCCCGAGTTTGGACTTTCAACTTTGAGTTGCGCGGTTACTCCAGCCTCGTTGATCACTTTGATCAAAAAAAGCCGCGTGCCCGCCTCCACCAATTCTGGTTTCGCGGGACCCTGTTCCACTCTCACACGGCTTTCCGGATTGATGTGAACCAGAGCTAAAACGTGGGGATCGAGGACACTCTGCAGGCGCTTGACCGCTTCACTCTCCTGCGCATCCGCGATGGCTTCGTCAATACGGGCAAGTTCGTCCGCTGAAAACGGTTGACCGAGATACGACAGAGCCGTTTCCATCTGGCGGACCTGCTGCGCCAGCGGTTGCAAGGGAACTGCGGGACTCGGAAGCTGGACCTGTTGTGCCCTTGCGATTACTGCCAAAGCGGCCACGAAGCTGCAAGCAGCGCTAATTTGAATCATTGTTGCACGGCTCTTCATTTTGCCTCCGACAGGCGAGCGGCGTAACCCCACCTTCTCTGCATACTATCGGCCCAGCTCAAGCTGCTCGCCTAGCAAAAAAGCGGCATTTTGCCCGGATAGTCGAAATAAGGCCTAGAATTCTGGCTTTTGAGTTCGGCGATCGTTTCAGAATCGACTATACGAATGGTCAGAGTAAGCTCGTTCCGCCAGTGCACGTCGTGGGATCGCAGACTTCTCCTACGGGATGTGCCTACTTCACCGGCCGGCACAATGGATTCGGAATCTTCCTCAAGCCTCTTGCTTCGTGGCAACTCTTTCGGATACCTCCCGCAGCCTTCGCGCACGACAACGGTGACGGCAGGGATATCATCGGAAACGGTATTCACACCCTCTGGCTGAAACTGGCCGACCGCAGTACCTTTCAATAGCGAATCCAGGTGGCCGAAGAGTATCTGTTGCCCTTTGCTATCAACGCGCTGCATCAAACTTCCGTGATGCAGACTGCCGAATACACCTACTGTCACGAAGGCGCGGTCCGCATTGAGAAACTGGCAGATCATAGCGGCTTGAGCCTACGCCAGTTCGAACGCGTTAGCGCCGTGAAAGAATCCGTTCAATTCGCAACATTAACGCATTGCTGAGAATCAGAATGCATCGCAACGAATCCCAGCAGCCTTAACGAACACGTTAAGTGCTCCGCAACTGTCCGCGACGATCATTACGCCGAATTGGCCCTGTCGGCATCGTGAACGGCAGCAGTGGCCGAAAACCACAATCGCTCGCAGAGGAAAGCGCTTGGAAGGTGGCCGCTGTTAGGCGTCAACCGTTCATTCCTGTCGGGAATTCCAATCGTCGGCTTCGAGTCCTGTGTTGCGAACAGTTGGGGCGAAATACGGCAGAGCCGTTCTCGTCATCCGAATGATCGGTCAAGCAGATTAGAGAAGCGGCAAATAGTGATTCAGACGCTGTCAGAGCTCTGACCAGGCTTGCCAGCAAGCTCAAGGCGGCGATCGAAGTCGATTCCCCAGTCAGGAAAACCCATGATCAGAGAAAAGCTCGAAGAAAAGGCTGAAAAAACTCTTCGTGAAACAGATACGTATCGCATTCCCATCGCGATCGAAGTTCTCGCGCATCGTCTCAACCTCGCGATTCAATCCGAGGCTCTCGGAGAGAATGTAGCCGGCATGCTCGTGATCGAAGGGGATCGGGGAGCCATAGGTTATAACTCAACCCACGCTCTCGTCCGGCAGCGATTCACGATCGCTCACGAAATCAGTCACTATCTATTGCACGTAAAAAAGAATCAAAGGTCACAGCTCTTTATTGACCCTCATATGACATTCCGGCGAGACGGATACTCCTCCGGAGGAGTTGATCATGAAGAAGTCGAGGCCAATCAGTTCGGTGCTGCGCTTCTCATGCCCCGGAGCCTCCTGCAACAGGAGGTTAAAAAGAACGATCTTGACCTGGATGACGAAGAGGCAATCACATTCCTGGCCAAACGGTTTCATGTAAGCACCGCGGCCATGAGCAATCGATTGTCGAACCTTGGCTTGCTTCGCTGACAATCGTCGTCCGAATGTACAAAGATCCGGCAGTCAGGTTATTGCCGGAAGTCACAAGTACGAGTAGCCGACTCGTCAAACTGAAGCTGGATGAGCGCTTTGCCCTGTACGCAACAATCGACATCCATCAAGGGCAGGAGCTGTTGCCGCCAAGAGATAGCCGGGTTATGACCCACGTCGTCAGAGCGAGGCCACCAAACGAGCGGGCGATGACCGGCAGAGCCGCTGCAACGATGGTCTGGTCAAACGCTTCCCAGGAACATTGCAGGGGCTACGGAGAAGAAGGCGGCCCGGAACCTGCTGCGCAGATCGACCGCCGTTTCACCTCCGTTGGTAATGGGCGTTAGTTGACTATCCATTGGCAGGCTCTCTTAGGCTGAATGGATCATCTCACTTGCATAGATCTCTCCAACGAGTCTGCCAAGGTTGCGATCCTACGAGACAGGAGGAGAAACGACTTTATCTTTGGCGTCAGTTGGTGTTGTTCTTTCGGCAAGGCCTTCCATGTCGCCTGTTCGAGTTGGGCATACGCACTCGTTAAATCGTCCTTTTGCGCCGATTCATCACCGTTCCATCGATCGGCCATTCGGTCGAGTTCAGTGGCCAAGCGGTTGTCGAACTCCGCCTGTGCCGGCTGGATGGCTTCGGGTAACTCGAACCCGGGCAGTCGAACACGATACCTCCACAACACAAGTCGGAGGATAAAGAGAATACGCAAATCGGGTTGCCATTGCCGAATGTGATTACGCAAGGCTAGATCCTGCTCGCGTGAAGGCCCGAATTCAAGGAGAACACCGTCTGCGAGAGCTCGTACTTGGTCGAGATTGGTATTGATTGTCTCGCGAAGAGCAAGGCTCTGTCGGACAGCAGTTTTCACGTCCTTTGAGGCCGGTTCTCTTGCTAACTGCGCTATGGTTTGGAGATTGGAGATGAACGTCTTCTTCATCTGAACGGCCGCGGGCGCACCCCATAACTGATCAAAGACCAGCCACATGATGAAGAGACCCAGCAAAATACCTACAACGCGATCTCGCGCGACGGCGAGCGAGATCTCCATCTTGAATCCTTCCAGGTTGATGAAGTAGAAAGCCACAGCAACCTGAATTCCAAAGTATGACAGCCGAGGGCTGGATGTCATGAACCAGGAAGACAGGGCGGTGACAACAACGAAAAGAACTACGAAACCAACGATCGAATCGCAATAGGGCAGAATGAAGACCTGCGAACCCATCCCGAGCAGGAAACCGCCAAATATGGCTCCGGTGATGCGAAGAATCTGCTTCTGGTGCGATGAACCAATCGTGGTAAGCGCGGTTAGTAGGCAGGTGGTTACGGCTGTGCTAATGCCGGGCCAAGCGACCAGGTTGTAGATGAGGTAACAAACGCTCGCAGCCAGGCAGCCTTTGAGCGCGAACTTAACGTGCTCCGGGTTGGCGAGCGCATCGGGGACAATGAGTGTTCCTCGCCGCGTATCTTCTGGGGATGGCAGGTACCCCTGGACTAGTCGAGAGCCTGCAAACGCCTCAGGGATGAGAGTTACCGTATCTTCCATCTCGCCAAGTAATGGAGCGGAACCCGCTGCTTGTCTATCATCATTGAACTGGACCGAGGCCGGCGTTCGCCGGTTCGTTAAATCACCACGAATGGTTGCGACGGTCTCGGCCAAGTTCCGGAATCGTCTCTGGTCGCTGGCTGACAACTCGAAGCTGAGCTGGGTAAGGGTTGCCGCAAGACCGATGAGCCTGCCCACAAGAGCCGCAACACCACCGATCTCTACGGAATACTGGGGCGAATAATCCGAGCGCCGCAAAGCGCGCCGCAACAATGATGTCCCTTGCGCATCGAGGCGGATGATTTCTCGCTCGATAGCGGAATCTACAGTGCGGCCCTCCGCGTAGCAGGTCAACAAATTCCCAACTGCGGCCAGCCGCTCTGCAATAGGCAAAACAACTTCATCTCCAGACCGCAGCTGCACAAAGGCCAATTCCACAGCCGCGGTCATGACGACTCCAATTAACACCGCTAGGCAAAGCCAAAGGGTGTCTTCTACATTGGTCTCCGCAGAGACGTGGCGGTCCCAGAATGGAACTCCAACGGCAATCATGACGGCGAAGTTCACCGCCGCGGTGTAGTTGGTCAGAGTGCGGACGGCGTAGAAAACGAGGAAGAAAGAGCCGATGACCCAGAGAAAGTGAAGCACGGGGAGATTGACAACAAACCACATCGAGACCAGGAGATATGCGGCACCGACAGCGGTAAAGAATAATATTGTTGCTGCTGATTCCCAGGTTGCCCGCGAGGTCTGACGAGAAATCATTAGCACATAAATTGCGCCCTGGAAAGCAGACGGAACGCGAAAGGTCATGCAGACGATCATCACGAGGGTTGCAGCGATCGTCATCCGCGCTACCAGGGCGCTTCTGCCCGGGTAAGGCGCGAGTTCCTCTTTGAGAAATCGGCGTAACCACGACAACGCATAAGATTGAAAAGACAAGCTTCGGGCGAAGGTTGCCATTTTCATTCGCCCCGAATCGTGACCGAGGCTGACTCGCCAACTCGAAACAAGTCAGGCGTTGGATTCTCGACGCGTATTCGAACCGGGAACCGCGACGCCAAGTGCACCCAGTTCAGGCTGCGCTGCACATCCGGAAGAGAGGGTTCCAACTTGCCAATCACATCAGGATCGGGGGTTACTCCAAATCCGATGCTCTCCACGACTCCGACAAAGCGCACATTTGGCCGCGACATCACATAGACATCAGCCTTCATCCCCGGCGTAATGCGCTGGAGTTCGCCTTCTCGAAAGTTTCCAACTGCCCACCAGGTGCGCGCGTCGATGAGCGTGAACATTTGCTGACCGACATGGGCATAGGCGCCTTCTGAAATTGTGAGATTAGTCACTCGGGCATCAAACGGCGCATACACGCGGCACTTATCCAGATCGTAACGAGCCTTCTTTACCGCCGCTGCTTTTGCTCCGCGCTGATTGATCAAAGGTTCGAGCGTTGTCACCGCATGGCCGGCTTGTTCGTGTAAGGACAAAGCTGAGCTCAATTCTGCCTTCGCCAACTGCAATTGCGACTCGGCCTGCTTCAGAGCTTCTGCATCGGCAGTTTCTGAACTTCTGGCTCTATCTACCTGGTCTACGGTGACAAATTGTTTGGTTAAGAGCGGCTCAACGCGATGCAGATTGTTGTTCGCGTAATTCCATTCCGCGCGCGCTCGGCCGACGCCCCGCTCCGCGTTTAGTACATTGGCCTCCATGCTGTGAATGTTCGCTTGCGCAACAGAAACTGCGCTCACCAATGCGGCTATTTTTCGGCGCTCATCCGAAATTTGCCCTTCCAAAGCGGCCTGCTCGGAAACTGCATCTTCGACAGCATATTGATAGGGACTTTCATCGATTTCGTACAGCAGTTCACCCTTTTTCACGAACTGGTTGTCCTTCACATTCAGCCGGGCGAGAGGGCCGTTAACTTGTGGCGCTATGCCAATGAAATTCGCAAATACTTCGGCATCCTCGGTCCGCGGGTAGTGGTTCGCGTGAAAAAGCACGACAAGTCCGAGCGCCACTGCAACTGCCACGATCGCTATACTGATCCAGCGGCCGAGACGTTGGCGCGAGCGCGGATTCTTATTTGTCTCCATACTTATTGCTCCTTGTTCAGCGGAACAGAACGAGCCACAACGCGAAAGCAAAAATGGCCGTGAGGCTCGAATAGATGAGAACCGGCCAGACGATCTCGACGTAACGGTTCAACAGCGCTCGCAAGATCACCGTAAGCAAAATGGCCACCACGAGACAGAGGAGCCATGCCGGAAAGAACGAGCCCAGAATGTCGAATGAAGGCGCTCGTCCGCACCCCGCCAGAAACAGTAGAGCGGAGACGAGCACACCGAACACAGATCTAGGAATCGCGTTCATGGTCGGGGCCTCGCATCATTGGTGCGAATGGAAGCCCCCGTTGTGAAAGCCACATCTGCGAAGGAGGTAAGCACCTGCGTGCGCGCCAGGACATCCGCCGAACGGGCTTGCGCCAGAGTACGCTGGGCGGCAGTCACGTCAAGTAAGTTTCGAACCCCGGCTTTGTAGGATTCCAGGGCGGCGTTGTAAGACTGGGTAGAGGCTTGGAGTAGTGAGAGTGCCGCCTGGCGCTGCCGAAAAGCAGTGTTTAAATTCGAGTAGGCTGTCCAAACCTCGTCCGAGATCTGATTGCGTTTAACGTTCGCCTGCGCTTCTGCCGCGTGAACCTCGGCCCGCGCCGTGGCCAACCGGTTTTTTCGCGCGCCTCCGTCGAAGATGGTCCAGTTAAGATTGAAAGTTGCGCTGCCAGTCAGATCGCTCGTATGTGCCCAAGGACTCGGCTGCTGCATGCCGTAGAGAGAAGGTAATGCTGGGGTAACGCTGATATTCAATGCGGGGTAGTAGGCCGCCCTCGCTTCTTTGACTCTTGCAGTTGCGGACCTTATTTCGGCTACTTGCTGCATCAGATCAGGGCGTTGGCCGAGTGCTTGATCGATTGCCTGATCAACCGTATCGCCTATCGACTCGGGAGTGGGTACCTGATCCAACGGCTGGACAAGGATGACGAAGGTGGCGGACGCCCCGACTGCGGTTGCGAGGTCCCCTCGGGCAATTTCTTCTGCTCCGACGATAGCTTGCAGATCATATTCAGCCTGAGCGGTGGCGCTCCGTGCTTCCAGTACATCCGGCAGCGTCGCAAGGCCATGAGCCAAGCGCTCTTCGGCTGCCTGTTGCACTGCTTGCGCATTCGACAGACTTGCCCGGGCGGCATCCTCCTGCCCCATCGAACTCAACAACCGGTAATAAGACTGCTGCACCTGGTAGATGACCCGGCGGTGAGTGTCATTAAAAGCGAAGTTAGACGCCAGAAGCTGTGCTTTGGCAGCGTTGATCCGACCGGAGCGGGCGCCAAAATCGAACACGGTGTAATTGAGATCCATCTCCACCTGGAACTCCTGAACAACCTGGGAATCGAAGCGATCGCCAAATAAGACCTCTTGGCGGGTGGTCTGAGAAATTGCAGCAGCCGCGAGCGTGGGAAATAACTGACTGCGTGTTACGCCCAGGGTCGCCGCTTGAGCGCGTGCGCGTTCCCACGAATCGCGAGTGGCTGGATTGTGTGCTTCCGCCAAATCAATTAACTCCGGCAACGTATACGTCTTGCCCGAATCTAAGGTGAATCTAAAGTCAGGAATATTTCTGGCATCTGCTTCGACGCTGAGCTCAGTAGAGGTATGCCAAGGATGATCAGGAAAAACAGGCGCACTCTGAGCCGGAACAGTCCTGGGCGACAGCAGGAGAAACGAAATTACCCCAGCCACACACAAGAGGAGCAATTGTTGTTTCAAATACCTGGACATTATGTTTCAGCCTCAAAGATCTACCTTCCAGCTTTCTCAAAGGGGATGAGTCATCTCCTCCCGGACGAGCCCAAGAATCAAACTGCTCCGCCGTGAGAAACCCAAGCTTTAAAGCAGCTCAAAGCGGCGGACGCCTCGGTTTGAGTGCTTTCCACTTTCAGGTTCCGTCGATCGCAACTCCACTACTCCTCTGGCACTTCCCATCGAGTTAGATCCCAGCACCAAACTGACAAACGGCATTCCACCCGTTTCCGGAGGCAGTTCAAGCTGGAACAACTTCCCCTTAGGGTGCTTTTGTTGGAGGAAGTCTGGATCAGCTAGGATTTGACCGATATCGAGGCGGAGATCAGAGGACTCACCCTGACCGTATTGCGCTTTATTCATTCCGGCCCATGACGTGGCACGCTTTACATGACCCATGTCGACCGCGAGCAACCTATCTGAAGTGATCACCACTTGCATATTCGACCTCCGATCCATTTGCTTCTTACGTATCTGCAACTCGCATGCCGTACCGAAGCCAGCAGTGACGGACTATGCAAATCATTGAGCCCGGGTACACAATGCGGTATTTAAACTCAAATGGATTCACGTCTTAATCGCCGGTGTCGTGCCTGTTGGCAATCACTTGTCTGCCAGTTAGCTGCCCTATACCTGACCTATTGTTGCTTGCTCTCGCAAAGTCGACCCGAAGTGGCTGATGTCAGATGTCATGACACGAGTTATGACATGACACTTCTTCACGCTTGACTCAAGACGACCTGCAGTTAGGCGAGCGGCATCGAGCTATGTTTGCTAGGCAGCGTCATCACGCTCGTGGATTAGGAGAACGGGGTCGCTTGAAACGGCAGCGCTGCCGTCAATCGCGAGAAATCGGCGAGGCAGGCGCGGGACCCATCCGGATGCCGTACAGCTTCTTCTACCAAACGCTAAGAATAGGCCGACGGACGACGTCATCGATCTTCAAAATATGACTTTGTCTGCCAAGGCCTATCGTTCCAGGCCGCGTCCGTCCGACAACGATCAGATCTGCAGCAAGCTCTTGTGCAGTATCAGTTATTGCGGTGATAACGTCGCCTGACTTTCTAACAAATGTGATTGAGTTTCCGAATAACTTACGTGCTTGCGCCATCCACGGTTTCATCCCGGCGATCCGCTGCAGGTACGCGGCTGATCTACTCGAACGGTTCTCATTTCCATCCAAGACATAGACGAAGGCCACCCTGGCTCGAAAAGTGGACGCGAGCTCTTGAAGTTTTTGAAGAATCCTATGATTTTCTGCATCCAGCGTTGCATCTTGTTCCAAATGCACAGCACAGAGAATGCTGTTGAGGGATGAGGGGGGCGCAGTGTCGAGATGCTCGGTTGTCCACACCGAAGCGGTGCATCGCTCTAGCAGGGTGGCCGTCAAGGAGTCGTGGAACAAACGGGCCAGTGAACCCTGATGATCTCGCGGCAACATGATTAGATCAATCTCTTCACGATTGGCAAAGTTCTCAATCTCATCGGCTCTATCGCCACTGAGGACTGTAGTGTGCGCAACATCTGCCCCAAAATAGTGAGCGGAGAAATACTTCAGGTCCGCCGCGCGCTTCGCTATTAAATGGCGGATCTCATCGGAAAGAGGCTCGTCGTATTCCGCCGCCAACCCAAGCGCCTTGGTATCCACTACGTGGAGTGTATGTAAGACGGCACCAAAACGGTCGACCCACGTCTTTATGTACTGCGCTGCTAACACCGAACGACTCGAGAGATCTACTGGATAAAGAATCTTATAGTGCGTGGTCATGCCATAGCCTCGTGACTCACATCGAATGATATGAAGAAGAGCGGATATAAACGATTGAAGCGTCGAGCAGCCGCCGGTGGTACTCTCCTCTTTCTGTTGGTTCAAATACGCGGGCTATGCTTCTTCGAGTTTTCAGCCTTTGGGTTTTGATTCGCTTATGACCCGATAGCCGCTATGCCCTTTCTATGCCGAAGTAATGCATGTTAGCTGCCAAAATGACTCCAGCCGAGATCGTGCACTGGATTAAATACAAAGAGCCCGCTGTTTTATTTTCTCGCCGGCGAATCGGATTAGTAATCCGTTAACGATTACCTACATATTGGCACGGACTCCTTCGCAGATGGCTGGTAAGGCGGCAGATTCGTTCTCTCTAAACTCAGAGGTTCATCGTGCATAGCGGCGTGAATTGTTCAGAGGCAGCATCAGGGAACGAACGGATGATCCTTGGTTTGTCGGGGAGGGCTCTCCGAGAAGTTTCAGTATTTACTTCAGATCTCAGAGAGTTTGAGACGAGCGCCAATCGCTCAGCAATTGTTAGCAGGTCATCAGTCTTTATGGCGCCGTCGTCGCTCATTTTCAGCATTTGCAAATGGCCTTTGCTTTGCCCTACTGACAATGCAAGGAATTGCAGATCGGAGGAAGCATGACACTTGACTGGCAGGTGCTGGTAGTTGCGATTGTGGCTATGTCCCTGAGGTTCGTGTCTATGGGCATTAATCCAGATGTTGCTGGAGCAGATGCCTAGCAACTTCATCAGGAGCGTATTGCACCGATTAAATCCCAATTGGTTAACAGACCGGACTTGCCAGTCAACCCCATTGCTCGCACGTGAAGAGGTGTCATGTCATAACTCGTGTCATGAAATGACATCTGACATCAGGCACGTCGGGTCCACGTGTCGATCCAGCTCGGTCTGAATGCCTCCCGGTCAGTGTCATCTCTGTGCCTCTTGCGTCAAGTGTCATCTGCGTTGTCACGCAATTGCAGGAACGAACCCCGGCACGATGTAGATGACGCGTCGCTTGTGGCCGCGAATTTATGGCACGGCAATTGCACGAGCACGATCAGTAGCGCTTCTCAACGAAGGATGGATATGGCGAGAAAAACAGTGGCCGAGTTGCTAGTTGACGTTCTAGCTGAAGCCGGTGTCGAGAGGATCTATGGGGTCCCCGGCGACTCGCTCAACGGAATTACGGACTCGATTCGCGTTCGACAGGACATTAGCTGGATTGGTGTACGACATGAGGAGGCGGCGGCGTTCGCCGCCGGCGCCGAGGCCCATCTCACGGGCAAGTTGACGGTATGTGCCGGAAGTTGTGGCCCCGGAAATATGCATTTGATTAATGGCCTCTACGATTGTCAACGCAGCCGAGTCCCAGTCGTCGCTATTGCCGCACAGATTCCGAGTAGGGAAATTGGAAGCGGATATTTTCAGGAGACTGATCCCAAGCATCTCTTCGCGCAATGCAGCCATTACTGTGAACTGGTGTCGGTGCCGGAGCAAATGCCGCGCGTCCTCGAGATTGCCATGCAGACTGCCATCTCCAAGCGCGGTGTTGCTGTCGTTGCCATTCCCGGCGATGTCGCGCTGAAGCATGCTCCCGTGGATGGGCCGCGACTACGCTTTCAAGAACCGACGCCAACTGTTTGTCCTTCTGAGGAAGAACTCAACCTGCTTGCGGTCCTCCTAAATAGGTCGAACAAGGTCACTATTTTGGGCGGTGCGGGTTGCGCGGGAGCTCATGACGAACTGATCGAATTAGCCAGCAAGCTGCAGGCTCCCATCGTGCATGCCCTGCGCGGCAAGGAGTTTATTGAGTATGACAATCCCTTCGACGTCGGCATGACCGGGCTTCTCGGATTCTCATCCGGCTACGTCGCCATAATGAATAGCGAAGTCTTGTTGATGATCGGCACGGATTTTCCATACCAGGAGTTCTTTCCCAAAGACGCGACCATCGTACAAATCGACCTTCGCGGGGAGCAACTAGGGCGCCGGACGAGACTGGACTTTGGCTTCGTTGGAGACACGAAAACCACTCTGCGAGCCCTCTTACCGAGGCTCGAGCAGAACCAATACCAACAGCACCTCAAAGATTCGATCGAACACTACCGCAAGGCGCGCAAAGGCTTGGATGACCTTGCAAGTGGTAATTCCAACAAAAGACCAATCCATCCTCAGTATGTGGCCAGTGTGCTCAACCAACTCGCAGCTGAGGACGCAGTTTTCTCTTGTGACGTAGGCACGCCCACTATCTGGGCAGCGCGTTACCTCACGATGAACGGTAAACGTCGACTGCTCGGTTCCTTCAACCATGGATCGATGGCTAACGCATTGCCTCAGGCCATCGGTGTGCAGACTAGTCATCCCGGGCGCCAAGTGATCTCCATGTCAGGCGACGGTGGCTTCTCGATGCTTATGGGGGATGTGCTCACGCTGAAACAACACGCATTGCCAGTGAAGGTGATCGTCTTCAAGAACGATGCGCTGGCGTTCGTGGAACTGGAGATGAAAGCGAACGGCTTCCTCAATTTTGCAACCGACTTGCATAGTGCGGATTTCTCCAAGATCGCCGAGGGAGCAGGGCTTCTTGGACTGCGAGTCGAAACCCCAGACCAAGTAGAACCCGCGATCGCGCAAGCTCTCAAACATGACGGTCCCGCGTTGGTTGAGGTCCTGGTCGCACGACAGGAATTGTCGATGCCGCCAACGATCTCGTATGAGCAGGCAAAGGGCTTCAGCCTGTTCATGCTGCGAGCAGTTCTCAACGGGCGCGGTGACGAACTTATCGATCTGGCGAAGGTCAATCTGCTTCGCTGATCAATTCAAGACCGCTCGAACGGAAAGAAGAAAGGAAATATACGAAATGGCTACGACACTATCGAGTACG
>Ga0210402_10004354_pt1 | contig 12927 bp, 12 predicted proteins | sample IncBWC7MmetaG_FD_161055 | JGI IMG/M metagenome (GOLD analysis project Ga0210402, IMG submission 161055) | Forest soil microbial communities from Barre Woods Harvard Forest LTER site, Petersham, Massachusetts, United States - Inc-BW-C-7-M | ecosystem: Environmental > Terrestrial > Soil >...
TTCACTCTTCGCGTGTGGGCGCTACCCAGCCGTTCAAATTCCCGTTCCTGTAGGGCGCGCAACAACTTCGGCTGAACCTCAGTTGGGATGTCTCCCACCTCGTCCAAGAACAAAGTGCCTTGATCTGCTAGCTCCATTCGTCCTACTCTTTGAGCAATTGCGCCAGTGAAGGCCCCCTTTTCATGCCCAAACAGTTCGCTCTCAAGCAGACCGGTAGGAATGGCTGCACAATTCAGCTTCACGAACGTGCGATCTTTACGTCTGCTGCGGTCGTGAACGGCGCGGGCAATCAACTCTTTACCAGTGCCGGTCTCGCCCAACAGAAGAACTGTGGAATCATTGGGAGCGACCGTTTCCACCAGTTCCAGAACATGTTTTAGCGCCGGGCTGTTCCCAACGATATTCTCGAAGTTGAAATCACTCCGGATTTCTTCTTCGAGGTACAACTTCTCCTGGACGAGCTTGTCCTTGAGTTCGGAAATTTGTCGGTACGCTAGCGCGTTTTCGATGGCGATTGCTATCTGCCCTGACGCCCGACTGAGGAAATCAACGTCTTCCGGCGAAAACGGAGTTTCCGTCGTACGCAGAATTGACAGAATTCCGAGACCGCGGCCACGATTTGCAAGTGGAATATGACAAAATGCTTTTATGCCTTCCGCATCTGCGACTTGATGGTGCTCGGGCGTAAGCTCGACGCCTTCCCGTTTATCAATAAGTACTGGCTTCAGGGTTTCCATCGCTTTCTTAACAGTGGCGCTCGGCGAGACGAGCAACTCTTCCTTCAGAACCCCCTTGCCCTGCGGAAAGTCCACCGCAAATACCCTGAATTTTCCCGAAGCCGTGTCCGGCAGCAAAACGGTGACGCCGTCAGCGTGCATGACTTCGCGTATGTTCGCCGCAATCGCGCGCAGGACCTCACGTAGGTCGAGGCTCGACGTGATACTGGCCGTCAAATTGAGGAGCAACTCGAGGCGCTCGTTTTGATTTCGTAGTTCGGCCTCTACGTTCATGTTTTTAGGCAAACACCCAAGGATGGGTAGGACAAAGTCTAACGCACTCATGTCGGGATTTTAAATGTCGCTGAAATGTGGGCGGCCCCGGCGTCTCCCCAAAGGTCAACGTAAACGCTTGGAAAGAGAGCGCACCCGAGTCACAATCGACAGTTTCGACCCTTTCAACCTTATCGAGTCAAGCGACTTCCGCTAACCGCTGTCTTTTCCGGCATTTACGTGTGGCATCACGTTGGCACGAATCTTGCCCTTGAGAGACATGCGACGTTCGAATGCGTTGTGAGAGTCATGTGGAAGATCACAACTCGCGGCTTCACGCTGGAGGAGGTCTTAATCCTGGCTGCAATGAACCTTCTGGCCAGCGCTGATGCCGCCGCCAAACGCGAGAAACGGGCGTCGGAGAAATAAACAAGGAGGCCATACATGGCAAAAAAACGTTTGATCAGAGGCGCAGGAGTTGCACTGTTTGGAGTCCTAACACTACTGTCCGTGACCGCGGTTGCGCAGGAAGTACGATCCGAAATCAGCGTCCAGGGGACGGGGTTCTTCACGAAAGATGCCAATGGAAATGGGATTCGGCAACAAGCTACCGACACCGGCGGGTTTCTGCTCGGCTATCGCTACAACATCAACCGCTGGCTCGCAGCCGAAGGCAACTACGGCTATGACCGCAATAGTCAAATCTACTTCGGGGGTACGGGGGCTCGCGTACAGTCCAACATCCACCAGGTAACTGGCTCGGCTGTGGTGAAACTGCCGGGCTTTGCCAGGATTCAACCCTTTGCGTTGGCTGGCGGCGGCGCTCTGGTGTTCGAATCCGACCGGGAATGCGGGCGGCAACTTCGCAGGAGCTACGATCGAGACTAGAGGTGCATTCGTTTACGGCGCTGGGGCCGACTACGCTTTCACCAGGCACATCTCGTTGCGGGCAGAGTATCGCGGCTATGTGTACAAAGCACCAGATTTCAATCTCGCCGGATTGAATACTGACAGCTGGACTCATACTGCGCAACCATCAGCCGGCATCGTCTTTCGGTTTTGAGAGGCCCGGCAAGAAAATGTGGTACGGGTGTTCACCCAACACCCGCGCCACACGACCGAAGCCTGTTGGGAAAGACTCGAAACAGGTCATGCTATCGACACTGCAATGTGGATAGACCCTTCCAAAGCCAACAGAATGGGAAGAAAGCGCACCTATGCGGTTTGACATCGCTCTTGCCTAACTGCTCACTGAGGAAACAAAACGCGGATGCAACAGGAAGGAATGATATGAGCGTGACACAGAAAAAGGGTTTAGGCACCGCAGCCGCGGTACTCGACGCCCCACACAGGTCCAAAACACGGGAACTCAGTGACATTTCCTCACGAGCGCGCAAGCTGGCGGCAGAGGCAATTGGAATTGACAGCCACATTGACACGGTTCAGCGCATATTGGTGATGGGGGAAGACCTTGGCAAACGGTGGAAGGTAGGTCACGTGGATATTCCACGGCTGCACGAGGGCGGCACGCACGCGCCGTTCTTTGCGCTGTGGGTTCCCGTGTATTTTCCAGGTTCGGAAGCCGTACGCAGGACCCTGGATCTGCGGGATGCTATGCAATCGCTGTTCGACACGCACAAGGATCAGATCGAACACGCGACTACGGCGGCCGACATCGAGCGGATTGTGAAGGCCGGCAAGATCGCGGCGTTTCTCACTGTCGAGGGCGGGCACACGATCGACGACGATCTGCGCGTGCTGCGAATGTACTACCAGCTGGGGATACGGTCGATGACTCTGACGCATTCGCTCAACAACAACTGGGCGGATTCCGCGACCGACGAGCCGGCCCACAACGGGCTGACCGATTTCGGCAAGGACGTCGTGCGGGAGATGAACCGGCTGGGAATGGTAGTCGACGTTTCGCACGTCGCCGACAAGACGTTCTACGACGCGCTCGAGGTCACGACCAAGCCGGTGATGTGTACGCATTCGTCGATGCGGGCACTTTCCGATGTTCCGCGAAATGTGACGGACGAAATGCTGTGGGCGCTCGCCAAAAACGGCGGCGTGATCGGGATTACTTTCGGCGAGGGCTTCGTCAATCCGAAGGACGCGGAAGCTTTGCGAGCAGCCATCAAGATTGAGACAAATGCGCCGTTGCTAACCGGGAGGGCACTGGATGACTATGCGGCGGAGGATGTCCGCAAGCTATTCGGCACCCGGGTGAAAGTCGCCTCGACGGTAGAACACGTAGCGGATCATATCGACCACGCCGTGAAGATCGCAGGCATCGATCACGTGGGAATCGGGAGCGATTTCGACGGAGTCTCGGGGCCGCCGAATGGTCTGGACGATGTTTCAAAGATGCCGGCGTTGATCGCCGTGTTGTTGGAACGGGGTTACAAGGAACGCGATGTGAAGAAGGTCCTCGGCGAGAATACGCTGCGCCTGATTCGCGAGGTGACAGGCAAGTAAAACGAGGGCGAAAGCACGCCAAGCCGCGGCTGTTTGCAAGCTGCTCAGAATAGAGAACGACACACGAACAAAGGAGATCAATCGATGAAGACCGAAGAGCAGGCTATCGGTTTCACCCCGGGCATGCTGTTCACTAACGGTTATGTCGCAGGTAATACGCTTCATGTCGCGGGGCAACAAGGGCCCGATTCCGACAGCAGAGTGACTAGATGGGGAAAGATCCCTTTGCCCGAGATCAAGGCACGCGCTGTGGAACTCTGGCTGTCGGGTCTCAACCTCGCTCCAAAAAGCAGGAGCAACATTCGCATGATGCTGTCCGTGATTTTCGAGTATGCGATGTGGGCCGAGTTGATCCCGGTAGACCGCAACCCCATGGAGCTTGTACGGGTCAAGAATGTGTCCAAGCCCGGACGGAAGGCACGCACGATGAGGCTGGACGAGTTTCATCGTCTGTGCGAAAAAGCTCACTGAGCCATACCGAACCATGGCGATTGTGTGCGTCTGTTTGGGTCTGCGCTGGTCGGAGTTGGTTGGATTGCAGTGGCAGGACATTGACTGGCTGGGTGGGGAACTGACTTTGCGTCGTGCCGTGGTCAAGCAAATCACGGGCGAAGTAAAGACAGTCCACTCGGCGAAACCGCTGTCCCTCGACGCTCGCTTGCTAGAAGTGCTGAAAGCGCATAAACAGCGGAGTGACTACACAGAGCCGGGAGATTGGGTGTTCGCTTCGCCCGATCTCAACGGAAAGATGCCACGCTCCTACACTTGCTTCTACGAGAAGCTGGGAAGAGCGTGTCAGGATGCGGGAATCAGGCACGTTTCGACGCACAGCTTTCGCCATAGCTATCGCGCATGGCTGGATGAGCTTGGAACCCCGATCAGCGTTCAGCAGCGGGCAATGCGTCACGGGGACATCAGGGTCGCGATGAATGTGTACGGTGATCCGGTCAGCGATGCTCTCAGAGACGCAAGCTCGAAAGTTGCGGAGCGGGCTATCAGTCAGTTACTGACCAAAAGTGTGAGCTAAGTTCTTTAGAATTGGGGTGGGAGACGGGAATTGAACCCGCAACCGTCGGAGCCACAGTCCGATGCTCTACCGATTGAGCTACTCCCACCGCAGACACTGATTGTAGCAATTGGATTATAGCAATTGCCGCAGGAGTCCCGCTCCTTCGCTGGCTCCTAATCCTGATATCATCGCCAGTCTCGACGGTGCAACCATGCGCAAGCTGATGTTCTCTCTGATTCTCTCTCTATGTCTTCTAGCGTTCTCGACCTCCAGAGTGGCCGCACAACAGTCCGCCGCGCAACAATACGATCTCGTGTTCGAAGGCGGACGCGTCATGGATCCAGAAACCGGCCTCGATGCCGTGCGCAGCGTCGGCATCCGCGACGGCAGGATTGTGCGCGTCTCGTCCGAAGCGCTGAGCGGACGGCGCGTCGTTCACGCCGACGGCCTTGTTGTCGCTCCCGGTTTCATCGATCTGCACCAGCACGGTCAGGACCTCGAAAGCCAGCGCGTCAAGGCGATGGACGGTGTAACCACGGCACTGGAGATGGAAATCGGTGTGCCCGATGTCGCCCGGTTCTTGAAAGACAAAGAAGGACACTCACTGATCCACTATGGCACGTCGGCCAGTCATGTGGCAGCGCGTGCTCTGGTGTTCGGCATGCCGCTGTCAGGCGGACCCACCAAAACCCACGCCGGCATCCCTGAGATTCTGCCGAAGAGCGGACCCGCGACCGATCAGCCCGCTACACCGGAACAAATCGAGGTCATGCGGGAGCAACTGCGCGCCGAGCTGAACGCTGGCGGTTTGGCGGTTGGGATGGGTATCCAGTACACTCCCGGAGCGACACGGCTGGAGGTGATCGACATCTTCCGGCTCGCCGCCGAGCGCAGGCTGCCCGTCTACACCCACGTGCGCAGCACCGGCCGTGTCGAGCCCGGCTCCGCTATCGAGTCGATCAGCGAAGTGATCTCAGCAGCCGCCATCACGGGCGCTTCCTTGCACATTGTGCACATCAACAGCAGTTGCCTGCACGACTCGCTGGAGTGTCTCTCCATGGTCGAAGGAGCGCGCGCCCGCGGCCTGGATGTAACCACCGAGGCGTATCCCTACATCGCAGGCATGACTTCGATAAACTCAGCGCTATTCAACCCCGGCTGGCGGGAAAAGCTCGGCATCAGCTATCACGACCTCGTGCTTCCAGAGACAGGCGAGCACCTCACCAAAGAACGTTTCGACGAGTTGCATAACTCCAGCGCGACGCGCTCGGTGCTGATTTTCGCGAATACGCAGGAAGTGGTGGACAAAGTGATTCCCCACCCTCTGGTGATGATTGCCAGCGATGGCGCCGAAGGCCATCCCCGCAATGCCGGAACCTACTCCCGCGTGCTGGCACAATACGTTCGCGGGCAAGGAACGATCACGCTCATGGACGCGATCCGCAAGATGAGCCTGATGCCCGCTCAGATGCTGGAGCGTTCAACTCCCGAAGCACGACAAAAAGGCAGATTGCAGGAAGGCGCCGACGCCGACATCGTTGTGTTCGATGCAGGTACCGTCAGCGACCGGTCCACCTTCGAGAAGCCGATGGAGCCCAGTGTAGGGGTTCGCTATTTGGTAGTACGAGGAACGGTGGTAGTAAGTCAAGGCAAGATCGTGCCGGATGTGTTCCCCGGCCGCGCGCTGCTAGGCCCCGGAAAGCGTAGTGACTAGTGGAGAGACGGGCGCCATCGCCCCGTCCGCCCGACAGTCGCAGCGTCAGCTACCCTCTGCCCACGCCCATGTACTGGAATCCCATGGCGCGCAAGCGCGACGAGTCGAGCAGGTTCTTGGTGTCGATGATGATTGGCTGTTTCACCAGGTGGCGAATTCTCGCGAAATCCAGCGTCCGGAACTCGGGCCAGCCGGTGGCCACAACCAGAGCATCCACGCCTTCGGCGACCCCATAGGCTGATTCGCAGTACTTCACCGTGCCGTTCAGTTGCAGCCGCGCATCAGGAATCGCCGCCGGATCGTATGCCCGAACGCGCGCTCCACCGGCCAGCAAATTCTGCGTCAGTTGGAGGGAGGCCGATCCCGCAACGGAGTTGGTGTTCGGCTTGAAAGCCAGCCCCAGAATGCCGACGTCCTTGTTCTGCACGGTACTGAGAGCAGCGGCCACTTTCTGCAAAAGCCGGTCCGCCAGGTTCAGATTGACCTCGCGTGCGGCATTCAGCACTTTCAGATCGACGCGGTTTTCTCGCGCCAGCCCGGTCAGCGAGTCCATATCAGTCTCGGCGAAAATTCCACCCATGCCGGCGCCCGGTTGCAGGCAGCGCGGCGCGATTTTCTTGTCCAGCCCCATGGCGAGTGCCAGGCTGACGGCATCGGCATTCACGTGCTCGCACAGGCTCGCAATTTCGTTGATGAACGATATCTTGGTCGCTAGAAATGCGGTGGTCGCTTCGCGCGTCAACTCCGCCGTTTCGTAATTCGTCACCAGAACTGGAACCCCGCGCATTACCAGCGGATGAAAAATCTGTTTCAGCGAAGAAACGGCTTCGCTCGAAGGCGTCCCAAGAATGATCCGGTCCGGCCAGTTGAAGTCTTCGACCGCGCATCCGTTGGTGAAGAACATCGGCTGGCACACCAGCAGGCTCTTCAGCGCTTTTTGCTTCAGCATCTTTTCAATCTTGGTGGTCGAACCCACGCGAACCGGCGTGACAATCGACAGCACCTGAAAGCGGCCAGCCGCGCCCGCCAGGCGGAGGACAAGTTCTTCCAGTCCCTGGGCGGAATCTTCGGCGAGAAAAATTACCTGGGCCCTGCGCGCCAATTCTTCCGGGTCCACCGAATACACCAGCCGTCCCGAACGCACGTTGCGCCGAATCACTTCCTGAAGATTCTTTTCAAAAAAAGGTATGTTGCCTTTCGCCACCTCCATGATGCGCGTGCCGTCGGCATGACAGCAGCAAACCGGTGTGCCGAAATCTGCGAGACAAGCGGAGATGACAGTTGCGAGGTAGCCGGATCCATAAACCCCAATTTGCATATTCTCTCTTCCGATCAAACCCGCAGCCTGGGATCCGGCGCCTGGTGTGCAGCCCGTAAATCTATGGTAATCCGACCAATGGACTTGGCAACGGGTAGAAAGTACATGTCCCGCAGATCAGTGAAACAGGCCGCTAGTTGCGGGTTTTCATGGGTTATTGCAGATTGGATTGTGTTGGCGTTTCGTACGAGGGTGGCTTCAGCGATACCCCAAGCTCTTCCAAACCACCACTTCAGGGGCTGGGGACAGACGCGGATCATGCCGAACTATGATTTTGATGACAGTTGGCCGCGTCCCAGCGGCACCAGCGCAACATCCTGCCAGCGACCGTTTTCCTCGCGGACGAACATCAATTCTTCCACATGCACCTGGCGTTTTCCCGGAAACCGCGCCCAGCGCTCCCGCGCCATCACGTATGCCGCGCGCGCCTGCTCATCCCGTTCCGTTTTCAAAATCGTGAGATGCGGAATATAGGGCCAACTCTCCTCGCAGCGGAGCCCCCTCCCACAGAGTTGATCGTGCAGTTCACGCATCCGATAAGCCGCCTGCTTCACCTCGATGTAGACCGTCGGAGTCGTGGGCAGAAATGTTTCCACGTCCCCCAGATCGACGCTGAACGGAACCACGCGGCTGCAAGCATCTTCCAGAAATTCCAGCGCGGAGGCTTCGCTTCCCGCCAGTTCCCGCGGAGGAAGGATCGAGAGATGGGCCGCCAGGTGAACCGTGCTCGGGTGGAGTTCCCGGCGCAGCTGTTCCACGAACTCGCCAACCGGATTGCGGATGTACGTTACCAACGCGTAGCGTGAACTGGGCATGTCTTCCGAAACCAAAATTATAGCCCGAGCGCGGCATATGGGGCAGTCCACTTTAGGGAGTGTCAGGGAGGGGAGTGTCGCGAATGTCACCCGCATCGCATCGTTTTTATGATCGAATTACAGGTAATCGAACGACAGTCGGGGCGTAGCGCAGCCTGATACTTGATTTTCCCACTGCGTACCGCTGAATTCTGGACTTCTATTGAAGCAGCTTCAACGACTCCACGAAGGCGACTTTGTCCCGCTCGTTCTCGGTCCTCGCCGTAACCGAGATCAGCCTGGTGCCATCGATGACATAGATCGTAGAGATGATTCCGCCGCCGGGCGCCAGGGAAGTTGTGGCGACCCCGGTGGTCATTTACCGGGATTTACAAGCTTTCCGGCGATAAGCTGCGAGTTTGTTACGACGTCACGCAAAACCCGTACTCTGGTGACACCAGGGTGTAATGGCCAAGCTACAAGGAAGCTCTGCCAACTGAGGGCTGGCTTCCAGCGCAGCTTGAACCGCCGGCCTTCTAGAAGTTGAATTCCGACCAGATCTCCGAAAGCGCAAAGCTCGCCCGAGCAACGATTCACATCCGAAATAGAAAATTGCAGGGTAAAATTAGGGTCACGATACTGGGAACGACCAGTATTCATACGGTCTCGTGGGTTGTCAGCTGCGCCGCAAAGTATTTGAATTTGCAGTTTCCCACGAAACTCATAACCCAAAGGTCGGTGGTTCAAATCCAAGCCCCCCGCAACCAAGTAACCTATGTCTCCGGAGCGTTCTGTTACCTATGTCTCGGAACGGACACTACTGAATCACCGCGCCTCCGCTTCACTCCTCCTGGTCATCGTCATCAACGAAAGTGGTACCGGATCAGCGAGCGTAAGAAGTCAATTGCAGGATGCGGATGCCAGGTATGGTCGGGAGCTCACGATCATTCGTGAGAAAGCTGGTGCAGCCGGCCGCTAATGCCGCCACAAGCTGAAGAGAGTCCGGCGTCTTGAGTCCCGTCGCAGCCCTGAGCTGCGCGGCCGCGCGTAAATGATCGCGCGAAATGTCTGCGATTCGGACTCCACGACTTCTCGTGAGAAGGGCTTCGTAGCGCCCGGCCAGGAGATGGTCGCCCGAACGATAAGGAACAACCAACACTTCTAACAGGGTAAGCGCCGAGGTAATCAATTCTCTGCGCCCCTCATTGGCTTCCCGAAAAAGCGGTTCTACCAGCGGAAGGAAGTGAGGACGCTCCTCGATGAAGTAGATGAAGATGGCGGTATCCACGCCCACAGGTCCATGACCGAGATCAGCCATTAATCCCATGAGGCTCGTTCTCGCTCAACATGTTTCGATGGGTCCACTCCTCTCCAGTGCTCCTTGCCTAATCCCTTTAGATCAAGAATTGAAAGAGGTTTGGGCGTCTCAAGGGCATCACTGAGGAGATGAGTAACCTCCTGCGCGATGGATCGATGCTGGCGCTTTGCCCGAGCCTTGAGCTTCCTGTAGAGACCGTCGGGAAGGTTTTTGATGTTGAGGACCGCCATATGGTTCCTCCTAAACTCCTCCATTATGGAGGAACGTAGTTCGGGCCGTCAAGCGAGGTTATGGCCAACACGGTTCCTTAGCGCGGGAACCCTCAGCGATTCCCCAGTCGCCATCTATCCCCCCAGGTCAAACAAGCGTCACGATACTGTCAACCTCCAGTATTCATGTGGCCCCGTGGGTTGTCATCTGCACCGCAAAGTAGTGCACCGCAAAGTAGTTGAATTTGCAGTTTCCCACGAAACTCATAAACGGTGGATCTCTGGCCAACCTCTTCCCTAGAGCACGCAAGTACGACGGAGTTGTCTATCCGCGGACTGGCACCTCAATCTGGTGGATCCGATATCGGGACCGCAACGGAGTTCCCCGGAGAGAATCAAGCCTGACCGCGGACTGGCAAGAAGCAAACAAGAGATTAAGAGAAAGACTTCGGTCCAGGGATGACAACCTCCTCGAAATCAGACGTAAGGGCGAGGCCCTGACGTACGGGCAATGGGCGGATTTTTTTCTGGAGACCTATTCCAAGCCACCCATGCGCGCAGCGAAAACACATGAAGCGAACGGGCGATGCATAATGCACCTCAAAACTGCTCTTGGCATGAGCAAGCTTGGGGATATCACCGCCGATTCGATCGAGTCTTACCTCCGTGACCGTCTTCGTCAGCGAGTTCGCGTCAAGGTCAAGATTGGTCATCGGCAATTGGGACCTATCAAGCCCACTACGGTGCATCAGGAGTTTAGAGTTCTCCGCCGCATGCTGAACGTGGCGGTTCGCAAAAAACTCCTGCTTGCGAATCCTTGTTCGGGTGTAGAGTTCCCGGTGGCCGTGAAAGGACTGTTCCGACCACATTACGTCACATGGTCGCAGCAGCAACGAATTGAATCGCATGCTTCCGAGTGTTTGCGGAATGCGGTTCGCATCATTACGGAGACCGGGCTGAGGGTCTACAAGGAACTAACTCCCATGAGAAAGGACCAAGTGGATATCCAAAACGCTGTTGTTTGGATACCAGACTCCAAGACTCCGAACGGTGTTGCCGAAGTTCCGCTCTCTCCGCTTGCCATCCAAGCCTTCATCAGCCAGATGGCGATCACCGGCGAGGGGCCGTTCCTGTTTCCGAGCGATCGGAATAGGAGTGGACACCAAACGACGTTTAAGACTGTTTGGCGCAAAACTCTGCGGCGCGCAAAAATTCCCTACTTCCGGATCTACGACCTTCGCTCCACCTATGCCACCAGGCTAAGTGCCGGAGGAGTAGCCGATGAGTGGGTAACGCAGATGCTTCGCCAGGGCGACGCGCAAGTCTTCAAGAAATATTCGCAGATGAAGCTGCAGATGAAGCGCGAAGCTTTGGAGAAGATCAACCGTCGGGCGAACGAAATGGTGCCTGCTAGCCCGGCTCCAATGTGCACAGTCATGATGCAGTAACCGTATTCGTGCACAGTTCGTGCACAGTTCGGGACCTGAAAACGAGATCTGGAGTGGACTATGAATGGAAGGTCTTTTAGAATCAATCGTGCAGTACTTGTCGGGGCGTAGCGCAGCCTGGTAGCGCACCTGCCTTGGGCGCAGGGGGTCCGCGGTTCAAATCCGCGCGCCCCGACCAATAAAAATTGAGTCCTGCATTTCAATAACTTGCCAGCATAGATTCGACACTCTTCAACCGGCTCGATGCGTAGTTGGTGCAATTGCTTTGTTCTCAAAAGCTAATTTCCTTCAGCATTCAGACAAGGGCGCTTCACTTTCTTGTGTCTTGGAACGAACAAAGGCTTGCATCGCTCTTGTCCCTCCTGGGGCTTGTCCTTGGCCGAATCGGGGATGATGACAAAAGCTCGCTCCAACTGCCGATTAGGCGCGAGGACTTTCCGCAGTTGATAGAGCGTGGTCTCTTGTCGCAAGAGTCTTCTATTGCCCATTTGGGGACGGGAATTCCACAGACCGCGGTCAAAACATTTCCCCGCCGACTTGATCCCCTTCTTAAGGTTGCTACTTACCTTCGACTCTTTGCTGACTTTGTCCTTCAGTCGAGACTGCGTAGGAAGCCGTGCTCCTTACTGTGGGCGTATGTGAACCATCCAGTGATGGCCCCGGCGGCGTTGATGCTTGTGGGAAAGGAGCGGGTAGAGCGAGGAGGGTCGAAGGTGGTTATCTTGCCGTCGCGATCCCTGACGAAACCATGCGCCCCGCAGCCGAGGTAATCTCCCGTGATCACTCCCGCGGTGTTGATGCTATTTGGCAAAATTTGGCAAAGTGCTACCCCCAGCACACGGAGCATTGAAGGGGTGATCTCTCCGTCGCTCTCCCGGACGAAGTCATGCACCGCCCCAAAGTCGTCTCTATAGAAAGACCCTATGGTCTCCCCCGCAGGGTTGATCGCCGACGGCATGGTGCTCAACACATTACCGCAAGAAGAACATGTCGGCAGGTCAAACGTGCTGCACGCCCCATCCCGCGATGACTAACTACCGGTGCGTCTCAATTGAGCCTGTGGGACCGGGGGACCACAGAAAGGTTCGAAAATCGTCCTCCAGGGCCCGCCAATCAAATCGACGCCGTTCAGCTGGCCAGCATTCCAAATCTGTTTCATCGCAGGTTCCCACCGGTTCGGACCCCTCAGCGATATAATGTGGCGATTTCGCAGGATTGATCTCAGCCGTATCGGAGGCTCATTTGCCCTTGTCCCTCGACACTCGCGAGGTCGGACGCGTTACCATCGTCCGCTGCAACGGACGGATTGTTGCAGGCGGCGAGAGCGAGTCGCTGCGCGCGCACATCGACCGCTTATTGCTGGACCGCCGCTCGATCATCCTGCACATGGGCGAGGTCGGATTCATCGACAGCAGCGGCCTGGGCACGATGGTTCGCAGCCTGACCAGCAGCCGGCGGGCGCACGGGGACCTGAAGCTCTGCAATGTGACGGAACAGGTGCGCAAAGTTCTGGAGATGTCGCGCCTGACGCAGGTGTTCGACACGCACGAATCCGAGGAGAAGGCGGTCGCCGCCTTTTATCGCCCCGGAGCCCCCGCCGAAACGCCCGTTCCCACCGGCCGCAGCATTCTGTGCGTCGATTCCAATCGC
>Ga0210402_10004355_pt1 | contig 12923 bp, 13 predicted proteins | sample IncBWC7MmetaG_FD_161055 | JGI IMG/M metagenome (GOLD analysis project Ga0210402, IMG submission 161055) | Forest soil microbial communities from Barre Woods Harvard Forest LTER site, Petersham, Massachusetts, United States - Inc-BW-C-7-M | ecosystem: Environmental > Terrestrial > Soil >...
CAGAATTATCACAACGAGCAGGTCGCGCCCGCACTCGACGGCCGGTCCGTTGTCTACCTTGGCCCGGTCGGCGGCGCCGCGCGCGCAAGGACTCTCGGCTCCGCGCGCGCGCTGCTCCACCTTATCAATTTCGATGAGCCGTTTGGCCTGTCGGTGGTGGAAGCGCTCGCCTGCGGAACGCCCGTGATTGCCTGCAACCGCGGATCGATGCCCGAGCTGATCGAAGATGGCGTGACCGGCTTCCTGGTCGACAGCCTCGATGCCGCGGTAGATGCGATCAATCGTATCGGCGAAATCGATCGCGCCGCATGCCGCGCGGCGGTATCTGCACGCTTCACGGTGGATCTCATGGCCGATCGATATTTGGGCCTGTACCGATCGATCCTTGGCTGAGAATCCGCGCGGATGACCGCCATTGGCGCGAAGCGGACTCAACCAACCAGACTTTGCCGGTCAAAGCCGCATTTGGCGATTTTCCAGGCATCGCGCTGCGCCGCTGCCGAACGGGTCTCGAAAATTTACCGTCGGGGCGAAGTCAGCCTGAGTTCGTAGATCGCGGTACCGAACATTGAGGGCACCTTGGGCTGCACATCAAGCCCGCCGATGGTCTCGATGAATGAATCCACGGCAAGCGAGCTCAGCCGGCAGTCGGCCTTCCAGTACTCGGCGAGCACGAGGCACTCGTTGGCTGCCATGTTGTAGAGCAGCCGACGCGCGGTGTCCTGCGCCGTCGTGCTGGGCACGTCGCGCGGGTCCGCCACCCCCTCAATTCGCGCCCGGAATGTCGTCGTGATCTGAATGATCGGATCAGGACCAAATGCCGAAGGGGGCGGGGCCGTGCCTGGAACGGTTGCCGTCTGTGCGGACGCGGCCGTCATCGACGTCAAGGCCGCAAAGGTAACAGCAAGAAGAACTCTCACGACCATCCTCCGGACAACGACACGTGAACATACATCAGGGATTGCAAACAAATTAGGACGGCAAGCTGCCACCCGGCGAAATTGGCCCTTGGCGGTGATGGCTCTCGTGTCTTGCCGGGCACTCCATCGAAGTCTAGCATTTGCGCACCGTGTGGAGACTTCGATGACTTCAACCTTCAACGTCCATGATGCGGCCGGCTATGAGCAACTCATGGGCCGTTGGAGTCAGAAACTCGCGCCCCTGTTCATCAAATTCGCGGGTCTTGCCGACGGCGAAAAGGTCCTTGACGTCGGCTGCGGCACCGGCTGCCTGACTTTCGCGCTGGCCAAGGCCGCCGATCTCGGCGAGATCAGTGCCATCGACTATTCGCCCGTCTTTGTGGAGGCGGCCAGTCGGCGCAATACCGATCCGCGCATCAAGATCCGGCAGGCGGATGCCTGCGCCTTGCCCTTCGAGGACGGTGCGTTCGACCGCGCATTGGCGCTGCTCGTGCTCCACTTTGTGCCGGATGCCGGCAAGGCCGTGGCCGAAATGCGCCGCGTCGTGCGGCCGGGCGGCGTGGTCGCAGCCATCGTGTGGGATCATCTCGGCGGCATGGCCGGCATGCGCATGATGATCGACACGGTGGCAGTCCTCAGCGAAGGCGGGCGCCAGTTGCGCAGCCGCTATTGCTTCCAGCCGATGGTGCAGCCAGGCGAAATGAAGCGGACATTTGTCCAGCAAGGGCTTGCGGATGTCACGGAAGCCGAACTGATGATCCGCATGGACTATCAGAACTTCGACGACTATTGGGCGCCGATTGCCGCAGGCGAAGGTCCGCTCGGCAAATATATAACCACGCTGGATACGGCGGAGCGGATGCGCACCGACGCCGCCCTGCGCGATGCCTACGAGGCCGGCCAGCCCGATGGCCCGAGGTCATTCGCAAATATTGCCTGGGCTTGCCGCGGTATCGTTCCCTGATGGGTCGGCATTAGCGCATGATCCAGAAAATTGTGCAGCGGTTTTCCGAAAAGATCATGCGCAAGCAGAGTCTCTACTCTTCCTCGCCATTGCCGAACAGCCCGAACTGCGCGGGATCACGCGCCGGCTCGGCAAGGCCGAGGTGGCGGAAGGCGTGCGAGGTGAGAAGGCGTCCGCGCGGGGTGCGCTGCAGATAGCCACACTGGATCAGGAACGGCTCGATGATGTCCTCGATCGCATCGCGCGGCTCCGACAGCGCGGCGGCGAGCGTCTCCACGCCGACCGGACCGCCGCCATAGTTCATCGCAATGGTCGTGAGATAGCGCCGGTCCATGGCATCGAGGCCCGCTGCGTCGACTTCCAGCGCGCTCAGCGCATGATCGGCGATCTTGCGGTCGATCGAGTCGGCATTCGCGGCCGAGGCGAAATCGCGGACGCGCCGCAACAGGCGGCCGGCGATGCGCGGCGTGCCGCGGGCGCGGCGCGCGATCTCGTTGGCGCCGTCGGCCGTCATGCCGATCTTGAGCACACGGGCGCCGCGGTTTACGATCTTCTCCAGCTCCTCCTCGGTGTAAAAATTCAGCCTTACCGGAATGCCAAAGCGGTCGCGCAGCGGGTTGGTCAGAAGGCCCGCGCGCGTGGTGGCGCCGACCAGCGTGAACTTCGCCAGCTCGATCTTGACCGAGCGCGCCGCGGGCCCCTCGCCGATGATGAGGTCGAGCTGGAAATCTTCCATCGCGGGATAGAGCACTTCTTCCACCGCCGGACTGAGGCGATGGATTTCGTCGATGAAGAGCACGTCGCGCTCTTCAAGATTGGTGAGCAGCGCAGCGAGATCACCGGCCTTCGCGATGACGGGCCCCGAGGTGGCGCGAAAGCCGACGCCAAGCTCGCGCGACACGATTTGCGCCAGCGTGGTCTTGCCAAGGCCGGGAGGGCCGACGAACAGCACATGATCAAGTGCCTCGCCGCGCTTGCGTGCCGCCTCGATGAAGATGGACAGATTGGCCCGCGCCTGCGCCTGGCCGACGAACTCCGACAGCATCTGGGGACGCAGCGCGGTGTCGCCGGTGTCCTCATTGCGCCGTTCGGGCGTGACGATGCGCGTTGGCGTGCTCACTCGTTGCCTCGCCGGTATTTGTTCGGCAGCAGCTCGCCGATTTTGGCGACCTTCGGCGCCTTGCCATTGTCGGGGACGATGACGCGCGCCTTGGCGTCATAGTCGTGGATTAGCTCGCGGCAGATGCCGCAGGGCGACACCACCGCGATCTTGCCGGGCTCGCCGGGTTTCGGATGCCGGACGGCCACGATGGTGTCGATGCCCTTGTCGCCGGTCTCGGTGATGGCGCGGCCGATCGCGATGGCTTCCGCACAGACCGCAATACGCCCGATATAGGCGTCGATGTTGACGCCGGTGACGATGCGGCCGTCGCGGGTGCGCATGGCCGCACCAACTTCCTGCCAGTCATTACGATAGCGTTTGCTGATCGCGTCAGTGGCGGCGTCGATCAGTTCCTTGTCTTTCTTGCTCAGCATGGGGGAGAACGCATTCCTTCGTCGGTCGGTGCCCGGCGGATATAGTCTATTTCGACAATTCTTTCAGGCCCAGCCGAATAAGCTGCGCGGTCTCGGCATGTTCGCCTGCGCTGCGCGAGGCCGAGGCAATGGCGGCCGCTGCCTGCGGCTGGCCATAACCGAGATTGACCAGCGCGGAAATTGCGTCGGTAACAGGGCGCGGCGCGCGCCGGTCATCGATTGCGCCGGAGAGGCTGACGATGGCCGGATCGACATTGGCAAAGGCCGGCACCTTGTCTTTCAGTTCCGTGACAATGCGCTCGGCAACCTTCGGACCGACGCCGGGCGTGCGCGAGACTGCCGCCTTATCGCGCAGCGCAATGGCATTGGCAAGTTCGTCGGGCGGCAGCGTACCGAGCACCGCAAGCGCCACCTTGGCGCCGACGCCCTGCACGGTCTGCAGCAGGCGAAACCATTCGCGCTCGACATCGCTCCTGAAGCCGAACAGTTTTATTTGATCCTCGCGGACGTAAGTCTCGATCGACAGCACCGCGGCCTCGCCCGGCGACGGCAGCGCCTGCAGCGTGCGCGCCGAGCAATGCACCTGGTAACCGACACCGCCGACGTCGAGAATGACAAAGTCCTCGCCATAGGAGTCGATCAGACCCTTGAGCTTGCCGATCATATCCCGACCACCTTCAGCCGCAGCGTCGCGCTGCTGCGATGATGGGCATGGGTGATCGCGATCGCAAGTGCGTCTGCGGCATCCGGCGAGGCCGGCTCGGCCTTCGGCAACAGGATCTTCAGCATCATGGCGATCTGGTTCTTGTCGGCGTGGCCTGCGCCGACCACGGTCTTCTTCACCTGGTTCGGTGCATATTCCGAAACCGTGATGCCGAACATCGCCGGCGCCAGCATCGCGACCCCACGCGCCTGCCCGAGCTTCAGCGTGGCGACGCCGTCTTTATTCACGAAGGTCTGCTCGATCGCGGCTTCCGCCGGCATGAAGTCACGGAGCACCGCGGCCAGCCCCTCATGGATCGCAAGCAAGCGGCTCGCCAGCGGCAATGTATCCCGCGGTTCCACCGAGCCGCAGCCGATAAAGGAAAGCCGGTTGCCGTCGCTCTCGATCACGCCCCAGCCGGTGCGGCGGAGCCCCGGATCGATGCCGAGGATGCGGATCGGAATGCGAATCGGCTGCGCTATCATGCAGCATTGATAGCGGCTCGGCGCACCAAGCGAAACAGAAACGGAACGCCAGTCCCCCGGGGAAAAGTAACCACCGCTCGTCATGCGCGGGCTTGACCCGCGCATCCATCTTCAAAAAAGAGTCTTTCGTAAAGGATGGGTTGCCGGGCCTTCGCCGCGCCGAAGGGCATTTCATTTTGGCGTCGTTTGCACGGCTTCGGCCCCGCAGGCGGGTCGAGCCCGGCAACGACGAGCCCTATCCGCCCATCTTCGCCATCAGCGCGTCCGACACCTCGAAATTGGCGAACACATTCTGCACGTCGTCATGTTCGTTGAGCAGGTCGATCAGCTTCAACAGTTTCTCGCCGGTCTCGTCGTCGACTGAGACCGTGTTCTGCGGCTTCCAGGTCAGCGCCGCCTTGCGCGCCTCGCCGAATTTCGCTTCCAGGGCTTTCGCCACCTCGCGGAAACTTTCCTGCGAGGCGTAGATCTCGTGGCCGGTTTCGTCTGAGATCACGTCGTCGGCGCCGGCTTCGATCGCGGCGTCCAGCATCGCGTCGTCGGAAGCGACGCTGGAATCATATTCGATGATGCCGGTGCGATCGAACATGAAGGCGACCGAACCGGTTTCGCCGAGATTTCCGCCGGATTTCGTGAAGAACGAGCGGATGTCGGAAGCGGCGCGGTTGCGGTTGTCGGTCAGCGCCTCGACGATGACGGCGACGCCGCCGGGGCCATAGCCCTCGTAGCGGATCTCGTCGTAGTTATCGCTCTCACTGCCGAGCGCCTTCTTGATCGCGCGCTCGATGTTGTCCTTGGGCATGTTCTCCTGGCGCGCCGCGACGATGGCAGCGCGGAGCCGGGGGTTCATGGTGGGATCGGGGGTGCCGAGCTTGGCCGCGACCGTGATTTCGCGGGCCAACTTGCCGAAAAGCTTCGACTTCTGGGCATCCTGCCGCCCCTTGCGGTGCATGATGTTCTTGAATTGGGAATGGCCGGCCATGGCGGTATCTCTTTAGGGAATCGTTAACGGATGGAGGGGCTGAGGGCGCGGCGTTATAGGCGCAAGACCCGCCAAAATCAAAGATTTGGGGCGGTCTCGGTACCAAAGTAGTGTCCGCCCGATGGAATATGAGGCAATCGTTAACCCTGACTTCACGCCTTGGTGCAAAGCTAGGGACTGCAACTCCCGCTTGCTCCCAGAGAGATCATGGCGTTCGGTTTATTCAAAAAACGAGTGCCGGGGGCGGCTGCGCCTGTCGTCGCGGCGAAGGTTCCGTCTGCGGCTGACGACACCCCCGCCGCGCCTGCCGACTCCGCCCGGGAAATCCTCGAGCTGCTCGATCTCGAGCTCGGCGGCCTGATCCGGCAGCTCGATCGCGCCGCGCAATCGGTCGCCGGCGGAGCCGAAGCCACGGCCGCAACCCTCGCCACCATCCGCGAGCGCACTGAGACACTGAGCGGGCGCAGCAACGACGCGCGGGGCACCGCGACCAGCTTTGCCGAAGTGAGCGAGAAATTCACCCGCTCGGCCGAGGGCATCGGCGTGCAGGTGCGCGACGCCGGCAAGCTCGCCGATGAGGCCGCGGCCGCCGCGAAAGAAGCCCGCGCCAATGTCGACCGCCTGCGCGAATCTTCGGCGGCGATCGGCAATGTCGTCAACCTGATCGCGCAGATCGCGCGCCAGACCACGCTGCTCGCACTCAACTCCACCATCGAGGCGGCGCGCGCCGGCGAAGCCGGCCGCGGCTTCGCGGTGGTTGCGACCGAAGTGAAGGCGCTGGCGGTGCAGACCCAGAGCGCGACGGAGGAGATCAGCAAGAAGATCGAGGCGCTGCAGAAGGATGCTGCCGGCTCGGCGGATGCCGTGCACCGCATCTCGCAGGCGATCGAGGCGATCCGCCCGGTGTTCGACAACGTCAATGGCGCGGTGGCCGAGCAGAACCGCACCACTGGCGAGATGTCGGACAATGCCGCTTCCGCCTCGCATTTCATTGTCGGGGTCGGCGACAGCGCCGCCGAGATCGATGTCGCGACCAGACAAGCCGCCGCCCATGGCGAGAGCGTCGCCGACGCCGGCAAGGCGGTGACGATGTTCACCCACAAGCTCAAGACCCGCAGCGCCGTGCTGCTGCGCCAGGGCGAGAGCGAGGACCGCCGCAAGCAGGAGCGGCTGCCCTGCCATATCAAGATCGAGGTCGCGGGCACATCCGCCCCCGTCTACGAGATTTCCTCGCAGGGCATCCTGATCTCGGGCCCGAATGCGGCGGCGTTGCCGCTGCATCAAAGCCTCAACGCGAAGCTCGACGGCATCGGCGCCTGCCGCATCCGTATCAGCGAACAGACCAAGGCCGGCGCGCTCGCGCGGTTCGAGGCGCTGGGTGCGGAACTCGCCGACAAGGTCGAAGACGTCTTGTGGTCGATCCGCGAGGAGAACGTCGAGGCCGTCACCCGTGCGCTGGAAGCCGGCAGTGAGCTCGCAAAAATCTTCGAGCAGGGCGTCGCCTCCGGCGCGGTATCGATCGAGGACTTGTTCGACGCGAACTATGTTGAGATTCCCGGCTCCAATCCGGTGCAGTACCGCACCAGATTCCTGGACTGGGCCGACCGCGTCCTCCCTGCCCTGCAGGAATCCTTCGTCGCCAGGGACAAGCGGATGGCGTTCTGCGCGGTGGTCGATCGCAACGGCTATCTGCCGGTTCACAACAAGATCTACTCGCAGCCGCAGCGGCCGGGCGACGTCGCCTGGAACACCGCCAACAGCCGCAACCGCCGCATCTTCAATGACGCCGCGGGGCTGGCCGCCGGCCAGAACCAGCGCTCCTATCTGATCCAGAGCTACGCGCGCGACATGGGTAACGGCAACACGGTGATGATGCGCGAGATCGACGTACCCCTCCGGGTCCGCGGCCGGCATTGGGGCGGTTTCCGCACCGCCTACAAGCTATGAGCGCGCTACCCAAACCGGAATCCCCCGCGACGCCGTCGGAGAGCGAGCGCCTCGTCGACCAGCTCGCCAATCGCATCGGCGGCCTCGGCGTCGAGCTCGCCGACGTCGCCGGCAATGTGCAGGAAGTGGCGCAGCGTGTCTCGGCGCAATCGGACCGGTTCGGCCATCTGCAGAAGACCGCCGAGACCATGGTTTCGGCCAACCACGACATCGCCGGCGCCTCGAAGGCCGTACAGTCGGCAGCCTCGGCCGCGGTCGACGAGATCACCCAATCGCGCACCGCCGTGGAAACCGCGGTGGGGCACATCGCCGAGCTGATCGAGGCGGTCGGCCGCATCGAGGGCAGGCTCGGCGCGGTGTCCTCGGCGCTGGCGCAGGTCGCCAAAGTCTCGACCTCGATCGAGGCGATCGCGAAGCAGACCAACCTGCTCGCGCTCAACGCCACCATCGAGGCCGCCCGCGCGGGCGATGCCGGCCGCGGCTTTGCGGTGGTTGCGAGCGAGGTGAAGAATCTCGCGGAAGCCACGCGGCAGGCGACGAAGCAGATCGGCGACACCGTGCGCGGGCTGGACGGCCAGGTCGGCAGCCTGATCGGCGAGAGCGGCGAAGCCTCGGCGCGGGCGAAGAATGCCGGCGAAGGCGCGAGCCAGATTCAAGGCATCATCGCCCGCGTGCAGGACGGTTTTGGCAAGGTCGGCCATGAGATCGACGGCGTTGCAAAAGCCGCGACCTCCAACCTCGCCCATTGCGACACGGTCATCGCCGAGCTCGGTGCGATGGTTAAGGGCGTCGATCTCTCCTCCAGCGATCTCAAGCACGCCGACGAACGCGTCAGCAAGCTGCTCGAGGTCTCTGAAAACCTGATCGCGATGATCGCCGACTCTGGCGTCGAAACCTCGGACGCGCCGCTGATCCGCGCCGTCGTCGACACCGCGCGACGCATCTCGCAGACCTTCGAGGACGCGATCGCGCGCGGCGAGATCAGGCTCGACCAGCTGATGGACGACAACTACCGCGAAATTCCCGGCACCGATCCCAAACAATATCTCACCAACTATGTCGAGTTCACCGATCGCGTGCTGCCGCCGATCCAGGACCCGATCCAGAAATCCGATCCGCGCATCGTGTTCTGCGTCGCCTGGGCGCGCGGCGGCTACCTGCCGACCCACAATCCCAACTATCGCCAGCCGCAGGGCAAGGACCCGGTCTGGAACAACGCCAACTGCCGCAACCGGCGGCTGTTCAACGACCGCGCGGTGAAGAAGGTCGCGGCGAACACGAAAGCCTTCCTGCTGCAAACCTACCGGCGCGACATGGGCGGCGGCAATTTCGTGCTGATGAAGGATCTCTCCTCTCCGATTCTGATTCGCGGCCGCCACTGGGGCGCATTCCGCATGGGCTTCCGGCAGTCCTGATCCTAGAGCGGGATGACTTTTCTTCGAATCGTCATCCCACTCTATCTTTTTGTTTGAGCATGATCGTTTCGGAAAACCGCTACACACTTTTCCGAATCATGCTCAGGGATTCCGCACCGCGCCGTCGTCGTCCCTTCATCTCCGCTCACTAAGAATCCGGCTTCTGGGATCAGCCAGCCGCGAGGGGACCACGATGAGCGAACATCCGGAACTCGACGAAATGCAGGCCAACTACAAGAACGCGGTGGAAGCCTGGATCGCGGCGATCCGGAAGGAAGAGGAGCTCGCTTCCGTCAACCACACCATCGCCGAACTCGACAAATGGGAAGAGGCGCATTTCGAGGAGGACGAGAAGCGCAGTGCCGTCATCGACGCCAAGGAAAAATACGAGGACGCGCTGCGCGAGAAATTCTTCGGATTCTGATTTAGCCTCCTCGTCATTCCGGGGCGCGCACCAGCGCGAACCCGGAATGTCGCGCCGCAACTTCCGGATTCCGGGTTCGCGCGCCGCCCGGGCGGCTGTTCGACCGCGCGGTGAACAAGGTCGCGGCAAACACGAGCACATTTCAATCGGGCAGCCCCGCCTCACGAAGCGCGGCGACAATCCGTTCACGCTCCTCCGGCAAGCGGACAGGAAACGCCTCGCGCGCAAGGGCCGCGCGAAAATCCGGATTGACCTTAAGGAGCCGCGCGACCGCCTTTTGCGCTTCCGCCGCTTGTCCGCCGCGCATGGTATTCGCGGCCAGCGCGGCCAGCGAATGCGCGTCGGGACTTTGCTGGACGGCCTTCAGCGCCGCGGCGCGCCCTTCCTCGTATCGTTCGAGCAAGAAAAGGGACCACGACATGCCGCTCCATGCGCCTATTTTCAGGGGGTCGAGCGGACTGAGCCTGAGCATTCTTTCGAAGCTTTCGACGGACAGCGTCCCCTCGGCACAGAGCAGCATGACCCATCCGCGCGAGTACCACGCCGTCGCAAGGTTCGGGTTGAAACCGACTGCCTGCTCCACCATCGACGCGCCGAGGTCGTATTCGCGCCCCAGATAGGTCAGCACATGACCTGCTCTGGCCAGCGCGAAAGCGTCCTCGTCGGCCAATCTGGATGCCGTTCTCGCGTGACGGATCGCTTCAACCCTCGATTCCTCCGGCAGCGGCAATCCGCTCATCGCCTGCTGGATCAAAAGCGACCAGGCCAACATCGCGTGCGCCGCTGCGTAGTCGGGGTCGCGCTCGATCGCCTTTTTGAAAAGGTCGTAGGCCTCGGACGATCGTCGATACACGGCCGTCATGCCACGCAAATAGTGGTCATAGCTGTCCAGCTTTTCCGTCGGTTTCTGCCTCGCCCGCTCGATCTCCGCCATCTCCAGCCGCGGCGCGATCAGGCCGACGACGGCGGATGTCACCTGGTCCTGCAGGTCGAAAACATCCTCAAGGGCCCCATCGAACTTGTCGGCCCAAAGATGCCGGTTGGTCGCGGCCTCGATCAGCTGCGCCGTGATGCGCACGCGATTGCCAGCCTTCCGCACGCTCCCTTCCAGAACATAACGGACACCGAGCTCGCGGCCGACGCTCCTGATGTCGATGGCCTTTCCCTTGTAAGTGAAGCTTGAATTGCGCGCGATCACGAACAACGACTTGAACCGCGACAACGCGGTGATGATGTCCTCCACCATGCCATCCGCAAAATATTCCTGCTCGGAATCGCCGCTCATGTTCTGGAATGGCAACACCGCAATCGACGGCTTGTCGGGCAGCGCGGGCAGCGAGCCGGCGGGCGGGTCTGGAATGCCGGGTGCACCCTCCACCCGTATTCGCCAAGCGCGTATCGGTTCGGCGATGTTCTTCAGCGCCTGCGGCCCCATGTCATGGAAAGTGACATCGATCTTGCCCCGAACCTGGCGATGGGCGTCGTCGGATATGCAGATGGCGCCCGGCTCCGCGATTCCTTCCAGCCGCGCCGCGATGTTGACGCCGTCGCCGAAGATATCGTTGTCGTCAATGATGATGTCGCCGACATGAACGCCAACGCGGAAATCCAGCCTGACGTCCGGTGGCATCTCGCCGTTCCGCCTGTTCATCCCGGCCTGAACCTCGATCGCGCAGCGGACCGCATCGACCGCGCTGGCAAATTCCACGAGGAGGCCGTCGCCCGTGGTCTTGACGATGCGCCCGCGATGCGCGGCGATGGCGGGATCGACCAGCGTGCGTCGCGCGCTCTTGAGATCGGCGAGCGTGCGCTCCTCGTCGCGGCCCATCAGGCGGCTATAGCCAACCACGTCGGCCGCCAAGATGGCCGTCAGACGCCGCTCGATGCGCTCATCCGTCATCCGTCCTTCCAGAATCCCGGCAGCGCCGGCTCCAGCCTTCCGCCGATCCGCACCGGCGCGATCTTGCGGGCGAGACCGGTCGCATCGTCGGTCTCCACCGCCACGCCGCTCAGCGTCGCCACGCCGCCCGCCGGCTCAAAGCGGCCGGAGGGAATGCCCGAGGTGAAGCGGCGCAGCGGCTCGTCCTTTTGCATGCCGATGATCGAGTCGTAATCGCCGGTCATGCCGGCGTCGGTCATGTAGGCGGTGCCGCCGGCCAAAATCTGGTGATCGGCGGTCGGCACGTGGGTATGCGTGCCGACAACGAGGCTGACGCGGCCGTCGCAGAAATAGCCGATGCCCTGCTTCTCGCTGGTCGCCTCGCAATGGAAGTCGACCACGATGGCGTCGGCGGCCTCGCGCAGCGGACAGGCTTCGAGCTCGCGCGCGATGGTCGCGAAGGGATCGTCGAACGGCGTCATGAAGACGCGGCCCATGGCGTTGATGACCAGTGCGCGCTGGCCGCGCTTGGTCTCCACCAGCGCCGAGCCGCGGCCCGGCGTCCCCTTCGGAAAATTCGCAGGCCGGATCAGCCGCGGCGCGCGCTCGATGAACACCAGCGCCTCGCGCTGGTCCCAGGCATGGTTGCCGAGGGTGATGGCGTCGGCGCCGGCATCGAGCAGCTCCTGGTAGATCGGCTCGGTGATGCCAAAGCCGCCTGCGGCATTTTCGCCGTTGACGATGACCAGATCGAGCGCCCAGTCGCGGACCATGCCGGGCAGATGTTCTGCTACAGCCGTGCGCCCCGCCCTGCCCACGACGTCACCGACAAACAAAATTCGCAACTCAACCGCTCCGGAAATCGAACACCCGCTTTTCCGTTAGCACATAATCGAGCGGCACGTCGTGCGACAACGCCGGAACGCCATCGATTTCCTGCGCTGCGAAGGCGAGCCCAATGCCGATGATAGCCTTCGCCTTTCGCAGATGCGCAAAGGTGTAGTCGTAGTGCCCGGCGCCGTAGCCGATGCGGTGGCCGCTCCGATCGAAGGCGGCGAGCGGCACCAGCATCACGTCGGGCACCAGTTCGGCCGCCGCCGGCGACGGCTCGGGAATGCCAAGCGGCCCGAGCATCAGCCGGTCGCTCGGTGACCATGCGCGAAACATCAGCGACTTGCCACGCGAGACCACGGCCGGCAACGCCAGCCTGGCACCCTGCAACGCGAGCTTCTGCATCAGCAGTACGGGATCGATTTCGTTGCGGATCGGCGAATAGCCGGAGACGACCATGCCGGCGATGATCTCGATTGGCAGCCCGCGTTTGGCCAGCGCCTTCGCCGCCGCCTCGCGCTGCTTGTCGCTCAACGCCTCGCGCTTGGCGAGCGCGGTCGCGCGAAGCTCCGCCTTTGATGGTGTCGCGGACATCTCACACCCCTGCTCCGCTGTCATCGCCCGCGTTGTGCGCAACTGCGCACAGGGTCCGGGCGATCCAGTATTCCAGAGACGCTAGCGATGACGGGAAACAACGCGAAAACGTAAGTGCGAAGCCGTAGACGCCGTTGAAGCACGCGATCCCGGAGTTCCCTACGAAAGTAGGTGGGCACCATATGTCCGGATCCACGGACCCGGCCAGGGACAGTTCCCTAAAGGATCGATAAGGCCCCGGGG
>Ga0210402_10004358_pt1 | contig 12918 bp, 13 predicted proteins | sample IncBWC7MmetaG_FD_161055 | JGI IMG/M metagenome (GOLD analysis project Ga0210402, IMG submission 161055) | Forest soil microbial communities from Barre Woods Harvard Forest LTER site, Petersham, Massachusetts, United States - Inc-BW-C-7-M | ecosystem: Environmental > Terrestrial > Soil >...
GTAACTTTGGAGTGCAAGAGCGGAGCGCTCGCTTGTCTAAGCGTTCTCTCGCAAACTAGATTGTTGGAAGGAATTTGATCCTCAAAAGCGGGAGCTTTGCTCCCGCACTCCAAACGCCTTGTTTCCCCACAGGCTGACGGAGCCTGATAAACTGGTAAGTGAATTTGCCATGATTCCCCCTGAATACAAAGTCCGCGACCTGGTCATCCGTCCGGCGACGATCCTTGCGCCCATGGCGGGCGTGACCGATACCCTGTTTCGACGCGTGATTCGCGGCCTCGGTAGCTGCGGTTTGCTGATGACGGAGTTCACCAGCTCGGAAGGCATCACCCGCAGCGCGAAAAAAACGTTGCGGTATCTTTTTTTTGAAGAAGACGAGCACCCCATCGCGGCACAGCTGTTTGGCGCGAATCCGCAGGTGATGGCGGACGCTGCCCGCATGGTGGAAGACCTCGGCTACGACGCCGTGGATATTAACCTGGGCTGCCCGGCGAAAAAAGTGGTGAAGTGCGGCGGTTCGGGTCTGCTGCGAGAGTTGCCACTGCTGGAAGAAATTTTCAAGGGCGTACGCGCCGCGGTGAAAATTCCGCTGACCATCAAGCTCCGCGCGGGGTGGGACGACAAATCCATCGTAGCGGTGGAAGTGGTGAAGATGGCCGAGCAGATCGGAATCGAAGCCGCGGCGATTCACCCGCGCACCCGCGCGCAGGGCTACACCGGCAAAGCGGACTGGAACATTATCGCGGCCGTGAAGCAGGCCGTGAAAATTCCGGTAATCGGAAACGGCGATGTGCAATCGCCAGAAGACGCGGCGCGCCTGGTGAAAGAAACTGGCTGCGACGCGGTGATGATCGGCCGGGCCGCGGCGACGAATCCCTGGATTTTCCGCCAGATGGAACAATACCGCACCACGGGGCGCTACGACGTGCCGACGGAAGAGGGTCGCCGACAGTTACTTTCTGGCTACTATCAGAAAATTCTTAACTCCAATCTGCCGGACGGTGTGGGAAAAATGAAGCAGTTCGCGTGCTGGTTTACGCACGGTGTGGGGAACGGCAGCGAGCTTCGACGTATCGTGCATTCGGCGCGCACCCCGCAAGAAGTGGTTGAGAATGTGGAACGCTTCTTTGCGGATAAAGTAGCCGGCAGGGGAACACCAGCCCATGAGCCCAGTCAGCGAAAATGTGATCCGGAAGAGGTCCGAACGTAGGATTGCGGTCCGCCTGCCATTGCGCGTGCGCGGCCGCGACGCGCGAGGATTCTCCTTCGAAGAAGAAACCGCCAGCGAAAACTTGTGCCGGAGTGGAGCCGCGTTTCGCACGCGGTTCGACGTTGCCATCGGCTCCAGCCTGGAAATCCGAATCCCCGTTCAGGGCGGCGTGCCGCGCCGGGACGGACAGGATTTTGAAACCCAGGGGAAAGTCGTGCACATTACCGATTCGCTGACGGACGGCGAAAAAGTGGTCGGCGTGCAGTTTGTCGGCCCGCGGTTCCAGCGGATGTTCCGCTCGGAATCGGCGTATTGATTTTTGGCGAAAGGAATGCCAAACGTCCGCCACGGGTGGCGGACGTTTGGTTTCTTGTTGGAGCACACTTTCTGCGGCACCTCCGGTGCTTGCTACTCGGCTTCGGGAGGATTTTCGTCGAGGAGTTGGCGGTAGGCGTCGCGGCGGGTGATGCCGCGTTCTTTGGCGGCGAGCTTCAGGGCTTCCTTGCGGTCGAGTTTTGCCTGGTGCATCAGTTCGTCAACGCGGGCGGCTAGCGATTGCGCTGTATCCACTTGCGCGCCTGGCGAGCCTGTTTCCGGAGGCCCGAGGATCAGAGTGATTTCTCCCTTGGCGGGATGCTCTTCGAGCGACTGCACCAGCGCGAACAGCGTGCCGCGACGGAACTCTTCGTGGATTTTGGTTACTTCGCGCGCCAGGCATGCCGGGCGATCGCCCAAGATCGCAAGAGCATCGGCCAGTGTTTCCGCTATGCGGTGAGGCGCTTCATAGAGAATGATGGTGCGGTTTTCGATTCGCAGATGCTCCAGCGCGCGGCGGCGTTCGCTCGAGCGGGCCGGCAAGAATCCCAGGAAAAGAAATTCTTCGTTGGGCAGACCCGAAGCGGCGAGCGCTGTGAGCAGCGCCGAAGCCCCGGGAATGGGAATCACCGGAATCTGGTGTCTAATGGCCAGCGAGACCAGTCTGAAGCCTGGATCGGAGACCAGGGGCATCCCGGCATCGCTGACGAGCGCGACGCTGGCGCCCTGTTCCATCGCGTGGACAAGCTCGGGAGCGCGGGTAAGTTCATTGTGCTCGTGATAGCTGACCAGCGGCTTGTGAATCTCGAAATGATTCAGAAGTTTCAGGGTGTGGCGGGTGTCCTCGCACGCGATCTGGTCGACTTCTTTCAGAATGCGCAGTGCGCGCAGGGTGATGTCTTCCAGATTACCGATCGGCGTGGCGACTAGATACAGATTTCCGCGGTGCGCAGAGAGGGAAGCCTCGGCATGAGCGTTGGTCGTCATGGGCAGCGTAGGGGAAGTCTAGCACGTGCGGCTGCAAGCAGGCGGCAGAAGGCTGCATGCTATAATTGAAAGTTTAGAGGAGAGCGGGAGGAGCGACTGTGCCACTGTACGAGTACCAGTGCGTGAAATGTAAGCGGCGGACCGAAAAAATAGAGAGTGTGGCCGGGCCGCATTTGAAGAAATGCCCGCATTGCGGCGGGAAAGTGGAGCAGACGTTGACGGCGCCCGCGATTCAATTCAAGGGATCGGGCTGGTATGTGACGGACTACGCCGGGAAGAAAGGCGCGGGGAGCGACGCCGCGCCTGCTGCGAAATCGGAGTCGAACGAGAGCAAGGATACCGCAGCGAAAGCGTCTGAGGCGAAAGCGTCTGAGGCGAAAGAGTCGACCGCCAAGGAAAGCAAAGAGAAGAAGCCGGCGAAGAAGAAGGATTGACGAGTTACAGCTTCAGAGATTTGAGATAGGCGCGGAAATCAGCGCCTAGTTCTTTGTTTTGCAGGGCCAGTTCGACGGTGGCTTTCAGGAAGCCGAGTTTGTCTCCCGCATCGTAGGAAATTCCTTCATAAATGTAAGCCCATAGGCCTTGCTCTTTTGCCAGCAAACGCATGGCGTCAGTCAGCTGGATTTCCCCTCCGGCGCCAGGCTTGGTACGTTCCAGGCAATCGAAAATCGCGGATGGCAGAACGTAGCGGCCGGTGATGGCGAGGTTGCTGGGCGCTTCTTCATTTTTTGGTTTCTCGACGAGATCGCGGATGCGCAGCAGGCGCTCGCCGAACGGAGGTTGCGGAGCGGGTTCGCCAGCGACGATGCCGTAGAGATGGGTTTTGTCGCGCGGAACTTCTTCGACTGCGATCGCGCCGGTGCCGGTGGCTTGGTAAACGTTGATGAGTTGTTTGGTGGCAGGATTTGCGCCGGGAATCAGCACGTCGCCGAGAAGCACGGCGAATGGTTCATCGCCGACCAGATCTTTCGCGACGAGGACGGCGTGGCCGAGGCCGAGCGGCTCTTTCTGCCTCGTATAGCTGACTTGCACCATGTTGCTGATGCGGCGGACCATCTCCGCCTGCTCGTGCTTGCCTTTTTCTTCCAGAAAACGCTCGAGGAGCGGGGAATTATCGAAGTGATCTTCGATGGAATTTTTGCCTTTGCCGGTGACGATGATGATGTGTTCGATGCCGGAGGCTACGCATTCTTCGACCACGTATTGAATCTGCGGCTTGTCGACAACCGTCAGCATTTCCTTGGGTTGCGCCTTGGTGGCGGGCAAAAAACGCGTGCCGAGGCCCGCGGCGGGCAAGACGGCTTTGCGAACTTTGGGGTGAGCGGCAGACTTTTGCGGGGACTGCTTCGAGTCAGTCGTCATATTGTCGTCGGCATTCCAGGAAAAACTGAATTTTTGGCTTCGTATGCACAGTAGACGCGGGGCAGGAGTTTTGTCAATTGATGGAACTCCCTATTCGGCGTTTGGGATAACGGTAGAGGGATGAATTTCGCGCGTTCGACCTGGCCGATAGGAAACTGAAGCAACAAAGAAAAGGTCGGCGCTCCGACATTTACAGTAACACTTGTAGGTAATTATTTACGAAATATCGGGACTAAGTGGTTTGCGTAACTGGGCGAAACAAGGTACCTAGCGTGAAAACATTCGAAATGATTTCCACAGGTGTTCGAATGATTTCCCGTTTTGGTTCAGAAGCGAAGCTTCGATAGGTATACGTAGCTCTCGGTCAGGTTCGCGATGGCGTCTTTAGGCGCGTCATTTTCGACGAAGAAATGCCTGACCCCGGCGTCCTGCGCCGCGGGTAGCAGGGTCTTCCAGTCAATCACGCCACCACCAATGGCGGTGAAGCTGGCGGAGACGTCGTCAATCATCTGCTCGGAATTCTTCCCGGGCACGATCGGCGGAATCTTGTTCAGGTCCTTCACGTGGACTTCGGAAAAGCGGCCGGGATATTTCTTGAAATACGCGATGGGGTCCTTTTTTGCGACGCTGATCCAGCAGAGGTCGAGTTCCATGGTGAGGTTTGCGGGATCGCAGGATTCGAGCAGGAAGTCATAGGGCAATTTGTCGCCGAGATTTTTGTCGGGGAGAAATTCCCAGAAGTGATTGTGGTAGCCGAACTGGATTCCCGCCTTGTGGGTGGCTTCACCGGCCTTGTTGAAAAGTTCGGCGGCACGTTTGTATCCATCGGGTGAGGCGCGCTGAGAGTCATCAATCCACGGGCAAATAATATATTGGTGGCCGAGGACATGTGCGGCTTCGATCGCTTGCGGGATACGGTGTTGAACGACGTCGTACGAGACGTGGACGGAGGGGGACTTCAGGCCATCGGCGTCGAGCATCGCGCGCAGGTCTTTGGGCGAGTAAAGATACGGGTAGCCGGCGAATTCCACTTCCTTGTAGCCAATTTTGGCGACCTTGGCGATGGTGCCGGGTACATCGGAGCCCATCATTCCGCGTACGGTGTACAGCTGCATGCCGATGGACTCGAGCTGATGGGCGGCGGGAAGACCGCGGAAGGGAAGCGAAGTGACAGTTGCTGCGGCGAGTGAAGATTCGATAAAGGTTCGACGGTTCATAGGCAAGATTCTACACAGATTCGTGCCGTGGCCAAGTGGAAAGAGAAAGATTTGCGAGGGAAGTCGCGGCGATTGTAGCTCACCCCTTTCAGGGGCGAGGGTTTTCCCCGCATGGGCAATCAACGCAATCACGCGCACGATTTGCGTAACCGACAGCAATCGGGTTTGTGGTTATGGAAACCCTCAGGCTAAAGCCTGAGCTACATGGTTTGGTGGATCGGGATGCGGACCTGGAAGCGAGTTTCGCCGGGTACGGAGTCGAAGTTGATGGAGCCGCGATTTTTGCGGACGATGCGCTGAACGGCGTCGAGGCCGAGGCCGGTGCCGTCGCCTACGCCTTTTGTGGTGAAGAATGGTTCGAAGATATGGGGCTGGACGTCTTCCGGAATGCCGGTGCCGTTGTCGATGATTTCGACGAGAACGTAATTGCCTTCGTGGGTGACGCGGACGCGCAGCTTACCTTTTTCTTTCATGGCGTCTGCGGCGTTGTCGATCAGATTGGTCCAGATCTGGTTCAGTTCGCCGCCGTTGGCCGTAACTTTCGGAACGTCTGGCGCGAACTCGCGGATCACGGTGATGCCCTTCTTCAGTTTGTGCTCCATGATCGCGATGGTGGTTTCGATGCCGCGAACGATGTCTACTTCCTGCACGGGCGACTGATCCATGTAGGAGTATTCTTTGATGGCTTTCACCAGGGTGGAGATGCGCCGGGTGCTGTGAGCGACCTGGCCGATGATGCGCTCCATTTCGAGCATGGTGGCGAAGCGGGTGAGAGCGGTCGCCATGGTTGCGCCAGCGGCGGCGAGATAGCGTTCGAGATGATCGCTGGTGAGGTTCGCATCGACGAGGAGCGGGCTGAGCTTCCAGGCCTCGGGAACCTTGTGGGATTCGAGCCAATTGGTGATGGATTCTTCGCGGTCGCTGCGTTCGAGTTGGTCTTTGAATGCGGTAGGCTGGAGTTCGGCGCGGATTTCGGATTCGACTTTGGTGATTTCGGCGCAGTTCGCTTCGGACAGATACGGGAGAGCGTCGAGTTTGCGGAGGCGCGCGAGACGTTCGAGAAGGGCGTCGGAGGCGCGCGCGGCTGCCGCGGCGGGATTGTTGAGTTCGTGGGCCCGGCCGGCGGAAAGTTTGCCAAGAGCGGCGAGTTTGTCGAGCTGCTGCTCATTGCGGGTGACTTCGCGGACGCGGTCGGTAAGAAGTCCGACGAGGCGCTTGCCGAGCACGGGCATGCGCTGGAACATTTCCTGAAAGAGGGTGGCAGGAAAAAGAAGCAGATGGACCGGCTCTTCCGCGCGGCCGGTGATAGTGAGCTGGGTCATGCGCGAAAACGGAAGCAACCCAGTGACGTCACCCTTTTCGACGATGAAAACCGGGCTGTTCGCGCCTTCGGCTTCGCGGCGCGCGAAGATGCGGCCTTCGAGGAAAATAGACATGTACTCCGCCTTGGTGCCTTCCTTGTAGACGATTTCACCGGTAGCGAAGCGGGCTTCCATGCAATTGGAAACAAACCACTCCAGATGTTCCTGTGGGAGGTCGGTGAAGACGGCGATTTTTCGGATTTCTTCGATGAGATGCGGTACATCGCTTGGGACGACTTTGGCGATTCGCTCGTCGTAGCTCATGACACCTTCGCAAGATACTGGTGAACGAACTGAATGGCAACAGCGCCTTCGCCGACGCCGGAAGCGACGCGCTTGACGGAGCCGTGGCGGACGTCGCCGACGACGAAGATTCCCGGCACGCTGGATTCGAGGAGCGAGGGATCGCGATCGATGCTCCAGCCTGGCGGGCGCTTGCCGTCGCGTAGGAGATCGGGGCCGGAGAGAATGAAGCCCCGGGCGTCGCGCTGGACGAGGTTGCCGAGCCAGTCGGTGCGCGGCGAAGCACCAATAAAGATGAAGAGGCTTTTTGCGGGGACGCGGTCGGTGGTGCCGGTGGTGGAGCAGTGAACGGAAATTTCTTCGAGGTGCTGGTCGCCGTGGACTTCGGCAACTTGTGTTTGGGGCCAGACTTCGATGTTGGGCGTTTTCTTGATTTGGTCGATCAGGTATTGGGACATGGTGACGGCGAGCGATTCGCGGCGAATGATCATCACCACTTTTTCGGCGTAGCCGGCGAAATTGATGGCGGCCTGCCCGGCGGAGTTTGCGCCGCCCACGACATACACCGTTTCACCCTTGCAGGAGATGGCTTCGGTCACTCCGCCGCCGTAGTAGACGCCTGCGCCTCGGAGACGGTCTTCGCCGGGAACGCCGAGATTGCGCCACTGGACGCCCATGGCAAGAAGCAGCGCGTGGCAGGAGACTTTGCTGCCGTCAGCCATTTCGATGATGCGATAGGGGCCTTCGATGCGGACGCCAGCGGCTTCTTGCGGCGAGAGAATCTCGACGCCGAAGCGGGTGGCTTGGACGACGGCGCGGCGCGCGAGGTCGCGGCCGCTGAGGCCGGCGGGAAAGCCGAGATAATTTTCGATGCGGGAACTTAGGCCGGCTTGGCCACCGGGTGCTTCGCGTTCGATCATGACGGTGCGGAGGCCTTCGGAGGCGCCGTAAACGGCAGCGGCGAGGCCGGCGGGGCCGCCGCCGACGATGGCGAGATCGTAAAATTCAACGTCGCTGTGGGTGCGCAGGCCGATTTTCCTGGCGATGTCGGCAGTGGTGGGTTCGCAAAATTTTGTGCCGTCGGGAAAAATCATCAGGGGCAGGGTCTCCGGCGTTCCGTCAGATTTGTGCAGGGCGGCGGTGGAATCCGTGGTGCTGGCTTGTTCGACGTCCACCCACTGGTAGGGAAGATGATTTTGCGCCAAGAACATGCGGAGTTCGTAGGCTTTGGGAGACCAGCGGGTGCCGAAGAGTTGGATACCTTCATACGGCGGGTGATAGGAATCCATGAACTCGTTCAGCATGTCGTCGAGCGCAGGATAGAGATTCTGGTCGGGGGGATCCCATGGTTTCAGAAGAAAATAATGGACGCGGGCGGAGTTGATAGCTTCGATGGCGGCGTTGGTGTCGGCGTAAGCGGTGAGGAGGGCGCGCTTGGCGTCGGGGAAGAGATCAGTTGCCTGGGTGAGGAAGCCGACACCATCGAGTTCAGGCATGCGTTGGTCGGCGAGGAGAAGCGCGACCGCGTCGTTACGGGATTTGAGGCGGTGAAGGACGTCGAGCGCTTCGTTGGCGGATGCAGCGCGCAGGATGCGATAGCGGTCGGAGTAGCGGGTACGGAGATCGCGCTCGATGGCCTGGAGGACATCGGGGTCGTCGTCAACAGTCAGCAACACTGGCTTGGCCATAAATGAGGTCCCTTTGAAGCTTTGGGCTTAACTGCAAAATAAATCCGAACCTACAACGTAGCACAACGGACGCAGCGCTTCTGGCAGGCGAAGCTTAACCACATGGATGCGACTGATGTTGCGGCGGTTATATCCGAGACTTTGGATGCGGCGGGCGGCGGGAATGATTCACGGTTTTTTGTAAGCGGGAACGAGGAAGTAGGCCTGGTAATCGGCGCCGCGGGCTTCGCCTTTGGCTTCGATTTGCCAGTAGGTGGGCGGCGTGTCGGCGAGCGAAGTGGTGAGCTTGTCGGCGGGGAGGCGAAATTCGACGGGAATTTCGGCTCCGACGAAATTGGCCAGGCGGTCGTGGTCGAGGGTGATGGTGTCTTTGTAGAGTTCGTAGCAGACGACCTGCGAGCGGCGGTTGTTGCCGGTGCCGCTGGTGACGTAGCGTTCCTGCACGCAACGCAGGGTGAGAGAAAGGGAATTGACGGCGGCGAGATGGCGCGGGGCGCGGAGGCGGGCGCGCAAAGTGCCGCCGAGGAAGTAGGGGAACTCGTCGTAGGCGAGGAAGCTGTTGCCGTAGCGGAGGAGGTCACCCAACATCTGCGCCCAGCGTACCCAGGCAATCAGGCCGATCAATGCGAAAACGCTGGCGATAACGAGGAAGGGCCAGGCCCCGCGTTGCGTGTAGCCTACCCAGAAAAATGGAACCAGAAAGGTGTTCCAGACGAGAGCACCTGTCAGGCGACCTAGCATTGCGCCGAAGGCGGAGAAATTGATGCCGTCCTGGCGCCAGTGAAAATCGGAGAGCCACGGCTGGCCGGGAGTCTGGGCAACGTTGCGAACGTAGATTGCTCTGCGGATCATGCCGCGAATGCCGTGGGCGAACAGGAAGAATCCGGCGGAGAAGAACATTGCGCCGATGATGGCGATTAGCCAGCGAGGCGCGTGGTTGCGAGTATGAATAACGTCGAACGCGGCCAGACCGATAAAGACACCGGCGACCAGGAAGGGCAGGCCGAAGAGGGCGGCGGAGCTGCCGTCGATAGTGGTGGCGCTCTGCGCGGGATAGTCGGCGAGGGCGGGCGGGAGGCCGGGGCCGCCGCCAAGCATCCGTTGCTGGAGATCGTTGGCATTGGTGCCGGTGGTGGTTTCGGTGGTGAAGGTAATGGTCATGGGTTTTGCCTTTCGCCAGATTGCCTGTGGCAATGGGGGGCGGCAATAGGACTGTGCGAAAGAGGTACGCTGTACAACGGGACGAATAATGGAAACGGAAGATGGAATCTACACATGAGTATGTGTAACAATATGTGTGAGGCGATCTATGGCTACCAACCTGGCGATTGACGATCAACTGATCACGGAAGCAAAAAAACTGGGACGGCACAAAACGAAAAAAGATGCAGTAAATGCGGCCTTGGATGAGTATGTCCGACGGCGAAAACAGCAAAAGATCGTCAGCCTGTTCGGAACGATAGACTATTACGAGAACTATGATTACAAGCGTGAACGAAAAAGGAAGCGGCCGTGAATGTTCTGGTGGACACCTGTGTTTGGTCGCTTGCCTTGAAGCGGCGCGCCGAGCACCGGAACGCGAGGGAAACGGCACAGGTTGAAGCGCTCAATGCGTCAATTGAGCGGGGCTCGGTAAAGGTTCTTGGGATAGTCCGACAAGAATTGCTGTCTGGCATCAAGACTAGACAGCAGTTCGAACACTTAAGGCAAATCATGGATGCGTTCCCAGATGTCGAGATCGCCTCGGAGGACTACAAAGAGGCAGCAAAGCTGGGAAATGCATGCCACGCAAAGGGCGTGGCACCTAGCGTGGTAGATATGCTGCTCTGCGCCGTGGCAAACCGGCAGGGATGGGAAATCTTTACAACCGATCCGGATTTTGAGCGGTACTCGAGGATTCTTGAGCTGAGATTGCATTCGATCGAGCCCTAAGAGCGGGGAGCATCGCGGCGGTGCGGTTATAGGACAAAGTGTTGCCGGAGATTGAAGTCGATGAAGCTGAGCGAAGAATCCAGAAGCGGAGTTAAAATTTTGGGGATTGAGTCGTCGTGTGACGAGACGGCGGCGGCGGTGGTGGTGGACGGGCGAAGGATTTTGTCGAGCGTGGTGGCTTCGCAGATTGACATTCACCGGAAATATGGGGGCGTGGTGCCGGAGTTGGCTTCGCGGGAGCACCTGCGGCAGATTGTTCCGGTGGTGCGGGAGGCGATGGCTGGCGCGGGGTTGAAATTTGAGGAGTTGGACGCGATTGGGGTGACGCAGGGACCGGGCCTGGTAGGATCGCTGCTGGTCGGGATTACTTATGGGAAGACTTTGGCTGCGGCGCTGGGAAAACCGTTGGTGCCGGTGAATCATCTGGAAGGGCATGTCCGGGCGGTGTTTCTGGAGGCGTTTCAGAAGGAGCAGGATCCGAGGTTACCGGCGGTGTGTTTGATTGTTTCAGGTGGACACACGGTTTTGTATGAAGTTAAAAATACGGGCGAATCGAACGGGGGCGCCTTTGTCTATCGGAAACTTGGCGGAACACGCGACGACGCGGCGGGCGAGGCGTACGACAAAGTTGCGAAATTGTTGGGACTCGGATATCCAGGGGGACCGATACTGGATCGGCTGGCGGCTGCGGCGGGGAATGTGGCGGCGCCGGTGAAGTTTGGACCGACGAAGACTCGAGGGAATGCGCTGGATTTCAGTTTCAGCGGATTGAAGACGGCGGTGCTTTATCATCTGCGGGAGCATCCGGAGTACAGTGAGGGGATTCGCAAGCGCGAAGCAGCATTGCGGGATGGGCATCGGGCGTTTGGGGAGTTGTTGGCACTTTGCGACGCGGCGACTTTGGGATTGGTGCGGGAGTTTCAGAATGCGGTGGTGCGGGATTTGGTGGAGCGGACGATGATGGGGGCGGAGGAGTGTGGAGTGGAGACGATTTTGGTGTCGGGGGGCGTGGCGGCAAACAGTCAGTTGCGGACGACCTTTGAACAACGCGCGCGGGCGAAGTGGCTTGGTGCCTATTTCCCGGACCGGGCGTTGTCTACGGATAATGCGGCGATGATCGCGGCGGCGGCGTATGCGGGATTTCGGGAGGGGAAGTTTGCAGATGTTTCGTTGAACGCGAATGCAAGTATGCCGCTGGCATGATGCGGAGGTAAATGAGGTAAAGGAATTGGACTTGAACTGCGGCGGTTGCAGTACGGAAGATTTTGGTGGAATGGTTTAGGGTGGAAAAGCGAGAGCGTTGCTCTCGCACTCCAAATAAGAACGGGCAGCCATGGCTGCCCGTTTTGCGAAGCATTGTTACAGGAGCGTTACGATTCGAGGGCTTCCTGCATTTGTGGGAATTGGAGTTTGGCTTTTGCCAGGGATTTCACGACTAGGCCTTCTGCGTTTTCGGAAGTGAGGTTACGAGCGGTAGCCATTTCACTGACCAAGAGGTACTTGGCGCGCTCTAACATTTTCTTTTCGCGGAAGGAGAGAGGCTTGCTGCGGCTGAGGGAAACGAGACTCTTGAGGACGACGGCGACTTCAAGGAGGGACCCGGTGCGCATGCGCTCCGAATTTTCCTTGAAGCGGTGTTTCCAATCGTGGTGAGAGTTGAGCTTGCCTTTTTCAAGGAAGCCAAGGACTTTGCTTGTGTCGGTGGAGCGGATAACGGATCGAAGACCAACCGTCGCCGCGTTCGATTGAGGAACCATAACCCGCAAACCACTGACAACAACGCGGATCATGTAATACCGTTCGGTTCTACCGTTCAACACCCCGTAACTGATCTGCTCTATAACTCCAACGCCGTGGTTCGGATAAACGACCTTGTCGCCAATCTTATAGTCCATAGCTTCGGAAGCCCCCCTAGGAGATAAGAGGAGTTTAGGGTAGTGTGTTGGAAGAGTCAAGATATATCCTGTGGAATGAGGAAGATAGAGAATTGGTTGGACCAATTTGGCACTGAAATTGCTCTGGGGTGGTGCAATTTAGGGTCAGGTGAATGCCTGAGGGAGGGAAGCGGTTTGGGAAGAGAACAGGGTAATTCGGAATTGTGTTGGCAACCCCTTTCCTTTGATGAAGTAAGACGAAGCAATGGGAATGCCTTCGAGACCAAGGGCTGGCGGAGAGCGAATTGATCACGTTGGGCATCGATACTTGTGAAGCTCGCGGCAGCGTGGCCGTCCGGAAGGATGGGAGCCTGGCGGCTTTAGAGAAACATGAAAGCTCAGAAGATTATTCTTCGTGGTTGTTGCCAGCCGTGGATCGGGGACTGCAGGTGGCCGGCGCCAAATTGAGAGAAGTTGGCCTGCTGGCTGTGGCTGCAGGGCCGGGTTCGTTCACGGGAGTGCGGGTGGGGCTGACGGCCGTGAAGGCTTGGGCGGAGCTGTTTGGGATAAAGGTTGTCGGCGTTTCACGATTGGAAGCGATGGCCCGGCAGTTGGCGGACGCGGGGGGTTTTGTGGCGGCGAGTTTTGATGCGCAGCGGGGGCAGGTGTTCGGGGGGCTGTATAGGTGTGAGGAGAAACCTAGCTGGAGTTTGATCGAGGAAGAGATGG
>Ga0210402_10004359_pt1 | contig 12912 bp, 10 predicted proteins | sample IncBWC7MmetaG_FD_161055 | JGI IMG/M metagenome (GOLD analysis project Ga0210402, IMG submission 161055) | Forest soil microbial communities from Barre Woods Harvard Forest LTER site, Petersham, Massachusetts, United States - Inc-BW-C-7-M | ecosystem: Environmental > Terrestrial > Soil >...
AGTCGAACGCTCGTCTGGTCCCCGTGATGACGGAGGGATTTGGAATTCTGACATCGTTTGATATCACGTAATTTATTGATTTCATTAGTGCCAGATACAACAAAATCTGCAGAGTATCCGAAGTAAGGTACACGGCGGGTGCACAGAGCTAAGAGCAGGCCGCGGCGTCTGGATTCATAGCCTTTCGTCTGACAGGTGACAATACTCTCGTACAAGGAAACATCCAAATTTCCAGCAGACTGACAGTGTCCAAAGGGTTTGACAGTCAACGCTCACGAACTGAGGCTCAAGTCTTCGCCGTCTAACTCCATATCCCCCATACTGCCAACGTCTTGCCTGAATCCCCGGCTGCCTCCCCGAAACGGTACACCGCGTGCTTTTCAGAAAGCCGGAAGTTGAAATCGAAATCGTAGTTTAGCGTCAGGGCGATGCATCATGAAACCAATCACGCAGGAAAACGCCAGGCTCGGATTTGTCGGGATCGGCTATATGGGTCGGCCGATTGCGCGGAGGTTACTTGAAGCTGGCTTCAGGCTGACAGCGTACGACCGGGATCATAGTAAGGCAGAGGAACTTATTCAACATGGCGGCTACGTCGCGCGGAGCGTTTCGGAACTTTCTTCCAGCTGCGACGTCGTGTTGTCCTGCCTGCCGAGCGATGAAGCTGTCCTGGAAACTTATAGAGGTCCTAACGGCGCATTCGCCAATGCGCGTCGCGCGCCGTTGGTGATCGACTTGAGTACGGTAGATCCCGAGACCTCGCACGAACTATCAAGACTGGGTTCTGAGCATGGAGTTCAGGTTCTCGACGTAACTATATCGGGAAGCACGCCGGCCGCCGAAAGGGGCTTGCTGACCCTGTTCGGGGGCGGAAACAAGGAATGCTTCGACGGCGCGGAGTCCATCTTTCGCGTTATCGCCCAGAAATATTTCTATCTGGGGCCAAACGGCTCCGGAGCGACGATGAAGCTTGTGGTGAACACTTTATTGGGAATAGGAATGCAAGCGATTGCCGAAGCCGTCGCGCTTGGTGAAAAAGCTGGACTTAATCGCAATCGCTTGCTGAATGTGTTGTCCCAGACTGCGGTGGTCGCCCCAGCGCATGTGGGCAAACTGCAAAGAGCGATGAAGAGCGACTACAGCCCGCAATTTCCGATTCGGCTCATGAACAAGGATTTCGGGTTGATCCTCAATCTCGCGGCCGCGGTTGGAGCGCGCATGCCCGCGGCGGGAGCTGCTTTTGAGATTAACGCCCGGCAATCGGACGAGGGGGCGGAGCAGGATTTTTCAGCGGTGATTTTGCAGATGGAAAAGTATGCGCATTGAAAAATTACCAGTAAAGGAAAAGCCATGACACGAGATAGAGCTGAACACCATGTGATTTTTAGTTCTGCAATTCTGCTGTTGCTTTTTGCTGGCCATGCGCTTTTTGTGCCACGGGCAAGACGGAGGCGGCTCAGAGGTCGGGAAGAGCATGAGCGTTCCGGATCTTCGGTCACCTGTAGTCCAGAAACTTCCCGATGCGCAGCTGGAGCAAATCATTTCGGAGGGCAAGGGGGGGAATGCTTCCGTTTAAGGGTTCGCTGAGTGAGGATCAGATTCACTCGTTGGTGGCGCACATTCGATCGCTGCATCAAAAGAAGTAGGAATCGGGCCTGTCGCTGCGGTCGCCGCAACTGCGAGCAGGTTCCATTTCTCCAGGAACGAGGCGATTGAAAAGGAGATTCGTGATGAATAACCTGAAGAATCAAGTAAACCAAAAGGATTCACGCCACGCACGTCCCTCGTCAGCTCCGAGACCTGACGACTCCGCAGGCACCGGCATATCCCGGCGGGGATTCCTGGGGATTGCGGCAGCGTCCATTTTCATGACGCACACTGGTTTGCAGTCCCCGCGATCGGAGTCCAGGAATGGTATTCCATACCGGACGCTGGGCCGCACCGGAGAGAAAGTCTCGCTTGTTGGGCTGGGCGGCTATCATCTCGGGAAACAGGCCGATCCCGAGGAAAGTATTCGCATCATCCGCACGGGTCTCGATGAGGGCATCAATTTTCTTGATAACTGCTGGGACTATAACGGCGGCGAAAGCGAAATCCGCATGGGCAGCGCGCTGCGGGACGGATATCGCCAGAAGGCCTTTCTCATGTCCAAAATCGATGGGCGCACCAAGGCCGCCGCTACCAGCCAGATCAATGAATCTCTGCGCCGCCTTCAGACCGACAGGATTGATCTCCTGCAATTTCACGAAGTGATTCGTGAGACCGACCCGGATCGCATTTTTACAGCCGGAGGAGCGCTCGAAGCTGTACTCGAAGCGCAATCGGCTGGCAAGATCCGCTACATCGGATTTACCGGGCACAAGAGTCCGGACATTCATTTGCACATGCTGGCCACCGCTGCAAAGCACGGTTTCAGATTCGACGCCGTTCAGATGCCGCTCAATGTGATGGACGCGCACTTCAACAGCTTCGAGCAGAAAGTTTTGCCCGTCTTGCTAAAGAACGACATGGGTGTGCTCGGCATGAAACCCATGGGCGATCACATCATTCTTGAGAGCAAGACAGCCACACCCGTCGAATGCCTTCACTACGCCATGAATCTGCCGACGAGCGTCGTTATTACGGGCTGCGACTCGCTCCCGATACTTCAGCAGGCTCTTCAGGCAGCTCGTAGTGTTCAACCGATGAATTCTTCCCAAGTTTCAACGCTGCTCCGAAAAACAGCAAAGGCTGCGCAAGCGGGGCAATTCGAGCTGTATAAAACGAGCCACCACTTTGATGGCACCTACGCCAATCCACAGTGGCTTGGCTAGAAACACAGCGATATCTCATACAAAGGACACAAGGAAGGACAACATGTTGGAATACATCAATATCAAAGGCACCAATCTCATTGCTTCGCGAATCGCGCTGGGCACCTGGGCCATCGGCGGCTGGATGTGGGGTGGAAGCGACGAGAAAGAGTCAATTCGCACTATTCATGCGGCGCTCGATCACGGCATCAATTTGCTCGATACCGCACCCGTCTACGGTCAGGGACGTTCCGAAGAAATCGTGGGCGGGGCCCTGCGGCAACACGGTCGCAGAGAACGCGTTATCCTCGCCACCAAAGTGGGCCTCGACTGGACGAATGGCAAGGTCGAACGCAATTCCACGCGCCAACGCATTCTCCAGGAGTTGGAGGATTCGCTCCGTCGCCTCCAAACGGACTACATTGACATCTACCAGGTGCACTGGCCCGACCCCTTCGTCCCCATTGAGGAAACAGCCGCCACGCTTCGCGAACTCTATGAGCAGGGCAAGATTCGCGCCATCGGTGTTAGCAATTATTCACCGGAACAGATGGCGCGTTTCGAAACCGCCGCGCCGCTTCACACGATTCAGCCGCCCTACAATCTCTTCGAACGTGAAATAGAACACGATGTCCTGCCGTACGCCCTCGGCCACAACGTCACGACACTCACCTATGGGGCCCTGTGTCGTGGATTGCTAAGCGGCACGATGCGTGCCGACCGTCAGTTTTCCAACGAGGACATGCGCAAGATCAGCGACCCCAAGTTTCAGCAGCCCCATTTCGCGGAGTATTTGGACGCGGCAAGCAAACTGGATGCATACGCCCGCGAGCACTTTGGCAAGGGCGCGATTCATCTGGCGGTCCGCTGGCTACTCGATCAACCAGGCGTTGGCGTCGCGCTCTGGGGCGCACGTCGTCCGGAACAACTCGCGCCCATCAACGAGGTAAGCGGCTGGTCGCTGACGAAAACTGATTTCGCCGCGATCGACGCTATTCTTCGCGAGAGTATTCGCAATCCAGTCGGCCCCGAATTCATGGCCCCACCGGCCCGCGAAACTGCCGGGCTCGTGACGGTCAGCGAAGGATAAAGCTAAAGGAGCTATTTGGAGGTCAATCATGAACAAGAATGAACTTTCTGCAAGTTTGGCGGGTGATATTTCGCTGGGCGAGGAAATTTCCGTACATCGCCTCGGTTACGGAGCAATGCGTCTGACCGGCGAAGGCATCTGGGGACCGCCAATAGATCACGAAGGGGCGTTGGCGGTTCTGCGCCGGGCCGTAGAACTGCATGTTGATTTCATCGATACGGCGGATTCCTACGGCCCAAACGTAAGCGAGGAGTTGATTGCCGAGGCGTTGTTCCCTTATCCGGCAGAGCTCGTGATTGCCACCAAAGGCGGCTGGAACCGCCCCGGCCCGAATCAATGGACTCACGATGCCTCTCCCGCCCACCTTCGCAAAGCGGTTGAGGGAAGCCTTAAGAGGCTACGCCTGGACCGCATCGACCTTTATCAATTGCACGTTCCGGACCATGGCGTGCCGTTTGAGGCATCGGTGGGGACGCTGGCTCAACTGCGCGATGAAGGCAAGATTCGCCTGATTGGGTTATCAAATGTTACAAAAGAGCACATTGAGCGCGCACGACGAATTGTTCCAATCGCTTCCGTGCAGAACCGCTATAGCTTTGCGGACCGCGAATGGGACTACGTGGTGGATTATTGTGAGAGCAACGGAATTGCCTTTATTCCCTGGTTCCCACTGGGGGCGGGCAAAGTTGCCGGCGATGTGCTTAACCAAATCGCACGGGCACACCGTGCGAGCCGGACACAGGTAGCGCTGGCTTGGCTCCTGCGGAGATCTCCCATGATGTTGCCCATCCCAGGGACCTCCTCGATCGAACACCTTGGGCAGAACGTCGCGGCTGCTTCCCTGGGCTTAACTGACGAAGACTACCAGACTCTTTCGAGTGTTCCCGAACTGGTGGGATCGCGCTGAAGAGATTGACCTTTGAGGAATCTACGTATTTCTCGCTAACACGAGATTCCTCGAGGTCTCGCGCTGAATGGCGGTCACAACTCAACGGGATAGGAACAGGATCAACGAGTGCACCGGTGAGGAATTTCCCGTCTCCGGGAATTCCTGAGCGCCTCTGCCCGCTTGAATCTTTACGTTGAGGAACACATACGCGAATGGGTCGTGACAAGCCGTTCCGGATACCAAGAGTCTGTGGATGGATCCTTATCAACCTAAATTCAGCAAATCCGTACCTGCCCGGCCGCATCGAGAGCCAGCGCTGCAGATATTAACAGCGTTGTGCCTCCGCCCGCGGATGTTCGTAAACTCCTGGAAGGAGACTGGGATTTACAATTCGGCGCAGCTTCCGGCGCCCTTGAAAAACGCGCGCTTTCACGGCGCTAATTGAGGTGCCTAGAAGCTGCGCCGTTTCTTTGACAGATCGTTCTTCAATGTCGCGAAGCACTATCGCTGTTCGAACTGCTGGTCGCAGGCGATTGACTGCCCTGATCAAGAGTTCCGTGCGTTCGCCTCGCCAGCAAGACTCTTCAGGAGTGGGGCTGTGGTCAACGAATGGGTCCCAGCCGGATACCTCATAATCGTCAGCGCTCTCCGGCAGGACCTCCAGAAGCCCCTTCCTGCGACGCAGCAACATGAGCGCTTCATTCATGGCGATACGCGTCAGCCAGGTGGAGAACCGCGCCTTTTCTTGAAAGTTGTCAAGATGAAGGAATGCCTTGTGAAAGCTCTCCTGAGCCACATCTTCAGCGTCCTCCCTGTTGTTGGTAATCCGTTGCGCCACGGCGAGAACTCTCTGTTTGTGGCGAAGCACCAATTCCTCAAAAGCCCTTGCATCTCCGTGCTTTGTGGCAGCCACCAGCGCGCTGTCGGACTCTCGGTCCATAGTGGTTCTCGAAGACGTATCCATGAATCTGAACCTCCCCCGCCGCAGCGGTATAGAGTGAGAGAAACTACGAGCGCGCCAACCACATCGCAAATCGAACGGCCTGGAATAATGTCAACCGATACTGCCAGCGGAGAATGCGGTACCAGTCGAGAATGGATAGGGGTTTCATGGTTGTACTCCTGCCTGCATCCCTTCTCCTGGACTGGCGTCGTTGTTACATTGACGCTTGGTCGTTGTGAGTCCTCTTCACTGAGAAAGTGCCAGACACCACTGAAAAGGCAATCTGCATGCCAGACCTTGCCATCGATGAATACGCCTTGGAAATTGCTGACAGAGTGGGAAATAGCCCGACTCACAAGGGCCCAGGTAAGGGCAACCGGCGCTCTAGCCTGTCAATGTATTGACACTGCGTCTAGAGGTCTGGATGATTTGCTGTTACCTGTTTTCCTCAGAAGACGGACAAGAGCAATATGACTTTCCTGGCGCGGGAGGAATAGTTTCAGGTGTTAATATTCCGACTGCGGGGAGCAAGACCCCGCCTTGCAGGAGCAGAAGCATGTCCCGATTGAATCCCCTCTTGTGGCCTAAGCCGCCTGCGATTTGGAGCTATTGGCTTGCTGTTCTTTCGGTTGGCGCAGTTCTCCTCATTTCACGGTGGCCGGCGCTTCATTTGCAAGAATCTCCCGTATCACTATTTCTTTGCGCCGTCATTTTGAGTGCCTGGTTCGGTGGAGTCTGGCCGGGATTGCTAGCGACAGTCCTATCCGCTCTCTCCTTTTATTATTATTTCTTGCCTCCAATCCGCTTATTGGATCCAAAGCCTGAAGAATTACCCCGCCTTGCCGTCTTCCTATTGTCGGCCTTGTTTGTGGGGGCCCTGAGCGTTGCCCAAAGAAGCGCCACGGAATCGCTCAGGCGTGCGCGCGATGACCTGAGAGGAACCGTTCAGGAGCTTCAAAGAAGCAACGAAGCACTGCAAACAGAGAGCCTTGAGCGCAGGCATGCGGAAGACGCGCTGCGCGAGGCGCAATCGGATCTGGTACGCGTCAGCCGGGTGACCACTATGGGCGAGCTGACGGCCTCCCTGGCGCACGAAGTGAATCAACCGATTGCCGCTGCCGTCACCAGCGCCAATAGTTGCCTCCACTGGCTGGCGGCCGACGTCCCAAATCTCGACAAGGCGCGCGCGGCCGCCACGAGGATCGTGAAAGATGGAACACGGGCCTCGGAAATCATCAGCCGGATTCGCCTTCTCTTCCAAAAGGGCACTCTGCAGTTGGAATCTGTCGACGTAAACCAGGTCATTAACGAGATGACCGTCCTGCTGCGCGGCGAGGCAACGCGATACTCGATTTCAGTCAGGACGGATCTGGCGGAAGATCTTCCCCCGGTGATGGGGGATCGCGTGCAATTGCAACAGGTCATGATGAACCTCATGGTGAATGGCATTGATGCAATGAAGGCAGTGGACGGAACGCGGGAGCTCGTCATTAAGTCGCAGGGAGTTGAAAATGGCCAAGTTCATGTATCCGTCAGTGATACCGGCGTGGGGCTGCCCGCAGAGCAGACGGACCAGATCTTCAACGCGTTTTTTACAACCAAGCCGCACGGCACCGGCATGGGACTTCGGATCTGCCGCTCCATCGTTGAATCGCATGGCGGCCGGCTGTGGGCCGCCAGCAACTCTCCGCGCGGCGCAAGTTTTCATTTCGCTCTACTTACGAAGATCGAGGCAAAGGGATGATCCCCGACTGTTAATTTTGGATTGAAGTGCAGCGCGGCTGTTCCGCGTGGCAACCGGATGGACTCACATGGCTGCGGTGAACTTGATTGGCTCGTACAACTACCCGCTCGTGGCGCTTTCGGTGTTGATCGCCATCTTTGCGTCGTACGCTGCTCTGGATCTTGCAGGTCGTGTAACGGCGGCGAGCGGTTGGACTCGCGCGGTTTGGCTGCTGGGCGGGGCCGGTGCCATGGGGACTGGCATCTGGTCCATGCATTACATTGGGATGCTCGCGTTCATCCTGCCAATTCCCGTGGCCTACCATTGGCCCACCGTGCTCCTGTCACTGTTTGCGGCCATTCTCGCTTCGGTCGTTGCGTTGGGTGTAGTGAGCCGGCGGGAAATGGGTTGGTTCCGAGCGCTTGCCGGAAGTGTGTTGATGGGCACGGGTATTGCAAGCATGCATTACATCGGCATGGCCGCCATGCGTTTACCTGCGGTATGCCAGTTTAATTCCTTTCTCGTCGTCCTGTCCGTAGTGTTGGCGGTTCTGATTTCTCTCGCCGCGCTTTGGATTGCCTTTCACTTCCGAGATGAGAAAACGGGAATCGGCTGGAAAAAGTTAGCCGGAGCCGTCGTGATGGGTGTTGCGATCCCGGTCATGCATTACACCGGCATGGCCGCCGCCAGTTTCACGCCGTCCGCCATGTCGGCGAACCTGTCTCGCGCCGTAAGCATCTCTGCGCTTGGCACCGCCGGAATTGCCGCCGTTACCTTTATCGTCCTTGGACTGGCTCTGCTGACGTCCTGGATGGATAGGCGGTTCGCTATCCGGACCTTGGAATTGCAGGAAGAGAAGCTCCAGCGAGGCGAGGTGTTCTTGGCCGAAGCGCAACGACTCAGTCATACAGGAAGCTTCGGCTGGAAGCCGTCCACCGGTGAGATTATCTGGTCAGAGGAAACCTTTAGAATCTTCCAATACGACCTATCGACGATACCGACCGTGGAACTTGTTCTCCAACGGGTTCATCCGGAAGACGCGGGTTTTGTGAAATGCACCATTGAGCGCGCGTCGCAGGGTGGAAGGGATTTTGAACATGAATATCGCTTAGTGATGCCAGATGGTGCGATCAAACATCTCCATGTTTTGGCTCATGCTGAAAGAGATGAGTCGGGCGGAATCGAGTTTGTTGGCGCTGTAATGGACGTCAGTGATCGTAAGCGCGCAGAAGAAGCGTTGCGCCGGAGCGATAGTTATCTGGAGGAAGCGCAAAGGCTCAGCCACACAGGCAGTTGGGCAGGGACTCCAGGACGTGGTGATCTCAGGTACTGGTCTGAAGAATGCTTTCGCGTGCTGGGTTTTGACCCACAGGGAGGGCTGCCGCGAGTCGAAACATACTTTCAACGCGTTCACCCGGATGACATAGCCAGGAAAATAGAACTGATGGAAAGAGCCGCCCGTGAAAAGACGGGGTTCGAGTTCGATTTCCGGATCGTGCATCCCAGCGGCGAGATCAGGGACATCCACACGATAGGCCATCCCGTTTTCAATACGTCTGGCGATCTCGTTGAATTTGTCGGTACGGTGATCGACATTACCGAGCGCAAGCGGGCTGAGGCCCTGCGTGACGGAGAGCGCCGTATTTTAGAGCTGATAGCCCGCGATGCTTCGCTGGAAGAAATACTGGAGAAACTGGTGCGGGTTGTGGAAGCCCAATTTGCCGGCTTGCTCTGCTCTGTCCTACTCCTCGACGAGGATGGGCAGCACATACGGCGCGGCGCTGCTCCCAGTCTTCCCGAGTCCTACTCCAAGGCCATAGATGGCCTTCAGATCGGACCCAAGGCGGGATCCTGCGGTACGGCCATGTACCGCAAGGAACCTGTTGTCGTCACCGACATTCTCACGGATCCACTTTGGGAGGAGTACCGAGATGTGGCCAAGCCTTATGGGTTCCGTGCCTGCTGGTCCACTCCCATACTCGTGCATGCGGGTACGGCACTGGGTTCGTTCGCTATGTATTACGGCGAACCACGCAGTCCGAGCCTGGCGGAGACCCGCGCCCTAGAACTGGCCGTCGATCTCGCCGGCATTGCCATTGAACGCAAGTTGGCGCGTGAAGAACGCGAGAGATTGCGTCAGGCTCAGGCGGATCTCGAGCACATAAACAGGGTGACCACCATGGGCGAGCTGACCGCTTCCCTGGCGCACGAAGTGAATCAACCGATTGCCGCCGCAGTCACCAGCGCCCATAGTTGCCTGCACTGGTTGGCGGGGGAAGTCCCAAATCTCGACAAGTGCCGCGCCGCCGCCGAAAGGATCGTCAAAGACGGAACACGCGCGGCCGAAATCATCAGCCGGATTCGCCTCCTCTTCCAGAAAGGTTCTCTGCAGTTGGAATTGGTCGATGTAAACGAGGTGATTGAAGAGATGATCGTCCTGCTCCGCGGTGAGGCAACGCGACACTCCATTTCCGTCCGCACGGAACTGGCGGCGAATCTTCCCCATGTCACAGGGGATCGCGTTCAATTGCAGCAGGTTGTGATGAACTTAATGGTAAACGGCATTGATGCGATGAAGGCTCTGAACGGGGCGCGGGAGCTTACGATCACCTCGAAGCGAGCGGAAAACGAACAGCTTCTGATATCCATAAGCGATACCGGCGTAGGACTTCCCCCAGAAAAGACGGACCAGATTTTCAACGCGTTCTTTACTACCAAGCCTCATGGCACCGGCATGGGACTTCGGATCTGCCGCTCCATTGTTGAATCGCACGGCGGCCGGTTGTGGGCTGCCAACAACTCTCCGCGTGGCGCAAACTTTTCCCTCACCTTGCCCGCCAAATTCGGGACAACAGATCCATGAGTCCCGCTGACGCTCCCACGGTGTTCATCGTTGATGACGATGCCTCTATGCGGGCGTCCATTCAAGACCTGCTGGAGTCATTGGGATTGCGTTCCCAGGCGTTCGGGACAGCGGAAGAGTTCCTGCGGAGCAACCGGCCCGACGGGCCAAGCTGCTTGGTCCTGGACGTGAGACTTCCCGGAGTCAACGGACTGGACTTTCAGCGCCGATTAGTCGAGGCGGGTTTTCGAATCCCCATCATTTTCATCACCGGTCACGGAGATATTCCGATGACGGTGAAGGCCATGAAATCAGGCGCCGTCGAGTTCCTGACCAAGCCTTTCCAGGACCGCGACTTAATGGGCGCAATCGGCCAGGCTTTAGATCGTGACCGGGCGACCCGCGAACAGGAAAGAAACCTTGCCGAGTTGCGGAGGCGGTACGAGGTGCTGACCGCACGGGAGCGGGAAGTCATGAGCTTGGTGGTTTCGGGCATGCTGAATAAGCAGATTGCGGCGGAGCTCGGGACCAGCGAAGTTACCGTGAAGATCCAACGCGGCCGCGCGATGAAGAAAATGAAGGCCGGATCTCTGGCGGAGTTGGTCAAAATGGCGGGGTTATTGGAGCTACCACCGGGCACGAAAGAGCATAATACCAACGTGTGATTGCGCCGCTTTCGGCCTGGGTGGTAAATTCCATCCATGGTCATACCTGGGAAAGACAAACTGATTGCGATTGTCGACGATGACGATTCGATGCGCACTGCGGTGCAGGACCTGCTGGAAGCGGTAGGCTTGGCGGCCCATGGCTTTGCGTCGGCCGAAGAATTCCTGAACTCCGGCAAACAGCACGGCATCGCTTGCCTGATCGCGGATATCCGCATGCCGGGAATGTCCGGCCTCGAGTTGCAGGCACACCTGAACGCCGAACGATGCAAGATGCCGATCATCTTCATCACAGCCCATGGCGACGAAAAAATGCGATTGCAGGCGCGGAGAGAAGGCGCCGTGGAATTTCTGTCAAAACCTTTCGACAACGAAGTGCTTCTCGATTGTGTTCGGGCGGCTCTGGAATGTTAAGCCCCCAGGTAGAAGTGCGTAGCAGGTTCCGCTAGGAGGTCTTCCTTGGCAGCTGTTGCAAGATTCGGATCCGCCGACCAGGACCGTGAACCACGCAGGTTCGAGCAGCTCATCGGCAGCAGCCCTGCTCTGGAATCGGCGCTCGAACAAGTTGCGCGAGTCGCCCCGACGGATTCCACCGTTCTTATCCAGGGAGAAACGGGCACCGGCAAGGAACTGATAGCGCGCGCCGTCCATGACTTGAGTTCGCGGTTTGGGCGGCCGTTCATAAAGCTGAATTGCGCCGCAATCCCGTTTGATCTCCTGGAAAGCGAGCTATTTGGCCACGAGAAAGGCGCTTTCACGGGCGCCGTCGCGCAAAAGATTGGCCGCTTCGAACTGGCTCACAAAGGGACGCTTTTCCTGGATGAAGTGGGAGACATTCCGTTGCCACTGCAGCCAAAACTCCTGCGAGTCCTTCAGGAGCGGGAATTCGAGCGCTTAGGCGGTGGCCGGACTCACCAAGTTGACGTTCGCCTGGTAGCTGCGACCCACCGAAATCTAGTTGAAATGGTAAAGCGAAACGAATTTCGCAGCGATCTCTATTATCGTCTGAATGTGTTTCCCATCCCGCTGCCACCTTTGCGGGCGCGTCGCGAAGACATTCCAGCCCTGGTGGAGCACTTTGTCGAGATCTATGCCCGCAGGATGGGCAAGCAGATCGACCGCATTTCGCCAGAAACGATGTCGGAACTTACCTCCTACCCGTGGCCCGGAAACATTCGCGAGCTGCAGAATTTCATTGAGCGAAGCGTAATCCTCACTTCAGACAACGTTTTGCATTCCCCCCTCGCGAGTTTGAAAGCTGTCCCGGGAGTGGAATCCGTCGGAGCGATCACACTGGAGGACGCGGAGCGAGACCACATTCGCAAGACCCTTGAGCAGACCCGATGGGTTGTCTCCGGTCCCAACGGAGCGGCCGCACGTCTGGGAATCAAGAGGTCCACACTTTACTTCCGGATGCAGAAGCTCGGCATCTCGCGTGCCAATAAAGAATCGATTCCCTCGTAGCAGAGTCGCCCTCATGGGGGGATCGATCCGCCAACCGATTCTCGCAGTCCACACAATACTCATCAGACGCGCAAGCGATCAGATCTTCCTTCGACCCGAATTTGAAGCTGTTCTACACCCAATCGATTAGATAAACATACTCGCGTGTCAACATGCGGTGTCACGTCCAGCGGGCTGGCATAATCCCCGACACTTCGGTCTGCGTCGGCCTCTACTTTCAGTCATTTACGGAATGATTTTTTGGCAATGGTTTTGCATCTTCCAGTTACGTCGCTCGACGCAGCGAAACTCTTCGCGGCGACCGAAACGGTTCGGAATCTCAACAAGAGAGGAAATATGAAATTGCAAAGAGCAGTATTCGTTTTGATGGGAATGGCGTTGTTGTTCGCAGGAGCGGTATCCGCTCGGCAGGTGAAGACCGACTACGATCGCAGCGCCAACTTTGGGCAGTACAAGACCTACTCGTGGGAACAAGTGAAGACGAAAGATACCCTGGATGTCGAT
>Ga0210402_10004360_pt1 | contig 12912 bp, 10 predicted proteins | sample IncBWC7MmetaG_FD_161055 | JGI IMG/M metagenome (GOLD analysis project Ga0210402, IMG submission 161055) | Forest soil microbial communities from Barre Woods Harvard Forest LTER site, Petersham, Massachusetts, United States - Inc-BW-C-7-M | ecosystem: Environmental > Terrestrial > Soil >...
GCGCACCTGGCGGCGGCTGCTGAAGGCCGATCCATCCGTGGACCTGGTGCATTTTACGATCTTGCGTCCACCGGAGAAGGACGACCTGACGCCGCTCAACGAACTGGCGCTGATCGCATTTCCAGTGCGCGAGCTGTTCCTCGACAAGATCCACGAATTCGACCTGATCATCCTGGACCGCTTCCAGAACCGCGGCCTTCTACCGATGCCCTACATCGCCAATATCGCCGAGCATATTAGGGACGGCGGCGCGCTGCTGCTGAGCGTCGGGCCGGAGTTTACCGGCAGCTCCAGCTTGGCGGCGACGCCGATCGGTCAGGTGCTGCCCGGCATCCCGGCTTCGATCGGCGCCACGGTGGAAGGGCAGTTCCGTCCGCGCGTGACCGACCTCGGCCAGCGCCATCCGGTCACTGAGGGGCTCGCAGGCGCCAATCCGCCCGACAACCCAGACAAGCAGCCCGACTGGGGATCCTGGTACCGGCGCATTCAGCCGGCGGACGTGCACGGCGAGGCATTGCTGGGCACCAGCGACGATCAGCCTCTGCTGCTGCTGGACCACGTCGGCAAGGGACGCGTCGCCCTGCTGCTGTCGGACCAGATCTGGCTGTGGTCGCGCGGCCACCAGGGTGGTGGCCCGCAGGCCGAACTGCTACGCCGCGTCGCCCACTGGCTGATGCAGGAACCGGAGCTGGAGGAGAATGCGCTGACGGCGCGCGTCGCCGCGGGTCGCCTGACCATCGAGCGCCGCTCCACCGACCCTGCGCCGCCCGGCCAGGTGACAGTCACCGATCCCGACGGCAAGACGCAGACCCTGCGTCTGACCGAAACCAAGCCGGGCCGAGCGGTTGCCAATCTGCCCGCCGCCACGCCCGGCGTGTGGCAGGCGAACGACGGTGCCCGGACCGCCTATGCCGCGGCGGGTGCCGCCAATCCGCCAGAGCTGGCGGACCTGCGCGCCACCGGAACGCTGCTGCGCAAGCTGGTCCGTGCCTCGGGAGGAGGGATACATTTCATCGGCACCGGCACGGACGGCGCGCCGCCCGACGTGCCGGATCTGCGCCGCACCGAGCCTGACCGGCCGGCCGCCGGCAGCTCCTGGATCGGCCTGGAACGGCGGCACGATCATCTCGTCACCGGCATCGCCGCGCTGACTCTGCTGCCGGCATGGATCGCGCTGCCGCTGATGCTCGGCCTGCTGATCCTTGCCTGGCGGCGCGAAGGCACCTGACCGCGTAGCGCCCACCGCCGGTCGTTTACCTTGCGGGCATTCCGGTCATAATCGGCCCATTGCGAATCGGGGGAATCAATGTCCTTGCGGCCAGACGAACATGCGCCGGCGCGTCCGATGGCGTGGGCGCGGCTCCTGCTGATCATTCCCTTCATCGCCGTGCTCTGGGTGCCCTTTTACAACAGCGCCGAGCCCATGCTGTACGGAGTGCCGTTCTTCTACTGGTACCAGCTCCTGTGGATCATCCTGGGCGCGGTGATCATCGGCATCGTCTACCGGCTCGAGCATTGATCCGGCGCAGGGGATTCGCATGATCAACTGGACCGCCCTCACCGTCTTCATCATTCTGTTCGGGTTCGTCACCTGGATCGGCTTCATTGCCGGACGCTGGCGTCGCGGCGACCTGACGATGCTGCACGAATGGGGGCTGGGCGGACGCCGCTTCGGCACCATCGTGACGTGGTTCCTGATCGGCGGCGACCTTTACACGGCATACACATTCATCGCAGTGCCAGCACTGATGTTCGGCGCCGGCGCCATCGGCTTCTTCGCCGTGCCGTACACCATCATGGTCTATCCGATCCTGTATCTGGTGTTCCCGCGCCTGTGGTCGGTGGCGCATAAGCACGGCTACATCACATCGGCCGATTTCGTGCGCGGACGCTTCGGCAACCGCTGGCTTGCGCTGGCGATCGCGTTCACCGGCATCCTGGCGACCATGCCGTACATCGCGCTGCAGCTTGTTGGCATCCAGGTGGTGATCGGCGCGATGGGCGTGGAGACCAGCGGCTTCGCCGGCGATCTGCCGCTGATCATCGCGTTCGTCGTCCTGGCAGCGTTCACCTATACCTCGGGCCTGCGCGCGCCGGCGATGATCGCCATCGTGAAGGACGTTCTGATCTACATCACCGTGATTGCCGCCGTCATCGCCGTGCCGATCCATCTGGGCGGCTACGACAAGGTGTTTTCCGCAATACCGCCCGCCAAGCTGCTGCTCGCCGCGCCGCCGGCCGGCTCGCTCGGCAGCTTCAGCGCCTACGCGACGCTGGCGCTCGGGTCGGCCTGCGCGCTGTTCCTGTATCCGCACTCGATCACCGGCATCCTGAGCGCATCGAGCGCGCGCGTGGTGCGGCGCAATGCGGCGATCCTGCCGGCCTACTCGCTGATGCTGGGGCTGCTCGCGCTGGTCGGTTTCATGGCGATCGCGGTCGGCGTGCAGTCGATGCCGGAGTTCGCCGACGGCTTCAAGCGCTACAGCAACAACTTCTCGGTGCCCGCGCTGTTCCTGGCGATGTTCCCGTCGTGGTTCGTCGGCGTGGCGTTCGCCGCAATCGCGATCGGCGCACTGGTGCCCGCTGCCATCATGTCGATCGCGACGGCGAATACCTTCACACGCAACGTCTATCGCGAATTTATCAACCCGGCCTGCACCGACGCCCAAGAGAGCCAGATGGCGAAGGTGGTGTCGTTGGTGATCAAGTCCGGCGCGCTGGTTTTCATCTTCGCCATCCCGCTCCAGTTCGCGCTCTATCTGCAATTGCTGGGCGGGGTGTGGATTATTCAGACCATGCCGGCGGTCATCCTTGGTCTCTACACCAGGCTGTTCAACGGCTGGGCGCTGCTGATCGGTTGGGCTGTCGGACTGGTCTTGGGCACATCGATGGCGGCGTCCGTTAATTTTGCGCCGGTCTATCCGCTGAACATCCTGGGCACGACGGTCCCTTGCTACATCGCGCTGGCTGCGCTGGTGGTGAACGTTGTGCTGTCGGGGGTGCTGTCGCTGTTCTTGAATGCGGTGTGGTCCGATCGGCACAAGGACGTAACCGTGACCGGCGATTACGCCTGAGGCTTTCCTGGGAGACACCGTAAACGCGCCCTTAAGCCGCCCGGGCGCAGGCTTGTCCGGCTGATTGGCCAGGAGGGTAGGCGGTGGATGTCGCGGAACGGCTGGACGGTCTGCGCGGCGCGCTGACGTTGCTGGAGGATGGGCAGCACGCACAGGCGGAGGACGTCTGCCGCCTACTCGTTGCTGATGGTCGCGATGACATCGAGGCGCTGCTTCTGCTTGGGCTCGCGATCGGCATGCAGGGCGATGCCGATGCGGCCGCGCCTCTGCTGAACCACGTCGCGCGTGAGCGGCGAACCCATGCGCATCCATGCAGCGATCTGGCGCGCATGCTGGCCAGCCAGAACAACGCGTCGCTCATTGCTCCGCAATACCTCGCGTGTATCAGGTTGACGCCCGACGATCTGCGGCTGCGCTACGCCTACGCCGAATTCCTGCGTGATCGCGGCGAGGCGTCAAATGCGATTGCGGTGCTTGACCCCGTTCTGCACGCGCACCCAGCCAGCGCGGAGGCGCACTACCAGATGGGCATGGCGCTGGCCGAGGCCGCACGGTTCGGCGACGCAGCGGAGCAGTTCCGTCAGGCCATTGGCCTCGACTCCGGACCAGCCCCATTCTGGTCGAACCTCGGCACGATGCTGAAGATCGAAGAGCGCTTCGACGAGGCGCTGGATGCCTACGCGCGGGCACTGGCGCGCGCGCCTGCCGACCGGCAGATCAGGGTGAACCGTGCGGTGGCACGCTTGCATGCCGGCCGATTTGCCGAAGCCTGGCAGGACGAGGACTGGGTCCTTGCCGAACCAGGCCGGATCGCCCTGCCGTCAGAGAAGCTGTTGCCGCCCTTGTCGGTTATGCCCGACCTGACGGGGAAGACGGTGCTGGTGGTCCAGGAGGAAGGACTTGGCGACACGCTGCAGTTCCTCCGCTACCTCCCGTTGATCGCGGAACGCGGCGCACATGTTGCTGTCGCCGTGCCGCCTGAACTGACGCGGCTGATGCGGACGGTTTCGGGTGTGGCCGATGTCCCCGACGGCGATGCACCCGTGCCTCGGCACGACTTCCACTGCTCGTTCAATGGTCTTCCGCGCGCATTCGAGACGACGCTGGAAACCATTCCGTGCACGGTGCCGTATCTCGCGGCCGATCCGGCACTCGTGGCCCATTGGGCGCAGCGACTGCCGGTGACACAGGCGTTGCGCATCGGCCTGGTGTGGTCCGGCCAGGCGCAGCCCTGGCTGGCGGGCTTCATCGGGCTCGATCAGCGCCGGAGTACCGGGCTGGCCACATTGGCGCCGCTAGCCGCAGTGTCCGGCGTGCAGTTCGTGAGTTTGCAGAAGGGACCGGCAGCGCTCGAAACACACACGCTGACCGACGCTTTCGATCTGCTCGATGTCATGAATGAGGTGCGGGACTTTGCCGACACCGCCGCGATCGTCGCCAATTTGGACCTGGTGATCAGCGTTGACACATCGGTCGTGCATCTGGCCGGCGCGATGGGCAAGCCGGTGTTTCTGCTCGATCGGTACGACCATTGCTGGCGCTGGCTGAGCGGGCGCGAGGACAGCCCGTGGTATCCGAGCCTGCGCATCTTCCGCCAGACCCGCCCCGGCGAGTGGGCGCCGGTGATCGCCCGCGTCACGGCGGCGCTCACTCGTATGGTTGGGGAGCACCAAGGCATCGCATGATTGCAAGGTTCACGCAGAATACACCCATGGCGCATTGCCGGCTCAGGGCCTGTCACTGAATGGCCGCGGATCGTCTGCAGCCGATCCAAAGCAGCCGCTTGGCAGGACATTCGCACCAGATATATGCGTCGGGTAAGCCGCTGATTTTATGCAACCGCGTTCCTGTGCGAAATTCTTGAGAAATGCGCCGACCGTCGGCTTGGGTGCAATGCGGTCATAGTGTGTGGCAGTCCATCAGGGACAATCTCGGTCGCTGCGCGACCTATTGCGCCCGGCGGTCGCGACGGGAGGGGTTTGTCTCTTCCCGCAGCCCGTGTTCACTTCCCGCGTAGGAGGCAGGGCGATGCTGGGATCCCTGGGGGAGCAAATCGGCGAAGGCGCCTACGCGAACGTCCACGCCTGGGCGCCCGGTCAGGTCTTGAAGCTGTTCAAGGCCGGCTTCCCGCGGCGGCACAGCTGGTGGGAGGCGCGAATGACCCGCGCCGCCTTCGCCGCCGGCGCCCCGGCGCCTGAGGTGTTCGACGAAGTGACCCTGGAGGGGCGCTTCGGCGTCGTGCTGCAGCGCCTCGACGGACCAACCCTGTCGCAGCTCTCGCGGAGCGGCGCCATGACGCGCGAGCAAACGGGCGCGATCCTCGCGACCCTCGCCATATCCGTTCACAAGATAGCCGCGCCGTCGGACGTACTCTCCCTGCGCGACCTGATGAACGGTTCGTCACGGCTGTCCGGCGGCATGCTTCCGGAGCACATCGCCACTGGCATCCTCACCCTGATCGAGCGCTTGGCGCCGGGGGACGGGCTGTGCCATGGCGACCTTCACCCCGGCAACGTGATCATGACGGCGGATGGTCCGAGACTCATCGACTGGGGGGGTGCGACGCGTGCGCCCGCCGGCCTCGACATTGCGTGCTGTCACGTGGTCCTTTGCGAGCTCCACCCGGAACTCGTCAACGATCCGGAGCGGCCGCGCGCAGTCAATGCGGTCATGCAGTCCGAATACGCGCGGCTGGCCGGCATGTCCCCCGCCGCGCTGACGGCGGCGATGGAGCCCTACCTGCCCATCATCCACGTCAGGGCCCTTCTCGGGCCGGTGGGGAGCCCTGACCTGCGGGAGCAGTGGATCCAGCGCGTCGAAGAAGCCCTGCGTTCGGAGGACTGAACCGCAATGCACACGGCGCGTCGGCATAGACGGTGCGGCAACCCATCGGCCGCCGTCAGTGTACGCTTTGGTTCGAGAACGGACCGCGGTGCTGACGAAATGGGAAGGGCGTTTCAAGGACAGCTTGCTATGATTTTGGATTGTCCCAGATTATACCTTTGATTTTTTCATGTTGCATATTTCTTGATTGCTGCAACGACAGCAGTGTGGTGGCCCACCCCAAGGGAACCTCCGTCAACTCAGCGTTGACATTTAATGTCAACATATGGTTGACTGTCAGCCTGACATTGGCGAAAGGAGAGTGGCCATGCCAGAAGCGGAAGCCAGCCAAACTCAAAAGCGCGTCTATTGCTGTTCCTTTTGCGGAAAGGCGCAAACGGAGGTGAAGACGCTGGTCGCGGGACCTGGCGTGTTCATTTGCGATGAATGCGTGCAACTCTGTCAGCAAATCATCGCCAGAAAAGCAGCAACGCCAACCTCAACGCAGGAAGTGCCGGCTATGTTGCCGGACAACGCGCCAACGGAGACGTTGTTGAAGACCCTCGCCGGATACAATGGTGCATTCGAGAGGGTCGGCGCTGGCATGCAAGACATTGCTGATATCCTCCGCGAGCGGGAGGTGAGTTGGGCAACAATCGGACAGGCACTTGCCGTGTCGCGTCAGGCGGCATGGAAGCGCTTCGGGTGAAGTGGTGCTGAAAAGTCGGAAAGCATCATTCCGGGAAGACAGGTCTGTGCAATATGCTTGAGCGCTGCAACAAGCTTAGGAACATTCCGGCCCGCTTACGGCATCACATAGACGGCTTAGTATCTTTCTCGAATTGTAAAGGATGCGGCACCCACCAGCGATCACGCTGCGGGTTCCCGGATCGAGTGGGTTCACATCAGCCCATGAGGGCGCGGCGAAACCGAATTCGATCTCGCCGTGGTTCTTTTCGAGCCACAAGCGGCGTGACCAGAGTTCTCCGTAATCCTCATCCTGCCACTTCTGCGGTCGAGCACCCACAGCGTTCCAGCCGATTGTGTCGAGCCATGCCGTTTCAGCCCGGAAGGCGTGCGGATCAGTCACGATCAGCACAAGGTCAATGTCGGAGTCCAAACCCGCCGATCCGCGTGCGTGTGAACCAACCAGAGCCACGGCCTGAATTGTCGGCTGTGCCGTCGCCCAATCGGCAATAATCTGAATAATGCGCTCAGCTTGCATCGATACAGCCTGACTGGGGTCGCCGCGGAAATCTTGGTTTACGCACCGGCCGTGTGGTCGTTTTCCGACAGGCTGAACGGCCGCTGTCCATCACCTCGGACATTCCGACAGCATTCGGAGACCGGCTCTCAGAACGGCGAAGGCGGTCCGCGGCGCATGGCGGCGACCAACAACAGGCACACGAACGAACCGATGGCGGCGGCGAGAAAGCCATCGATGTAGGACAGCACCGAGGCCTGCTGCAGCACGGCGCCTCCCAGAAGCTTCGCCGCCTGCGCGGAGGCTACGCCAAGGTCCGCGGTATGCGCGCCGATGGCCCCGCTGTACTCGGCAAGCCGGTCGGTGGTCGCGCCGGCGATGCTGTCGACATGCAGTCCCACCAGGTTCGAATGCACCTGCTCGCGCACACGCACGAAGGTCTGCATGAACGCGGTGCCGATCTCGCCGCCGAACAGGCGGCTTATCTGCAGCAGGCTGCCGATCGTCAGCGCATCGGCCGGGTTGATCGAGCGCACCACCAGCACGATCACCGCGGTCAGCGCGAAGGACTGGCCGATCGCCTGCACGATCTGCGATGGCAGGAAATCCTCGGTCGCCCACTCGCTGGTCAGCTCGGTCGCCATCAGGCAGGCCGCGCCGACCATCGCCGCACCGAATGCCAGTACCCATCGCCCGTCGACCCGGCGCAGCAGCGCCGCCAGCGGATAGACGATGATGAACTGCGGCAGCGCGATCCACAGCAGCACCGAGCCCACCTGAAGCTCGCGGTAATTCTGCACCGTCTGCAGGTAGTTCGGAATGATGTAGGCGGTGGACAGGATGATGAAGCGATACCCGGCCAGCAGCAGAACCAGGAACGGCAGGTTCCCGCGCACCAGCAGGCGCAGGTTGAGAAACGGCCGCGACGTCACCAGCAGCTCGCGCACCACGAACGCCACCGTCATGATTCCGCCCGCCAGCAGCAGCCCGTTGACCAGCCCGCTGCCGCTCCAGTCCAACCGGTTACCCTGGTCCAGTCCGGCATACAGCAGGCTGAACCCGATCATGGCATACAAGAGGCCGGGCCAGTCGAGCACGCCTAGCAATGCCGTGTTGAGGCGTTCGCGCGGAACGCCGAACCAGACGCACACGAACATTAGTGGCAGCATGGCGCAGTACTGCCAACTGATCCATCGCCACGACCAATGGTCGGAATACCAGCCCTCGAGCGAGGCCGCGACGTTCTGCGACAGCTCGGAATTCATCGCATAGAGCGCGATAGCGTAGATCACGAACCGCGCCGGCAGGCTGCGGACGATGAAGCTGATGGTCAGCGGAATGAACGTGCCGGAGCTGACGCCGCCCAGGAACTGCATTGTCAGGAACGCAGCGAGGTTGGGCGACAGCGGCCCGAGCAGGCTGGTCACGAACAACAGCAGAATGCCCAGCAGCAGGACGCGGCGGACGCCGAATATTGCGCCGAGATAGGGCGAGGCGACGCCGGCCAGCATCTGGCCGACGCCGAAGCTCGTGGTGATCCAGGCGCCCTCGTCGAAGCCGGCCGACAGGCCGCCTCGCAGGTCCGCCAGCCCGAACGACGTGACCCGTGTGCCCAGAAACCCCATCACCGAGCCCAGCAGCACGCCGGTCATCCCGACATAGCAACGCAGCGAATCAGCGGTCAGTCGCGGATGCGCCTCGGCGAACGCATGCAGTGCAACGCCCGCCGACGTGACTGGCGCCAGATGCAGTTTCATAGTAACCGTGGCTCCCCCGTCATGGCGGGCGAAGGACCGCCATCCACGTCTTCGCTGATCGCAGCAAGGAAAGACGTGGATGCCGACCGGAGCCTGTCCTCGGGCGGGCCTTTGGCCCGACCCGGGGGTCGGCAAGACGACGGGGCGTCGATCGGTCGCTGTCGGGGGAGGTTAACATCATTTGTTCGACACAACCGTGCCGCTGCCGGTGTCTATCCTAGCCTCGACTGACATACCTGGCCGGACCAGCGTGCCGAGCGATGGGTGCGCATCGAGTACGATCTTCACCGGCATCCGCTGCACCACCTTGGTGAAGTTGCCGGTGGCGTTATCGGGCGGCAGCAACGCGAAGGTGCTGCCAGTGCCCGGCGACCAGCTATCCACGTGGCCTGTCAGCACAAGGCCGGGAAACGCATCCACTGTGACGCGCGCGGGATTGCCGATCCGCACATTCGTCATCTGCGTTTCCTTGTAATTCGCGATCACCCAGATGTTGGGCAACGGGATCACAGCAATCACCTGTGTACCGACATTGACGAACTGTCCGGGCCGCACCTGACGCTGCCCCACCATCCCTTCCACCGGCGAGACGATGCGCGTGTAGCCAAGATTGTTCTGTGCCAACTGCACCTGCGCCTCGGCTGCGTGCACCTGTGCGGTAAGCTGCTGCTCCTGCACGTCGAGACTGTCGAGCAGCGCCTTCTGTTGATCGAGTTGCGCCCGGTTCAACAGCAGTTGCGCCGCGGTGCGCTTTTCATTGTCGTCCGCCTGCTCGACAAGCTGTTGGGTCCCGGCGATCCGCGTCTGGAGCAGATCGCGTTGCCGCGCCGCCTCCAGCGCGTAGCGTTGCAGGTCCGCGGTGGTCGCCTGGATGGTCGCCTCTGCTTGGCGGATCAGCGCGCGCTGCACGTCCTTCTGGTTCGCCAGGTTGGTGAGCGTCGCATTTGCCGCAGCCAGATTGGCATCGGCCTGGGCGAGTTGGGCGCGATAGTCGACCGGGTCGATCTCGACGATCAGATCGCCCTTGTGCACAGTCTGGTAATCGTTGACCGGCACGCTCGCGATATATCCGGAGACCTTGGCGGAAAGCGGCGTGAGATCGCCGACCATGAAGGCATCGTCTGTCGCCTCGTAGCGCGCGGTGCCGATCCAGCGATCCCAGTGCCCTGCGACGTACCATGCCAGGTATCCCGCCGCGACCACGAAAATCACCCGCAACAGCGGAAAGATCCAGCCGCGCCAGCGACGCGGCTCGGCATGCGACTCCGGCGAAACATTGGCAGGCGTATTACTGGACGCGTCGGGCATGTTCCGGAGCTTCCAACAAATGGTGACGAGGCAACAGCGCGATCAGTCCTCGGTCTCGGCCGGGCGGTCCAACGTTTGTCCCGCCCATCAGCTTTTTCCGCCGAAATATCGTTTCATCGGCTCAAAGTAATGCTCCTGCCACCCGCCGTTCTGGTAGCCGGTGTGGCCGTCCGGAACGTTGGTATGATGCAATGTAAGCTTGGTACCCTTCTCAGCAGGTTCCAGCAGCACCTCGATCTGTGAATCGGAATCGTCCGTGGTGAAACGCGTGGTGCGCCATGCCTGCACGATGCGCCGTTCGGGCTCCAGCATCAGATTGCGCCCCGAGATGTAACCGCCCCACGCTGTGAATGTTGCGCCCTTGGTGGCCGCGGCCTCCGCGGCGCTGCCGGTCATCGCAGTGTGGCCGCGGCTGTCGAGCCATGCGTCGTAGATCTGACCTGGTGTCGCGGGAATGATGTCGGTCAGTGTGAACGCGAAGGCCATTGCACATCTCCTTTGCTATGGCTGTCGCCCGCAGCCGGAGGATCGAAGCACCGATCGACGTGGCACAAGGAAACCCCAGTCGGCGCGAATCATCAATGCATCCGATTCGCCACGCTGCACGGTACGAGAGCGGGCTTACAGGCTCTCATTTCTGTGAGTTGTTTGGTCGGATACGGAATGAAACAAGACCGACCAATGCGCCAACCGTTGGATCGGCTGCGGGGCATGCGCCAGCGACATGGCGGCATCCGGCTTTTGGCGATGGAAACCATTGGCTCACACCGCTACAAGTCATTCCACCGAATACGGCGGCCTCGCCGCCAGTTTTCCGGCTCCTCGGAGTCGGAAGGGGGTCAGTGACCCCTGCGTCTCCCAGACGTGAAGCCTCCCTGTTTACTTGCCCCTGGCCTCTGGCCGGGGGCATTCTTTTACTGTTTTGTCACGCAGCAATAACGCTCGGACATGATGACTTGCGGCGCGCGCGGATTTGCTTTGCGCTATTGCTCCGGCATTGCAGCGGGCAATCCCAGCGCCTGAAGCACGCCGCGATCCAGATGACGCGCATCGGCCGGCGGATGCAGCGCGAATCCCATCGAATCGTCATAACCCCAGAGCGCCCAGCCGATCGCACGTCGATCGCATGCCGCGCGCACGGCAGCAAGCCAGGCGAGGCGCGCCGGTGCGTTCAACCGTTGGCTGGCGCCGAACTCGCCTGCCAGCAAAGCCACATGATTGCGGCGCCCCCAATCAGCCACTGCATCGATCCGAGCGTCAAGCTTCGTTACATTCCAATGCTGTTCGCAATAGAAGCGCATCAAGCTGGCGGTCGGCGGATCGTTGGTTCGTGCCGCAGCGGTCTGGCAGGCGGCGGCGTCGTCCGTTGGGAAGGGCAGCCGCGCGAACGCCTCGGTGTCGAGCCCTGGCCGGTAGGCAGCGAGTGCCGTCAGTTCCGCCGGCTCATACAGGTGAAAGCTGTACACCACGTTCGGATCCGGCTCCGGTATTGCGGCCAGCAGGCCGTCGATGCTGCCCCAGTCGTTGCCGGTAAGCACGATCGTGTTCGCGGGAAGGCTTGCGCGGATTTCCCCGAGTACCTGTCGCTGCAACCGTGCCCATCCCTGCGGGTCATCCGGGAACACCGGTTCGTTGACCACCTCCGCGAACGTAAGGCGCGGATCGAACGGACGCAGCGCCGGCGCCAGCGTGCGCCACACCGCGAGCAGTCTCGCCCGATCCTCCGATGTGGTTTCCAGATGCCAATCGGCAGGGTGCAGCGACACGACGACACCCAGGCTGTGGCGTTGCAGCCGGGCGACCGAATCCTTCAGAACATCCAACATACCGGGAGCGAGCAGAACCTCCGGCTGCACCGGCAGCCGCACGAAGGTGAAGCCCGCACGCCGCAGATCCCGCATAGCCGAATCGCCAAGGTAGGCGCGCATTGCCAGCGGATCCCGGTTCGGCGGGAATCGGAACCAGTTGGTGATGTTGACCCCATGCCGCAACACCGCCAGCCGTTCCGCGGTCGGTTCTGCATGCGCACTCAGGGCAAAGCAGGACAGCAGCGCAAGCAGCAGCACAGCGCGGGCGGTCACCGCACCGGCTCAGCAGATCGCCGCGCGATCATCTCCGTTTCGATCTCGCTCGGGATGAAGCGCTCGACCAGATAGAGCGGCCGCCGCTTGGTCTCGTTGAACACACGGCCCAGGTATTCGCCGATGACGCCCAGGGTGATGAGCTGCACGCCGCCGAGAAACAGGATGACGGTCATCATGCTCGAATAGCCGGCGACCGGATTGCCGAACAGCAGCGTCCTGATCACCAGTTGCCCGCCGAACACCACGGCGAACCACGCCACCGCGAGCCCCAGATACGTCGCGATCTTCAGCGGCATGACCGTGAAGCAGGTGATGCCATCAAGCGCGAGGTTCCACAATTTCCAGTAGCTCCACTTGCTGGTGCCACCGTGGCGCGGCATGCGGTCGTAGAGAACCGCGGTCGTCGGGAAGCCCACCCACGCGAACAACCCCTTCATGAAGCGATGCTGCTCGCGCAGTTGCAACACGGCATCGACCACGCGGCGGCTCATCAGCCGGAAGTCGCCCGCGTTGCGGGGAAGCTGCACGCGGCCCACGTGCTGCATCAGCCGATAGAACAGGCTCGCGGTGATCCGCTTCGGCCACGTTTCGCCTTCCCGCGCGCGCCGTTGGGCGTAGACCATGTCGAAGCCGTCGTGCCAGCCGGCCACGAGCGCCGGGAT
>Ga0210402_10004361_pt1 | contig 12911 bp, 8 predicted proteins | sample IncBWC7MmetaG_FD_161055 | JGI IMG/M metagenome (GOLD analysis project Ga0210402, IMG submission 161055) | Forest soil microbial communities from Barre Woods Harvard Forest LTER site, Petersham, Massachusetts, United States - Inc-BW-C-7-M | ecosystem: Environmental > Terrestrial > Soil >...
TTCGGTTATGGCTACATCATTCCGGCGACTTTCCTTCCCGCCCTGGCGCGCAGCTATATCGACGATCCCGCGACCTTCGGCCTGATCTGGCCGGTGTTCGGCGCGGCCGCAGCCGCCTCGACCTTTGCCGCATCGCGGCTTGGCCGTGGCCTGTTGCCGTGGCAGTTATGGACACGGGCGCAATGGGTCCTGGCGTTCGGCGTGCTGCTGCCCGCGCTCCGCGTCAACGTGCCGACCCTGCTGCTGTCGGCAATCTGCGTAGGTGGAACCTTCATGGTGATCACGATGGCCGGCATCAAGGAGGCGTTGCGGCTCGGTGGCGCGCCGGCCTCGCTCGCCGTCGGCGTGATGACGGCAGCCTTTGCGATTGGCCAGATCGCAGGACCGCTCACCGTGAGCCTGCTTGCCGGTGCCGGCCACGGTTTCACCTTGGCCAGTCTCGTTGCGGTGTTCGGGCTGGTCGCCGGAAATTGCGTGCTGCTCGCCTGCGGCGCCAGATGGGAAAGACTGGCGCGGATCGACGGCCTGCCCAACGAGGCCTGAGCGGCCGGCAGACCGCGCTCAGACGATCCGCGAGGTCTTGTTGCCCCAATAGCGATCGCGCAGCAGGCGCTTGTAGAGTTTGCCGGTCGGCAGCCGCGGCAACTCGTCCTCAAAATCGATCGAACGCGGCACCTTCTGCCGCGACAGTGAATGGGTGCAGAAAGCGATCAGCTCGTCGGCCAGTTCCTGGCAGGGTTCGACTCCCGGCATGGGCTGCACCACGGCTTTGACCTCCTCGCCGAGATCGGCGTTGGGCACGCCGAACACGGCGGCATCGGCGATCTTGGGATGGGTGACCAACAGGTTCTCGCATTCCTGCGGGTAGATGTTGACGCCGCCCGAAATGATCATGAAAGTCGCGCGGTCGGTGAGATAGAGATAGCGGTCCGCATCGACGTAACCGACATCGCCAACCGTGCTCATCGTGCCATCGGTCGAGCGCGCCTCCTTGGTTCGCTCCGCATCGTTGAAATACTCAAACGGCGAGGCTGTCTTGAACCATACCGTGCCTGCGGTGCCGGTCGGGCATTCCCGCATGTTCTCGTCGAGGATATGCAAATCGCCGAGCAGCACCTTGCCGACCGTGCCACGATGGGCGAGCCATTCCTGACTGTTGCAGGCGGTGAAACCGAGACCTTCGGTGGCACCATAATATTCATGGATGATCGGTCCCCACCATTTGATCATGTCCTCCTTCACCAGCGCCGGACATGGCGCCGCCGCATGGATCGCGATCTCCAGCGACGACAGGTCGTAGCGGCTGCGCACCTCGTCGGGCAGCTTCAGCATGCGCGAGAACATCGTCGGCACGAGCTGGGTATGGGTGATACCCCATGTCTCGATCAGTTCGAGATAACGCTCAGGCTCGAACCTCTCCATGATGATGACGGTGCCGCCGAGGCGGATCGTGAGATTCACGGCCGCCTGCGGCGCGGAATGATACAGCGGCGCAGGCGACAGGTAGATCATGCCCTCGCGGTAGTGCCAGAGCTTTACCAGGAAATCGAACAGCGGCAGGTGGTAGCCGGGCGGCTGTTCCGGCAGCGGCCGCAGAATGCCCTTCGGCCGGCCGGTCGTGCCCGAGGAATAAAGCATCGCGGTGCCGACGCATTCGTCCGCGATCGGCGTTTTCGGCAGGCTCCTGGTCGCCTCCTCCAGCCCGACGATGCGCTCGCTCTCGCCGCCGCCATCGGCGACGATGCAGAGCTCGACCCTCGGCGACTCTTTCAGCGCCTCGCGGGCAATGTCGAGTTTCGCGACCGAGGTGATGAGAATGCGGGACTCGCTGTTGTTGAGGATGTAGGCGAGTTCGGCCGCGGTCAGATAAGAGTTCACACAGGTGAAATAGAGGCCCGAGCGCTCGCCAGCGCCACAGGCCTCGAGGTAGCGGCTGTTGTTCTCCATGAAGATCGCGTAGTGATCGAGCCGCTTCAAACCGCGATTGCGAAACAGATGCGCCAGCCGATTGCTGCGCGCTTCGAGCTCCCGGTAAGTCACCGCCTCGCCGGTGCTTGCCATGATGAACGCAGGCTGCAGCGGACGAAGATAAGCGTGCTTACCGGTATACATCGCGTTTCAGTTCTCCTATGCCGCCAATTGCAGGATCTCGCGCACTTGCGCCGGGCCATCGATCTTGCGCGGATTGCGCGGCACCCACGCCGTCGCCATCGCCTGCTCGGCGATCTCATCGAAATGCTCCGCGCCGACATGCACCTCGCGCAGGCTGCGCGGCATGCCGAGCGCGCGAATGAAAGCATCCAGCGTGTCGCCGGCGTCCCTGCCCGGCTGCCCCATCGCGGCCGCGACCAGCCCCTGCCGCTCCGCATTGGCCGGCCTGTTCCAGCGCATCACCGCAGGCAGCATGACGCAGGATGTATAGCCGTGCGGCACGCCATAGGCCGCGCCGAGCACATAGCCGATGCCGTGGCTCGCGCCCATCGGCACGCCGGAAGTCAGCGGCCCGGTCGAGAGCCAGGTGCCGATCTGGCAATCCATCCGCGCATCGAGATCGCGCGGGTCGGCCTTCACGCGCGGCAGGGCGTTCGTCAGCATCGAAAGCCCATGCAGCGCCTGCGCATCGGCATAGGGATGTGCCTCGCCCGAGCAGATGCCTTCGACGCAATGATCGACGGCGCGGATGCCGGTCGAGAGAAACAGCCATTCCGGCGTGTGGACCGTGATGGCGGGATCGAGGATGACGGCGCGCGGCATGGCAAGCTCATGCCGCAGCATTTCCTTCACATGGGTCCTGGCGTTGGTGACGCCGGCGATCGCCGAGAACTCGCCGCCGGCAATCGTCGTCGGCACGCTGATCTGCGGCACGGCCGGCGCGTTGATTGCCGGCATGGCGCCCTTGACCGCGCGGACCTGATCGATCGCTTCGACCGAACGGATGTCGTTGGCAAGACAGATCTGCACCGCCTTGGCGCCGTCGGTGATCGAGCCGCCGCCGATGGTGACGATGAGATCCGCATTTGCGGTGCGGGCCTGCTCGCTCGCAGCGATCACGGCCTCGCGCGGCGTATGCTGCGGCATCTCGTCAAAGATGGCCGCGCAGCGCGACCCCAGCGCGTTTGTGATCTTTTCGATCTCATCGGTGTGCCGCCTGAGCGTACCCGAGACCATCAGAAACGCGCGGGAGGCCCGCAGGCGTTCCATCTGCCCGACAATCGCATCCGCGGCCGGCCGGCCGAACACGACCTCGTCCATCGCGCCAAAAACGACACGCCCCTTGTGCACGCGCTTGTCCTCCCGGACAATCCGATCTTTGTTTTGCGGACAGTGTAGCGGAGCAAATCGCGGACGTCATGTCCGAAGAATCCCACGGCGGCGCGCCGATGCGCGTTATTCCGGGCTGCGCACTATGCTCGCCCGTCATTTCGGTGCGGCTAACAGGCCCTCGCATCGCGCGGCCCAGTGAAACGCTCAGGATCGAACTGCTGTCCTGCGATGCCGCGTCTGCCTGGTTGGCAACGCATCGCGGAGTGATGCGGACAATGTCCTTTGGCCGCGAGAGCCATTGCTCGGCTTCCGGTGAAGTGCTGACCGGATTCCGAGCAGCCCTGCTCACTGAGACAATCGGCCAGTTGTCACGAAACCGCCGCGCGTAGCAGACTAAATGGGGAAGGTTCAACGCCGGAACCGCCCTTGAACCGACGGCGAGCCGGGCTCATCTTTGTGATCCTCTCGAACCTCCCGGTAGCCGCCTGTTCCGGCCGCGGCATTGCGTAATGGAGAGAACTTTGAGCGCGACAGGTCCTCTAGCGCCTTTACTGCAGGATTTCGACACTCATCGCCTCCGCGGCATCAGGCCGTTGATCGCTCTTCTTGCCTTGCTGTCCGCCTGCAGCGAGAAGCCTCCACAGCAGCCTGCCGCCGCGGCGCCGCCGGTTACCGTCGCGCAGCCCGTCAAACGCACGGTTACGGACTGGGACGAGTTCACAGGACGCTTCGAGGCTGTCGAAGAAGTTCAGGTTCGCGCGCGGGTCGGCGGCTATGTCACCAACGTCGAGTTTCGCGATGGCGCGATCGTCAACGCCGGCGACCTTCTCTATCTGATCGACTCCCGGCCCTTCGAGGCTGTTGCGACGCAGGCAGATGGTCAGCTTTCCGACGCCCGCGCCAAGGTGGAACTGGCCAAGCGAGAGCTCGATCGCGCGCTGACCTTGACCCTGAACCAGACGGTTACGGAAGCCACCGTCGACCAGCGCCGCCAGGCCCTGCAGGCTGCACACGCGGCCGAAATGCAGGCCGAGGGCGCGTTGAAGGCAGCCCAGCTCAATGTCGAGTTCACCCATGTGATGGCGCCGATCAAAGGCCGCGTCAGTCGCCATCTTGTGACGCCCGGCAATCTCGTGCAGGGTAGCGACAACGGCGCATCGACACTACTCACCACGATCGTGTCGCTCGATCCCATCTACATCTATTTCGACGTGGATGAGGCGACCTACCTGAAGAACAATAGGCTGTGGTTCGAGGGCAAGCGGCCGAGTTCGCGCGACACGCCGAATCCGGTGCAGATAGCGCTGAGCGGCGAGACCAAGCCGTCGCACGACGGCAAGATGGACTTCGTCGACAACCGCCTCGACGTCTCGACCGGGACGCTGCGCAGCCGCGCCTTGGTTCCGAACAAGGATCTTTCCGTCCTTCCCGGCCAATTCGGCCGCGTGCGCCTGATTGGCAGTTCGCCATACGAGGCGTTGCTGATCCCGGATACTGCGATCGCGACCGACCAGTCGCGCAAGATCGTTTTCGTGGTGAAGGACGATGATACAGTGGAAGCGCGAACCGTCACGCTCGGACCGCTCGACGACGGACTGCGCGTGATTCGCGAAGGGCTGAAGGCCGAAGACCGCGTCATCGTCGATGGCATCCAGCGCGCGCGCGTCGGCGCCAAGGTGAGCCCGCATCAGGCTCAGAGCACCAAATCATGAATCTCGGCCGTCTCTCGATCAACCAGCCAATCCTCGCGATGGTCTTGTCCATCGTGCTCCTGATCGTGGGCGCGATCGCCTACACCACATTGCCGGTTGCCGAATATCCGGAGGTGGTGCCGCCTACGGTGGTGGTGACTGCGCAATATCCGGGCGCCTCGGCGCAGACCATCTCGGACACGGTGGCCGCTCCCATCGAACAGCAGATCAACGGCGTCGAGGACATGCTGTACATGTACAGCCAGGCGACCTCGAATGGCCAGCTCACCATCACCATCACCTTCAAGCTGGGCACCGACCTGGACAAGGCGCAGGTGCTGGTGCAGAACCGTGTCGCGATCGCACAACCGCAACTGCCGGAGGAAGTACAGCGCAACGGCGTGGTCACACGCAAGAACTCGCCCGATATCCTGATGGTCGTGTTCATGCTGTCGCCTGACGATACGCTCGACCAGCTTTACATCTCCAACTACGCGCTTCTGCAGGTGCGCGACCAGCTCCTGCGGCTCGACGGCATCGGCGACATCCAGATCTTCGGCGCGCGTGACTATTCGATGCGGCTATGGCTCGATCCCGACAAGATTTCGAGGCTGGGCATGACCGCCGGGGACGTCGTGGCGGCGATCCGCGCCCAGAATTTGCAGATCACCGGCGGCCAGCTCGCAAGTCCGCCGATCTCCGACCGCGCTTTCCAGCCGAACCTCACCTTCACGGGACGCTTGAAGGACGTCGCGCAGTTCGAGGATATCGTGGTCAAGGCCGGCGAAGACGGCCGCACGGTGCGTTTGCACGACGTGGCGCGCGTCGAGCTCGGTGCGCTGGACTATTCGACCAACAGCTTCATGCTGCGCAAGACCGCGGTTGCGCTGCTGGTGACCCAGCGTCCCGGCTCGAATGCGCTCGCCACCGCCAAGGGCATCTCCAACACCATGGCCAAGCTGAAGGCCGGCTTCCCCAAAGGGCTCGACTACAATATCGGCTACAACCCGACCGAGTTCATTGCGCAGTCGATCAGCGAGCTGATCAAGACGATCTATGAAGCGATGATCCTGGTCGTGATCGTGGTGCTGGTGTTTCTGCAGGGCTGGCGCCCAGCGATCATTCCGATCGCGGCCATCCCGGTGTCGCTGGTCGGCACCTTCGCGGCGATGGCGGCGCTCGGCTATGCCATCAACAATCTGACGCTATTCGGGCTCGTGCTCGCGGTCGGCATCGTGGTCGACGACGCCATCGTCGTGGTCGAGAATGTCGAGCGGCATTTGCGCGATGGCATGAGCCGGCGCGACGCGGCGCTGAAAACCATGGAGGAGGTCGGCAGCGCGCTGGTGTCGATCGCGCTGGTGTTGTGCGCGGTGTTCGTGCCGACCGCGTTCCTGGGCGGCATCTCCGGACAGTTCTTCCAGCAATTCGCGGTCACGATCGCCGTTGCGACCGCGATCTCCTGCTTCTGCTCGCTTACGCTGTCGCCGGCGCTCGCCTCTCAGATCCTTGTTCCCCACGAAGAGAAGCGGCCCCCTGCCGCATGGAATCTGATCGGCCGCGCCTGGGAGGGCTTTGTAGGCGTCTTCAATCGCGGTTTTGATTGGCTTTCGAATTCCTACGCCGACGCGGCCTCCTTCGTGATCCGGCACCGCGCGATGATGCTTCTGCTTTACGTCGTGCTGATCTGCAGCGCCGGATGGCTGCTCGCCACGACGCCGCAAGGCTATATTCCGGCACAGGATCGCGGCTATGTCATCGTATCCGCGCAGTTGCCCGGTGCGGCGTCGCTGGCGCGGACCACCGAGATCGTTCGCCGGATCGAGAAAACCGCACTCGACACACCCGGCATTATTCGCGTCGCCGCTTTCGCGGGGCTTTCGGGCGCGACGCGGACCCAGGCCAGCAACGCGGCGGCGCTGTTTCCGGTGTTCGAGGAACCGGAGGTGCGGCTGAAGAAAGGGTTGACGGCAGCCGTGATCACGGCGGAGCTGCGCAAGCGGCTTGCGGCGATCGAAGGCGCATTCATCATCGTGATTCCGCCGCCGCCAATCCCGGGCATCGGCACCGGCGGCGGCTTCACCATGCGCATCCAGGACCGGCAGGGTCGCGGTTCGGAGCTGCTGGCGGCCGCAACCGATGAACTCGTCGCGGCCGCCCGCAAGGCGCCGGGGCTGACGTCGGTGTTCTCGCCGTTCACCGCCAACACGCCGCAGGTTTTCGTCGATATCGACAGGATCAAGGCACAGAAGCTCGGCGTTCCCATTCAGAACATCACCGAGGCGATCGAGACCTATTTCGGCTCGACCTATGTCAACGACTTCAACATCCTCGGGCGCACCTATCATGTGACCGCGCAGGCTGACCTGCCGTTCCGTAAGGAAACCGCCGATCTTTCGCGGCTGCGCACCCGCAACGCCGCGGGCGACACGGTGATGCTGGGAAGTGTGGTAGATTTCCGCGACGTCTCGGGACCGGACCGGGTCGCGCGCTACAATCTCTATACCGCCTCCGAATTGCAGGGCGAAGCGCTCCCGGGCACGAGCTCGGCGACTGCGATCAACATTGTGAAGAAACTTGCCGACGAGACGCTGCCGAGCGGCTTCTCTTATGAATGGACGGATCTGTCCTATCAGCAGGTCACCGGCGGCAACACCGGCCTCTACGTTTTCCCGATCTGCGTGCTGTTCGTCTATCTGGTGCTGGCTGCGCAATATGGCAGCTGGACCCTGCCATTCGCGGTGATCCTGATCGTGCCGATGTGCCTGTTCGCTGCGACCATCGGCGTGCGAATCATGAGGCTGGATGTCAACATCCTCACGCAAATCGGCTTCGTGGTGCTGATCGGGCTTGCGGCAAAGAACGCGATCCTGATCGTGGAGTTTGCGCGCGACATCGAAGCCGAGGGCCGCGAACGGCTGGAGGCCGTGATCGAGGCCTGCCGGCTGCGTCTGCGTCCGATCCTGATGACCTCGTTTGCCTTCATTCTCGGCGTGCTGCCGCTGGTGATTTCTACCGGATCGGGCTCGGAGATGCGGCAGGCGGTGGGCGTCGCGGTGTTCTTCGGAATGCTGGGCGTGACGCTGTTCGGCCTGATCTTCACGCCGATCTTCTACATGGTGGTCCGCAACCTCGCGGACGGATCGAAACCGAAAAAGCCTGAGCCGGCGCCTTTGGCACCGGCCTCTTGACCATGCCGCTCTGCCGCGCGTCCCCGCTACTTTTGGCCTACGCGAAATAGATGGGCATGACGAGGGTTATTCAATATATCATTTTCCTAAATGACATACGCTGGGAGGCAATAAGCATGAAATCGGGATTGTTGGCAGCCTTCGCGTTTGGGGCGTTATGTCTGGCGGCTCCGGCGTCGGCTCAAGGCGTCAAGATCGGCATTTTGAACGATCAATCCGGTGTCTATGCCGATTACGGCGGCAAATATTCGCTGGAAGCCGCCAGGATGGCGGTCGAGGATTTTGGCGGCGAGGTGCTCGGCCAGAAGATTGAAATCGTCACCGCCGACCATCAGAACAAGCCTGATCTTGCAGCCGCCATTGCGCGGCGCTGGTACGACACCGAAGGTGTCGACATGATCACCGAGCTGACGACCTCCTCGGTCGCGCTCGCGGTGCAGGAGCTGTCCAAGGAGAAGAAGAAGATCGACATCGTCGTGGGTGCTGCGACCTCGCGCATCACCGGCGATGCCTGCACGCCCTACAGCTTCCATTGGGCCTACGACACCCGTGCGCTCGCGGTCGGCACCGGTGGCGCGCTGGTGGAAGCCGGCGGCAACACCTGGTTCTTTCTGACCGCCGACTATGCGTTCGGCTATGCGCTGGAAAAGGACACCACCGACATCGTCACGTCCAAGGGCGGCAAGGTGCTCGGCTCGGTGCGCATCCCGCTCAACTCGTCGGACTTCTCGTCCTTCCTGCTGCAGGCGCAGAGCTCCAAGGCCAAGATCGTCGGGCTCGCCAATGCCGGCCTCGACACCACCAATTCGATCAAGCAGGCCGCGGAATTCGGCATCGTCAAGGGCGGCCAGAAGCTCGCGGGCCTGCTGATGACGCTGTCCGAAGTACATGGCCTCGGTCTTGAGGCCGCGCAGGGCCTGATCCTCACCGAAGGATTCTATTGGGACCATGACGACAAGTCGCGCGCCTTCGGCGAGCGGTTTCTCAAGCGCACCGGCCACATGCCGAGCATGATCCATGCCGGTACCTACTCGGCCACGCTGAGCTACCTGAAAGCGGTGAAGGCCGCCGGCACCAAGGATACCGAGGCGGTTGCCAAGAAGCTGAAGGAATTGCCGGTCGACGACGCTTTCGCGCAAGGCAAGGTGCTGGAGAACGGCCGCATGGTGCATGACCTCTATCTGTTCGAGGTCAAGAAGCCCTCCGAATCCAAGAAGCCATGGGACTATTACAAGCAGATCGCGGTCATCCCCGGCGACAAGGCCTTCTTCACGGCCAAGGAAAGCGGCTGCCCGCTGACGAAGTAGCGCCGTGCGCCACTGCTCATCGCCGTCCTCGCGAAAAACGAGGACGGCGTTTGCATATCACGCCAGCGCGGGCTCTGCCGCCTGCCCGCCGCGATAGATCGCAAGATCGCGCGAGCCGGAAAAGATGGCGCGCGGCTTCAGGCCATAGAACCTGCGGATCGAATGGCTGAAATGCGTGGAATCGGGATAGCCGATATCCTGCGCCAGATGCGCAAGGTTGAGATCCTGATTGGCGAAATGCAGCAGATGCCGCGCACGCTTCCAGGCCCGAAAGGAACGGAACGAGATTCCGGTCTGTTCCTTGAACAGATGCAGAAAGCGCGAGGCGGACAATCCGGCTTGCGCGGCGCAGCTTGCGGCCGTCACCGGCTCGCCGGAAAACCGCGTCATCTGCGCGATCGAACGCACCACGCGCGGATCGAGCACGCGCCGTGGCAAGGCTTCACCAAAGCACATCCGGTCGAACTCAGCGCTCGTCATGTCGGCACGCCATATCCGGCTGCGAAGCTGCTCATAGGCCGCGCGGATGCGATGGGCGAAGAACGCACGCTCCTCGCCCGACAGCCGCCTCTCCCATTCCTCGAAGGCCCCGTCGCGAACGCTTTCCGGTTCGATCACGATGCAGATCGCGGAGCGGTAGTCGCTCGCAATGGTATGCCGCACGTTTGGCGCGACCGCGACGAGGTCGTCATAGGTCTCGCGGCCATCCGCTGTCGACAGCCACAGCCCGCCCTTCAGCGCGACATAGACATGGAAGGCGCCTGGACAGCGCTCGCTCGGCCGCCCGAGCAGGCCGGCGTAGAAAACACGCTCCGGTAAAATCAGCATCAAATGGCCGGATGCTTGCTGTTCTCGGCCTTTTTCATCCATGGCTGGTCCTCCTCGCGCGGCTCTTTTGGCCGCTGCGATACGGCAGACCATAGCGCAAATCCGGCTTGTGTCACCCTTCGTCATGCCGGGCGCGCTCTACAATGATCCAAGTCGGCAACGACCGACTTGGATGGCGAGCTCGGATCTCGGAGGCGACAAATCACGCCCTCACGCGTGGTGCGACGTTCTGCTCCACCCCGGCGCGGCGTTCGGCCTCGACTGCCCGCTTGTAGCCGTCGCGTTCCTGCAGGCGGGCCCAATAGGCCGCGACATTCGGTCCGAAATCCTTGGCGAGTCCGACATTGCTGGCGAGCCGCAGCGCATAGCCGATGACAATGTCGGCGGCCGTGAAGCGGCCGGCGCACAGCGTCGCGGCACTCGCAGTCGCCGCCTCGACCGCGCGGAGCCGTCCCAGGAACCATTTGGCGTAGTCGGTCGCGACCTGCGGATTGCGCCGCTCCTCCGGTTCGAGCTGGCTGTATCGCAGCACCAGCGTCTGCGGAAAGGTCAGCGTCGCGTCGCTGAAATACATCCAGTTCAGGAACGCGCCATAGGCCGGCTCCTCGGGCCCAACCATGAGCGGCGTCGGCCCGTATTTCATGCCGAAATAATGACAGATGCCGGAGGACTCGGTCATCTTCGTATCGCCATCGAGCATCAAGGGGATGGTGCCGAGCGGATTGAGCGCGAGATAGTCCTTGGCGAACACCCGCGGCGGGAACGGCAGCATCCTCAATTCGTAAGCCAGCCCAAGTTCCTCCAGCATCCAAAGCGGCCGGAACGAGCGTGCGGCGTCACAGTGATAGAGCGTGATCATCGGGCCATCCCTCACATCCTGTCCGTTGCGGGCAATGTGCCCATCATCTTCACCTCGTCGGCGCCGCCGCCGATCGAGGTCAGCTCGGGTAAACCCGGGTTCGCATATCGAACCCGGAAGCTCGATCCGGATTATTCAACCTCCGGATTCCTGGTTCGCTAATGCGCGCCCCGGAATGACGGTTCAGATCTCACAATCCCATCTGGCGGCTGGCGAGATCTTTCATGATCTCCTCCGTGCCGCCGCCGATCGCATTGACCTTGACCTCGCGATAGATGCGCTCGACCTTGACGCCGCGCATGAAGCCGGCGCCGCCGAAAATCTGCACGGCTTCGGATGCGCCGAACGCCATGGTCTGCGTCGCCTGGTTCTTCATCATGCAGATTTCGGCGACCGGGCTCTCGCCCTGTCCGAGCCGCCACGCCAGCATTTCCAGCATCGCCTGCGAGGCCGCGACGCGCTGCGCCATGTCGACCAGCTTGTGGCGGATGACCTGATGCTGCGCGATCGGCTTGCCGAACGTCTTGCGCTCCTTGGCATAGGCAATCGCCTCGTCGAGGCAGACGCGGGCATAGGCCGTGCAGCTCGCCGCCATGCCCATTCGCTCGCTGTTGAAATTCTGCATGATGATCTTGAAGCCCTGCCCCTCCTCGCCGATCAGGTTTTCGGCGGGCACGCGACATTCGTCGAAATACAGCGTCGCGGTGTCCGATGCCCACCAGCCCATCTTGTTCAGCCTGGTGCGCGACAGGCCCGGCGTATCGCCTTCAATCAAGAGCAGGCTGACGCCGCCAGCGCCATCGCCGCCGGTGCGCACCGCGACTGTGAGATAGTCTGCGCGCATGCCGGAGGTGATGAAGGTCTTCTCGCCGTTCACGACATAATGGTCGCCGTCGCGGCGCGCCTTGGTGCGCAAATTCGCGACATCGGACCCGCCGCTCGGTTCGGTGATCGCAAGCGCCGAGATTTTCCGGCCCGACAGCACCTCCGGCAGCACGCGCGCCTTGATCTCGGGCCGGGCCGCGCGCGCGATCGGCGGCGAACCGATGGTGTGGCTCATCAGGCTCGCGCTGATACCGCCCGCACCGGCATGCGCGAGCTCCTGCGAGGCCACGATCCTCATGAACTGGTCGGCCGGAACGCCGCCATATTCTTCCGGAAAGCCGAGCGCCAATAGCCCGATCTCGGCAGCCTTGCGATAGAGCGTGCGCGGAAATTCGCCGGCCTCGTCCCACTCATGGGCATAGGGCTCGATCTCCTTCTGCACAAAGCGGCGCACCACGTCGCGATAGGCCTTGTGCTCGGCGGTATAGAAGGGGCTCGTCATCGCTTTGCTTCCGTCAATGCGGCCCACAATGGCGGGATCGTCTCGCGCCAACTTGCGTCCAGTGGCTGACGAAAATCCGGCTCCGCCCGGCATGGCGTTACCGTCCCGCATCACGCCGATCCAGCCGCCCCAGCCACTCAACGCAAGACAGTTTCCGGCGCCTGCCGCCGGTATGCACAGAAGTCCGACTGGCGAGTCCAGACGGAGTTGGGCATGCTGCAGCACAAATAGGCTCTATCAAGAGGCCGGGCGACAATAATCGCCGATCAGGGGAGGAAAATTTGCCAGTTCGGCATTATGACTGGATCGCGCATTTTGGTCGCCGGACGCCGCACAAGGTGGCCGCCGTCGACGTCGCAAGCGAACGCCGCTTCACCTATGCCGAATTCGATCGACGCATCTCGCGCTTCGCAGCGCATCTGCGCGACCAGCTCAAGATCGCGC
>Ga0210402_10004363_pt1 | contig 12909 bp, 11 predicted proteins | sample IncBWC7MmetaG_FD_161055 | JGI IMG/M metagenome (GOLD analysis project Ga0210402, IMG submission 161055) | Forest soil microbial communities from Barre Woods Harvard Forest LTER site, Petersham, Massachusetts, United States - Inc-BW-C-7-M | ecosystem: Environmental > Terrestrial > Soil >...
TGAGAAAGTAGATCAGAATACCGAAAAAAATTCCCATCGCGAGGCGCAGTGTTCCATAGCCAAGCGCCCGGGGGATGGCGAGTCTTTCGCCAGAGCGAAACAGACGCACACCGACATAGCACCACACACAATATTCAACGAATTTTCCTACGAAATAGAAAACAGGATTATCTGTCATCGAGATGGCTCTTTCATCGCGACGTTATTTACCGGACCCGTTGGAGGTGGAACCCGCAGCAGACAGTACACGCGAAAGGGCCTGGCCGGTGTAAGACTTTTTGGTGCGGGCGACGAGTTCGGGAGGGCCTTGAGCGACGATGCGGCCGCCGCCTTCGCCGCCTTCGGGGCCGAGATCGATGATCCAATCGGCTTGTTTGATGACGTCGAGGTGATGCTCGATGATGAGGACGGTATTGCCCAGGGAGACCAGACGCTGGAGGACGTCGAGGAGTTTGCGAACGTCGTCAAAGTGGAGGCCGGTGGTGGGTTCATCGAGGATGTAAAGAGTGCGGCCGGTCTGGCGTTTGGAAAGCTCGCGGGCGAGCTTGATGCGCTGCGCTTCGCCGCCGGAAAGAGTGGTGGCGGACTGGCCGAGCGTGACGTAGCCGAGGCCGACTTCGACGAGCGTTGCGAGCTTCTGCTGAATCTGTGGAATGTTTTCCAGTAGCTTCAAAGCGTCCGAAGAAGGCAGGTTCAGAACATCGCTGATGGAGTGACCTTTGTAGCGGACGGCGAGAGTTTCCGAATTGTAGCGTTTGCCGCGGCAGACTTCGCACATGACGTAGACGTCGGGCAGGAAATTCATTTCGATGCGGCGGAGGCCGTCGCCCTGGCACGCTTCGCAGCGGCCGCCTTTCACGTTGAAGCTGAAACGGCCGGGACGATAGCCGCGCTCACGCGATTCCGGAAGCATGGCGAAAAGTTCGCGGATGGGAGCGAAAACGCCGGTGTACGTGGCGGGATTCGAACGCGGGGTGCGGCCGATGGGCGCCTGATCGATCTCGATGACTTTATCGATTTGATCGGAGCCGAGGAGTTCGCGGTGCGCGCCGGGCGGTTCCATGGAGCGATAGAGTTTCTGGGCGAGCGAGCGATAGAGAATGTCGTTGACCAGGGTGGACTTGCCAGAGCCGGAAACTCCGGTGACGACGGTGAGCAAGCCGAGCGGGAGCGTCACGTCGACGTCTTTCAAATTATTGGCGCTCGCGCCGAGGATCTGGATGACTTTGCCATTGGGACTGCGTCGCTTTTCTGGAACGGCGATTCTTGCGGCGCCGCTAAGGTAGCGGCCCGTTAACGATTCGGCGCTCGCGGCAATCTGCTCGGGCTTGCCCTGAGCGACAAGGTAGCCGCCGGCGTTGCCTGCGCCAGGGCCAAGATCGACGACAAAATCGGCGCGGCGAATGGTGTCTTCGTCATGCTCGACCACGAGGACGGTGTTGCCGAGATTGCGCAGTTGCTCGAGTGAACCGAGCAAACGATCGTTGTCGCGTGCGTGGAGGCCGATGGATGGTTCATCGAGAACGTAAAGAACGCCGCGGAGGCGCGAACCGATCTGCGTTGCGAGGCGGATGCGCTGGGCTTCGCCGCCGGAAAGCGTGGCGGCCGAGCGATCGAGGCTGAGATATCCAAGACCGACGGCGAGAAGAAAGTCGATCCGTTCGGCGACTTCCTCTAGCGGACGACCGGCAATCTCGCCCTGCCGGGAAGTGAGTTGCGCGAGGATTTTGTCCACGGCCGGGCGTGAAGCGGCGAGCGAAAGTGCCGTGAAATCAGCGATGGAGTAGCCGGCGAGTTTGACGGCGAGCGATTCCGGACGGAGGCGCTTGCCGTGGCAAACGTTGCAAAGCATGGCCGACATGTATTGCGTCATCCACTCGCGGTAAGAATCGGAATTGGATTCCGCAAAGTTGCGATCGAGAAACTTGAGAATGCCGGGAAAACGAAAGGCTTTTTCGCCCTGAGATTTCTTGCCAGCGGGATCCTTTTGATCGGGACCACCGCGCCCGTTCGACGGCGGATAGCCATAGAGAAGCAGATTCTGGATACGCGGAGAAAATTTCTCGAACGGCGTCTCCAAGTCGAGGTGATAGGCATAGGCGGCAAGCTCAAGCGTGCGCTTGAGTATGGCGGAGCTGGAGCCGGGACCGAGGCCGCCGTCGAAGAGCGGGCGGGACCAGTCCGTAATGATTTTGGCGGGAGCAAAATCATACTTGGAGCCTAGACCGTTGCAGGCCGGACACGCGCCATAGGGCGAATTGAAACTGAAGGAACGCGGTTCGAGCTGCGGAACGGAAATGCCGCAGTCCGGGCAAGCCAGCTTTTCTGAGAAGACATGCTCCTTGCCCCCAACGACGGCGACGGTAACGAGACCTCCAGCGAGTTTCAATGCCGTGGCGATGGACTGCTCGAGGCGAGCAGCGATGCCCGGTTTGACGAGCAGGCGGTCCACGACTACTTCGATGGTGTGGTTTTTGCGCTTGTCGAGGCTCGGGGGAACGTCGAGGGGGAAAAGTTCGCCATTGACGCGCACGCGGACGTAACCGTCTTGCGCCAGTTTTTCAAACTCCTTGCGGTAAGCTCCTTTTCGCCCACGAACAACGGGCGCCAAAATCATGATGCGATCATCGGACTCGCAAAGTTCGCCACTAAGGATGGCCTGAACAATCTGTTCGCTGGACTGGCGCGCAATGGGCTTGCCGCATTTGGGGCAGTGCGGAACGCCGACGGAAGAGTAGATGACGCGGAGATAATCGTAGATTTCCGTGATGGTTCCAACCGTGGAACGGGGGGAGCGGGTGGTAGTTTTTTGCTCGATGGCGATGGAAGGCGAAAGGCCTTCGATGACATCGACTTCCGGGCGCTCCATTTGGTCGAGGAACTGCCGCGCGTACGCAGAGAGTGATTCGACGTAACGGCGCTGGCCCTCGGCGTAGATCGTATCGAAGGCCAAAGAGGACTTCCCGGAGCCGGAAAGGCCGGTTATGACCGTCAGGGTGTTTCGGGGGATTTCGAGGCTGATATTTTTCAGGTTGTGCTGCCGAGCGCCCCGAATGACCAGTTTTGTCAGGCCCATGAGACGAAAACGCTCCCTCCACAGGAGCTCCGGCGCACAGTGGGTACACTGAGGCCAGAATAGCTCTTCACAATAGCAGGGGAAATTCAACGCGGTCAAGAATGGGTGAACAATGCTGATTTTATTCAGGGACGTCTATTCAGGACCGCGGTATTCAGAAGTCCCGTAGAGGCGTGAGGGGGTAGGCTGAGCCTCACTGAGAGGATCACGCTCAGGGACCTTCTTGCTTGGAAAGGACCCAGTCTAAAGCCTCTTCAAGGCTTCGGCAGATCCGAATTCCACGTTCACCAGCGGTTTCACGGTGAATCTCATACACCCGTGCGAGACCGAATGCCAAGTCGTTGCCTACGAGAAAGGAGCGGCGAGAAGCAGGAGAGAAAATATTGCGCTGTGCCAGTTGGCGGACGTCCTCGGCACTCAGGTCATATGCGGTAATGTGGGTGAAATCTGACAGTTGCGAGTAGCTGGGGTCGAAATCAGGGTCGTCGAGAAGCCGCTGCTGATACGCCAGTGCCTCGCCTTTGTTGAGGACACCGGTCGCGGTGCTCAACACGAGCCTGCGTTCCTTGTCAATCTTGTGAAAGCTAGGCATGGCGTTTTGGTCTGATGGAGGCGACCCCTGGAGGTCAGTAACCTCAAGGGGTCGATTCTTTGGAGCTTCCCTCCAGTATTTACAGGCGACAGTAAGTGTTAGATTCACGACGTGCATGAGGAGGGTACAGACAGGGGCCACGAAGGAGCAGAATCGCTGGAAGAAGGAGTACAGGTGTTCACCCGACGAGTAAATTTTCACGGGGGTAGAGCATTTTTACCCGGTTATCCAGCGACAAGAGAATGAAAACAAAAGAGTTAGTGTTGGCTTCTGGGGTGCATCAGTAATGGACGTGGGGGAGACGAGCCGAGGATCCCTTTAGGGGATTGAGGGCTGGGCCGGTTCGTTTCTCCCCTTTTTTGCGTTCGCTTGCCCATAACCCGGAAATTCCTTCCAGAGCAGCACCAACCTACGTTAAAACACCCAAATTCAACAAGACACGGCGGAAGTGTAGTCGGCCGATGCCTGGAGGAGGAACCCGGCACTTGAAGGGGCGAACTCAAACGCGCAGGACTGCGCCGCCAAGACTGTTAGTGCACGTCCCAGGAGCGGCTGGCATAGTCGCCCAGGGTCAGGGAAAGCATGATGGCGAGCCAGAAAACGCCCGAAATGATGATGAGTTGGGTGCGCTTTGTGCTGTAGTAGGCGTGCATGAAGAAGAGAATGACGAGAGTCGCTTTGCAGGTGGCGATGACGAGGGCCACGATGACGTTCAGGCCTGCGAAATAGTGATTGAGATCCACCTCAGCGGCATAGACCGTCGTAGCGGTGAGAATCATCAGCGTCGCGAAGATCAAAAAATAGAGTTTTGGCGAAACGATATGCTCGGACACGCGTGCCTCTCCTGAGTGACGCTGCTAGTGCCGGTCAATCAAATACAACAACGGGAAAAGATAAATCCACACAATATCGACGAAGTGCCAATAGAGACCAATGTTCTCAACGGGCGTGTTGTACTGCGGCGTGAAGCGGCCCGCGATCGATTGCTTGATCAGCCAGACGAGCAGGCCTGCGCCGACCACCATATGCAGAGCGTGCAAGCCTGTCATGCCAAAATATAAGGAGAAGAAAAGCTGTGCGTGAGCGTTCAGCGCTTGCGAGCCGCCTTCGTGCGTCTTTGAGTCCTCAACTTCCTTGGTTTCCTTCTCGAGGTCCACGCCGCTCAATCCGCAGGGAGCGGGATTTTGGATGCAGTAGTTGATGTCAAAGCTGGAGCCGGGAATATGATGCTCGACATACTTTGCGTGATATTCGATGGCCTTCACGCCCAGGAAAACGCAGCCCAGGATCAGTGTGAGGATGAGAAAGATCGTAACCAGCTTTTTTTTGCCAACTTGCGCGGCCCAAACAGACATGGCCATTGTCAAGCTGCTGCCAATCAAAACGACGGTGTTGAACCCGCCGAGCTTCAAATCCAGCGAGCGGCTGGCATTTGCAAAGATTTCCGGATAGGCGTGGCGGTTGATGGTATACGTGAGAAACAGGCCGCCGAAGAACAGAATTTCCGTGGACAGAAAGATCCACATGCCCAGGGTGGAAGCCTCTTTTTGCTGCTCCAACGTCTGATAATGTCCGTACAGCTCTCCGGTGCGATGCACTCGGTACTCCTCTTTTCCTTCAATTCGCGGCGCGGAATGCCGCGACGCGGGCGGGGCCCTTCGCCAGGCTTCAACCTAAAGCGAGCCCGAACAGAAAAATCGATTCGCTAATCATCCCCGTGGGCCGGCGCAAGCGACGGCGTATTCGGTGTAGCAAGCCCAAGATCCGGCCGATTCTTGTAGTCGTACGGCTCCCAATCGACTACAGGCGTTTCACCAAAATTTTCGGTTGGAGGCGGAGACGGTGTGCGCCACTCCAGGCCCGTGGCGGGCCAGGGATTGGGGCCGGCAACTTTGCCATAGCGCATCGACCACGTGAGGTAAAGCATCGGCAAAAGATAACCCAGCGCCAGAATCGAAGCGCCCGCGGTGGACATTACGTTGAGCACCTGGAACTCCGGAGGATAGTTGTGATAACGGCGCGGCATGCCGAGATAGCCAAGAATAAATTGGGGGAAAAAGGTCAAGTTAAACCCAATAAAAAGAATTACGGCGGCAATGCGCGCCAGAAACTCGGGGTAGAGCTTTCCAGTGATCTTCGGCCACCAGAAATGTAATCCGCCGACATAGCCCATGACTGCGCCACCGACCATGATGTAGTGGAAATGAGCGACGACAAAGTAGGTGTCGTGGATATGGATATCGAGGCCCAGACAGGCGAGGAACAGTCCGGTCAGGCCACCGATCAAAAATAAGCCGATGAAGCCAAGAGCGTAGAGCATCGGCGTGTCATACGAAATGGAACCTTTATAGAGGGTGGATGTCCAGTTAAAGACTTTGACGGCGGAAGGGATGGCCACAAGGTAACTGAGAAGTGAGAAAGCCAGCGCCGCGTAGGTGGACTCTCCGGTCAGGAACATGTGATGCGCCCATACAAGGAACCCGATCACTGCGATGGCTATGCTCGAACCGGCGATGAATGAGTAACCAAAAATGGGTTTGCGCGCAAACGTTGGAATGATTTCGCTGACGACACCCATGGCCGGGAGAATCATGATGTAAACAGCCGGGTGCGAGTAAAACCAGAACAAGTGCTGGAAAAGAATGGGGTCGCCGCCGAGGGCCGGGTTGAAAAAGCCGAGGTGGAACATCCGCTCGAGCCCAGCGAGGAGGAGCGTGATCGCGATGACCGGAGTGCCGAGGATAAAGATGATGCTAGTGGCGTAGTGAGCCCAAACGAAGAGGGGCAGCCGGAACCAGGTCATGCCTGGAGCACGCATCGTGTGGATGGTGACGACAAAGTTCATGCCCGTGAGGATCGAGGAGAAACCATTGATGAATATGCCGATGACGGCGGGGGTGACCGCGGAGTTCGAATAGACGCTGCTGAGAGGCGTGTAAAAGGTCCAGCCGGTATCCAAACCACCCGTAGCAAAGGAATAGAGAACGAAACATCCGCCGGTGATGTAGATGTACCAACTCAAGAGGTTGAGCTTGGGAAAAGCAACGTCCTTCGCCCCAATCATCAAGGGGATAAGAAAGTTGCCGAGGACCGCGGGGATGGATGGAATGAGGAAGAAGAAAATCATGGCCACGCCGTGCATGGTGAAGAGCTTGTTGTAAGTCTCTGGCGTGACCAGGTAGCCCTCAGGGGTGAGCAGGTGAATCCGAATCATGGTGGCAAAGATGCCGCCGATGAAAAAGAAGAAGGTGACCGAAGCAAGATAGAGCAGGCCGATACGCTTATGGTCGGTGGTCAGCAGCCAGGAACGAATGCCGTACGTTGCATTTAGATAGTGCTCTTTCGGCAGTTGATGGCCGGGCGGACGTGGCTGTGTCGTGCTCATGGCTTATTTCTTCCCCGGTATCGACACGCCTGCACCAGTCGCAGGCACCGGCTGCGATTGCAGCGACTTGATGTAAGCGGTCAGACTCAAGATTTGTTCCTCCGTCAACTGCCCTTGAAACAAGGGCATCAGCGGCTGATAGCCGGCCACGATCTTGGCTTGGGGATCGAGAATGGATTCGCGAATATACCCTTCGTCGGCCGTCACGGTCGATCCATCGGCGAGGCGAACGGTGCCGCCAAAAACTCCGTTCAGCGATGGTGCCCGGCCTGTCCCATTCCCGAGATGGCAGGTAGCGCAAGCTTTTTCGACAAAAAGTTTTTCTCCCGCGACGACGGGATCGACTTCCCCTCCTGTGGACCCCGAAAGCCACGCAGCGTAATCGGATGGGTCCATCACGGTTACCCATCCACCCATCACGGCGTGGTTTGTTCCGCAATACTGCGAACAGAAGAAATGGTAGCGGCCCGGCTTCGTGGGACGGAACCACATGGTGTTGTAATGACCGGGGACGACGTCCATCTTTACGCGGAAGGCAGGAACGAAGAAGTCGTGGATGACGTCCTCGCTGGCGAGAATAAGCTTGATGTCGCGGCCTGTGGGCACGTGGAGTTCGTTGATTTCTCTGCGGCCGTTGGGCTGCTGAACCTTCCACATCCACTGCTTGCCGATGACGTAGACGTCCAGAGTGTCTTGAGGCGCGTGACGATAATCGACGTAGACAACCGCGCCCCAGCTGAACATGGCTAGCGCCAAAAGAGCTGGAACAACGATCCACGTGGCTTCCAGGCGCAAGTCGCCGTGAATCGGTACGCCGATTTCGTTTTTACTCTTACGATGAAATTTGAAGAAGCAAAACACGATCGCCGCGGTGATCAAGACCGAGAAGCCGACGGACACGAGGATGAGAAACGTCATCAGCCCGTCCACGCTGGGGGCGAAGTTCGAGGCCTGCTCCGGATAAAATGGCAGTTGCGCCTGCACGGCTTAATGGGCTCCTTGGACATTCGTTCGCGCGGCGGCGATATCGCGCCGGCGGAAAATTAAAATTCCCGCGACAAGCCCCAGAATCGTCAGAACTCCGCCTAAACGAATCATCTTCAGTATGGAGGCGCTGTAGTGGGCTGATGCCGGATCGTACTGGTAGCAGAAGAGCAGGGCGCGATCGATGGGCGTGCCAATCTTGCCCGCGGAGGCGTCCACAAGGCCAAGGCGAACGTCGCGCGCGGGATACTCGACGCCATAAAAATAGCGCGAGATGCGGCCATCGGGAGTCAACAGCATGATGCCGCTGGCGTGCGCGAAGAGACCGGATTTCTGATCAAACGAAAAGCGGAAATTGGCGCCTTTGGTGAGCGCATCGATGGACTCTTTGGAACCAGTGAGGAAATGCCAGCCGCTGGCCGTCTCGGGACGGCGGAAATGAGACATCGCCACTTCTTTCTTCTGGGCCGCCATCTCAGGAGTCTCGCGCGAGTCGAAGCTGACGAAAACCACTTCGTAGTCCCGGCCGGGGCTGAACGATAGCATTCTCAGCGCCCCGACGACGCCTTGCTCGGTCTGGTTGCAGAGCATGGGACAGCCGTAGTAAACGAGCGCGAGAACGACTGGCCTTTGCGCGAAAAAGTCGCGTAGCTGGACGCTGCGGCCCGTTTCATCGCGGAAAGCAAGATCGAGCGGCAAACGCGAATTGAGTTGGGGCTCGAAGCCGACGTTGCGGAGAGCAGCAGGCATGTTCTGTGACGCCGGACCGGTGCTATCCGGCACAGCTTGAGCGCTTGCGGCCCTGGTGCACAGCAGCAGCGCAAAAACTCCCGAGATGAAACGCATCCAGTTCATGGCCTTACTTCTTCTTTTCCGCCGGGGGCGCAGGCACTGCCGGCAATCCTTTGGTGACGATGATTTTCATCGCTTCCTCCACGGGAATCTGCGCGATGCCTGCTTGTTTGTCGATCCAATCGAGTTTTTCGTTTGCTGCTTCGTCAGATTCGAGTTTGTTCCGCAGATCGAGCTGTGGATCGGTGGTGTGCCCAGGGACGCCCTGAAGGCGGGGCTCCGGCGGCATGGTCGGCCCCACACCTTGGCGAATGGCAGCCGGAGGTGTGTGGGAATTCACGGCCATACTCGTCAGTGCACGGAACACAAAAACAGTGATCAGGAACGCGGCCACGACCGACAGCGCCAGATAGAACAGGTACGCTAAAATCGTGCGCGTGTTGATGTCCGTCGACTCGAACGAAACGTCCGAGTGCGTGGGCCGCTGCTCGCCCGCCTGACCCGTGTTGTGTTGCTCAGTACTCATGGACTTCAATGGCCTCTTCAAGTCTTGGATCACCCAGCGGGAGAAGCGGCTGGCTCTTCAAATTTCTGGCAAAGACGGCGAACCAAATCCCGGCAAGAGCGACGATTGCCGCAACATCCATCAAACCGGGAACGGCGCTCGAGGTGAACTCCGGCCGCGTCATCCAAAAGAGATCGACCAGGCGCATGAAGATGAGCCAGATCGCGATTTTGGGCAGCAGTTTGGCGCTGCGCTTGAGGTCGCGCGAGAGCAGAGAAAAGAACGGCACGAAAAAGTGGAAGATCAGAACCATAACAGCGACGACACCCCAAGCTCCATAGAGCCGCGTGCGGTAGAAACTAATTTCTTCGGGCAGGTTGCCGGACCAGATGATAAGGAGCTGTGAAAAACCGAAATAGGCCCAGAGCATGACGAATGCGAGCAGAAGCTTGCCCAAGTCGTGCAAGTGGCGGTTTTGGATAACCCCTTCCATGGGGGCGGTGCGGGAGAGCAGTACAAGGACGGCAATCATCAGCGACATCGCCGAGATTAGCTGTCCGACCACGAAGAGGAAACCGTAGATGGTCGAGGCCCAGTGTGGAGAAAGCGACATCACCCAATCGATGGCCGCGAAAGACATGACGAAAACATAAAGAACGATGCCCGGACCCGCCAGCATTTTCATGCGGCGACGGAGGGCCCGGTCCTCACGGTTGACGTCTTGTTCTTTCGACCAGCGGTTGAAGATGAACACGAGTAGCAGCCAGATCGCGAAATAAACGACCGACCTGATTAAGAAGCCGTTCTTGGTCAGGTAAGACTTTTGCATTTCGGAGAGCGCATCTTCTCCGGTCCCCGGGGCCCCAAGCCATCCCTTGTGGGTCGGCGAATAGCTATAGAGATGGTTCATACCCAAGATCGCGATGGGCAGGAAAAGTATGGCGACGACAGGAAGAACGCGAGTGGCGGATTCGAGGGGCCGGCGAGTCATGATGCCCCAGTGCCCGCCTGTCAGATGCTGGAGCATCAACAAGCCGAGCGAGCCCAGCGATAATCCCAGAACGAACAGGAAGGCAATAAGATAGGAATGGAAGAACTGGTCGGCGTACTGGTCGCGGTACACAAAGAAACAAATCCCGCAGGCCACCAGACCGGCTATGCCTGCCCCGAGTGCGCGTTGCTCCAGGCGACCGACGCTTTCAGGCGCCATGTAGTCCTGCGCGGTCATTTCGCGGAGCCTCCTGAAGGCAATTTCGCCCGCAGATCGGGCGGAAGATCGGAAACCGACGCGTTGCGGCTGAGCTGGAGCGCCCGGACATACGCGATGATAGCCCAACGGTCTGCAGGTGGAATCTGCGCGGAATAGCCACGCATGCCGCCAAAACCGTTGGTGATCACGTCGTAGATGTATCCATTGGGAACTTGCCGCAGGCGGGGATCATGAAATCTAGGCGGATGCTTCATCCCGCGCATGGAGACCATGCCGTTGCCATCACCCTGCAACCCGTGACACGGCGTGCAAAAGATCTTGTAGCGCTCCTGGCCGCGATTGAGCAGCGCAGGCGTCAACGCAAGAGGAAAGGCATTTGAATCCTTGGGAACGAACAAGTCATCGTCCGCAATTGAGCCACGCGCCACGGTATTTTCAATGGCGGGGCGTTCAGAGCGGCCATCGTCGAAAAAAGCGCTGGGTGAAAGCGGCCTATTCTTGGGCTGGTGCGCCATATCCTGCTGAATCTTGCAGCCCGTGGCCAAAGTGAAAAACATCGCGCAGCACGCGCAAAGCAGTATTCGCGAGGTGTTAGTCATCGTGCACCTCGGAGACGTGATGCGCCGCGAGTCCCTGTAGAAAGCGCGCGGTATCCGCCAGGTGAAACTTTTTGTCGCGGGCCTGGATGCAAACAAAGAAGCGGTCTGTCGAGGCATGCGTGAAGCGGTGTGCATTGAAAATCGGGTGATGCGGCTGGGGCAGCCCGTTGAGGGCGAGCATGCCCAGCACGGCGGAAAGCGAAGCACAAAGAATGGTCAATTCGAACGTGACGGGAATGAAGGCCGGCCAGCTATTGAGCGGGCGCCCGGCGATGTTCATCGGATAACTATAAACGTTGACCCAATATTGGAAGGCAAAGCCCCCAAGCCCACCGGCAAGGCCACCCAACAAGGTAATCAGCGGAACCATATTGCGTCTCATGCCCATGGCCTCGGGCAGACCTTCCACGGGGAACGGAGTATACGATTCATAGTAGCGGTAGCCCGCTTCACGAATTTTCGCGGCGGCATGAACGAGCTGCTCGGGCTTCTCGAACTCGCCAATCACGCCATAGACGTGCGACCGGTGCTCTATCACTTGTGTTCCTCTGACGTTTCCGAGACCAATTCACGCATTTCGGCGATGGAAATCGCCGGCAAAACGCGAACGAACAGGAAAATCAACATGACGAACATGCCCATTGTGCCGATGAACGTGGCCCAATCCCAGAATGTGGGAGAGTAACGGCCCCAGGCAGAAGGCACAAAGTCCCGGGTCAGGCTAATCACCACAATGACGAAGCGCTCGAGCCACATGCCCACATTAACGATGATGGACATGGCGAATAGCACGGCCACGTTTGTGCGCATTTTGTGGAACCAAAGCAGCTGCGGGAGCAGGATGTTGCACAAAATCAGAGCGAAGTAAAAGTGGGAATAGGGGCCGTGCAAACGTTGCTGGACCAGGAACACATCAAACTTGTTACCACTGTAAAGCGACATGAAGAATTCGAAGAAGTAGCCGTAAGCGACAATGAGACCGGTAGCGAGCATCACTTTGGCCATGTTCTCGAGGTGGCGCATGGTGATGAAATCCTCGAGGCCGTAGGCCTTGCGCAAGGGAATCGCAATCGTCAGAACCATCGCAAAACCGGAATAGATAGCGCCGGCAACGAAGTATGGCGGGAAAATCGTGGTGTGCCAGCCAGGTACGATCGCAATCGCGAAATCGAAACTCACCACCGTATGTACGGAAAGCACGAGAGGTGTGGCCAAACCAGCGAGAAGCAGGTACGCAGACTGATAGCGGTGCCAGTGCCGGGCGGAGCCGCGCCAGCCCATCGCCAGCATTCCGTAAATGATCTGCTTAGCCTTGGTCGTGGAACGGTCGCGCAGCGTGGCGAGGTCAGGAATCAGCCCCACAAACCAGAAGAGCAGAGAGACCGTACCGTAAGTAGAGACGGCAAAAACGTCCCAGATGAGCGGGCTGCGGAACTGCGGCCAAATGCCCATCACGCTGGGATACGGGAACATCCAGAACGCGTACCACGGGCGGCCGGTATGAATTAGCGGGAAAATTCCGGCGCAAGCCACGGCGAAGAGGGTCATCGCTTCCGCAAAGCGATTGATGGATGTGCGCCACTTCTGGTTGAGCAAAAAGAGAATCGCGGAAATAAGAGTTCCGGCGTGCCCGATACCGATCCACCAGACAAAGTTAACGATGGCGAAGCCCCAGCCGATGGGAATGTTGATGCCCCAGATGCCGACGCCCTTCATGATCAGCCATCCGATGGCGATGTTCATGACGCCGAATATGCTGAACGAAA
>Ga0210402_10004365_pt1 | contig 12905 bp, 10 predicted proteins | sample IncBWC7MmetaG_FD_161055 | JGI IMG/M metagenome (GOLD analysis project Ga0210402, IMG submission 161055) | Forest soil microbial communities from Barre Woods Harvard Forest LTER site, Petersham, Massachusetts, United States - Inc-BW-C-7-M | ecosystem: Environmental > Terrestrial > Soil >...
CGGTTCATCTTCCGGCTCCGGCGCAATTGTCGCGGCAGGTCTCGCAGGTTTCGCCATCGGCACGGAAACCTGGGGCTCGATTGTTTGTCCGTCAGCCTATTGCGGTGTCAGCGGCCTCCGCCCTACCTACGGACGCGTCAGCCGCCACGGCGCCATGGCTCTCGCCTACTCGATGGACAAAATCGGCCCGATGGCCCGCTCCGCAGAAGATTGCGCGCACATCTTCGCCGCCATCGCCGGACACGATTTCAAGGATCGCGGCACATTGAATATCGACAAGGCCGCGTTCACCTACTCGCCTTCCGTCGAGCTTTCCGCGCAGCCGCTACGCATCGGAGTGCTCACCAACGCTTGGACCAAACTAGATGCGCACGTCGAAAAACCGGTTCAAGCCGCGTTGCGCGTGGTGCAAAAAACTTTTCCCGGAACCAAATCCGCGAAACTCCCCGAAGGCCCGTTTGAAGACGCCGCCAACGTGATCATGGGAGTCGAAGGCGCCGCATCATTCCGTGACTTAATCCGCTCCGGAAAAGTCGCGCAACTCGCCGATCCGCTTGGCCAAATTAACGGCTATCTCAATGAACAGATTTCGGCGTCGGATTATGTTCGCGCCCTGCAAGTGCGCGAAATCGTCCAGCAAAAAATGACCGACCTCTACGAAAATTTCGACGTGCTGGTTGCCGCTTCTCAACCGGTCGCCGCTTCGCCGCTCGATACCAATCTCGAAACCGAATTTCTTTTTCCCGATCCACTCGGCGGCATCGGCAATCTTTGTGGATTGCCCGCGCTCTCAGTGCCCTGCGGTTTCACCGACGAAAAACTTCCCGTCGGTTTGCAATTCGTCGGCAAAGCCGGCAACGACGCCGCGGTCATCCGGGCAGCACGCATTTACCAGCAGCACACCGATTGGCACCGCAAACACCCCAAGTTAACGTAGAGGAATTTGTCCTCGCGATGAGAGCGAGAGGAGATAAGACAAGTGGAAGGAGAAAAAAAACAGTTAAGAAGTGGGAATCGGCAGAATGTCGCGAACCGTGCGCAGCAGCGTACTCCTGCTGAACGGCTTGGTCAGCACTACCGCCGCGCCATCGCACTTGGCGGCTTCGCCCGCCGCGTGCTCGCTGTACCCGGACATGTAAATCACGCGAATGCCATCGCGCAGTTTGCGCATTTGACGCGCCAGTTCCTGCCCGGTCATTCCGGGCATGACCATGTCGGTGATCAGCAGATCGATTGCGCCGCGATGCGCGGCGGAAGCTTCCAGGGCCGCTTCGCCGCCCGCAACTTCAATCACGGTGTAGCCTGCGGACTCCAGAAATTCCCGCGCCACTTCACGAACGTCTTGCTCGTCCTCGGCCAGCAGCACGGTTTCGGTGCCGTGCGCCAGGCTGGGCGGAATGTGAATCACCGGAATCGAAGCCGCCGGTTCGTCCACGCGCGGCAGATAAATTTTGAAGGTGGTGCCTTTGCCCAGTTCGCTGTAAACCCAGACAAACCCACCGCTCTGTTTTACCACACCGTAAACAGTAGCCAATCCTAACCCCGTGCCCTTGCCCTGCTCCTTGGTCGTGAAAAACGGTTCAAAGATGTGCGCCTGGGTTTCCGCGTCCATTCCAGTTCCAGTGTCGGACACCGCAAGCAAAACATATTTCCCCGGCTGCACCACCGGATGCGCCGCGCGATAGAGATTGTCCAGTTCCACGTTCGAAGTTTCGATGGTGAAGCGGCCGCCCCGGGGCATCGCATCGCGCGAATTCACCGCCAGATTCATGATGATCTGTTCCATCTGGCTGGCGTCGGCGCGAATCGTTCCCACATCCGCGGCGGTACGGACAACAAGTTCAATATCTTCACCGATCAATCGAGGAATTAATTTGGACATATCCTCGACGACGGAATTCAGATTCATCGCGCGCGGCTGCAATACTTGCATTCTGCTGAATGCGAGCAATTGGCGAGTGAGCGCGGTGGCGCGATCCGCCGAGCGGTCAATCTGTTCGATCTTGCGGGTAACCGGATCCCTCGGCGGCAGCGAACTCAAAAGCAATTCGGTGTGGCCCTTGATGACCATCAAAAGATTGTTGAAGTCGTGCGCGACGCCGCCGGCTAGTCTCCCAATCGCTTCCATTTTTTGCGCCTGGCGAAGCTGGCCTTCCAAGGCTTGGCGTTCGGTGACGTCCTGCGCGACAACCAGACGCACATTGCGGCCTGCGTGTTCGAACAGATGCGAAATTACATCCACTTCGAACGGCTTGCCTTCTTTTCTAGTGTGTTGCCAGTGACCCTGGTGACGGCCGGGCTGACGCCACTCTTCGACGTGAGCTTGGAAGGACGGTTCGTGGGCGTCAGGGCGAATATCGCGGAAGGTCATCTTGCGGAATTCATCTTCTGAATAGCCGTACTGTTTTGTAGCTGCTTCATTCACCTGGAGGAAGCTGAGGGTTTCGGTGTCAAAAACCCACATCGGCAAAGGAGTATTGGAAAAGAGCAAGCGAAACATGGCTTCGCTTTTGCGCACCGATTCTTCGGCGCGCATGCGTTCGATCGCGAGAGCAATGTGCGCGCCGGCGGAATCGAGAAATTCGAGATCGCGCTGATCGAAAGCGTTTTCATCCTGATAGTGCTGGACTACGAGGACGCCGATGGTGGCGTCGGGAGTCTTGAGCGGAACGCCGAGCCAGGCCGGCGACGCGGAGCCGACGAGTTCGACTTCGCCTTCGGCGGCAAGGCGATCGAATTCGGCCTGTGGAATCAGAGATGCTTTTCCGGTTCGAAACACGTAAGCCATGCAGGTACGAGCTACTTTTTGCGGAGCCGGTGGAGCGTCGAATTGATCAACGAAGAACGGAAAGTGAAACATTTCGGTTTGCGGATCGAAGAGCGCAACGAAGAAGTTTTCGGCGTAGACGACTTTCTTGAGGGCGTCATGAATCTGGTGGAGCAATTCGTCGAGATTAGAGGTTTCGTTCAAGGCGTGAACAACGTTGGCGAGCACCATGCGCTGGGCTTCCAGGCGATGGAATTCGGTGACGTCCTGATAGCTGATCACGATGCCCTGGACGTCGGGGTCGTGAAGCTGGTTGACCGCGACGATGTCGAACCAGCGCCATTGGCCGGATTTTGCGCGAAGACTGCAACGACAGGATGCTTTTGCTCCGGGTTCGGCGACAACGGCGGCAAATTTTTGGTTTAGCGATTGGATTTCGGAGGGCGGATGGAGCGCGGTGAGTGGTTTGCCGAGGAGATCTTCCGGAGAGTAGCCGAGAACGCGGCCGAAGCTATCGTTGATGAAGAGAAATTCGCCATTGGCAGAAACGATGGCGAGCAATTCCCGGGTAACCGAGAGAAGCGCTCTGGCCTGCTCCTGGGAAAATTCCGCGACGCGGTCGGGCATTAAACTCTTTGGCATAGTCCTGAACAAAACGAGTCGCCGGGAGCCTCAGCTGCGAACTGGTCCCGAAGAACGACGTACAGATAGAGATTCGAATGATCGTGCCCGAACCGTGCCGTGCCACACCAGAGAACGAACTGGGTTCAGAATAGTCGATTTGAACGGCTGGAAATATAGCGAATATAGGGGCTGTTTCGAAATTGTGACTGGCCGGATGGACAGTACTTTGGTTTGCCCGGCCTGATGGGCGTGCTAACCTCCTGTCCTGATGGCGGTTGCGCGCTCACTTCGTGCAACCGATTACGGGCCGCTGCGAGGAGGAATGATCGCCATGCATGATATGTGGAAGGACATGTTTGTTCTGGCATTGCCGATTTTGGAGAAAGTCTTGCGGCCGGTTTTCGTGTATGCGTTTCTGATAGTGGGGTTGCGACTTTCGGGAAAGCGCGAGTTGGTTCAGCTGAATCCATTTGACCTGGTGGTGCTGCTGACGCTTTCGAACACGGTGCAGAATGCGATCATCGGCGATGACAACAGCGTGACCGGAGGGATTATCGGGGCTACTTCGCTGCTGGTGATCAACTACCTGGTGGTGCGCTTTCTCTACAAACATCGCTCGCTGGATCAATTGATTGAAGGGCGGGCGGACGTGTTGATCGAGGACGGGAAGGTCAAGACCCAGCATCTGAAAAAAGAACTGATTACCATGGCGCAACTCGAGGCGGCGGCGCGGAAGCAGGGGTTCGAATCGCTGAGCGAGGTGCAACAGTGCGTGCTGGAGCCGGGCGGGACGATTTCATTTATTGGCAAGAAACCGGGTTCGGACGAGACGCGACACAACGCGACGATGCAGAGGCTGGATCAGTTGATGGCGGAGATTACGAAGTTGCGGGGGGAGCAGTCGGGGTTGAAGGCGTGAGGAGCGTAGATTTAGTGTTTATCGGGGCTTCAGTAAACCAAGGCCACGGTCCTTCGCTGGGCAACACGCCAACATAGGTAAACCGGGTAAACAACCTCGCCAGGATTTGCGGAGCTTTCACCCGCGACTCAAGGCTGTTCTTCCTCGACTCTGGAAGTGTTCGATACAGAACAGACGCGACATCGCAGAACGCATTATTATCTCGCCGAATTCAGACTCATACCCGATGTATTGGGAGGACTATGCGATTCTTGCGGGTACTTCTCTTTTTCGCGACCGTTCTGTGTTTCTGCTCGATTTCCCGCGCCGACTCCACGGGCGCAGGTGGCACTTATACGATCACTGGCTCGGCCACTCTTGCCGGAAGTGTGCCAACGGGTTGCGGTTCCTCGCCCTGCGTAGAGACATTGCAATTCTCGATTGTGATGCAGGCCTTCGATGACGGAACAGACAATTGCAATGGACCTTGTTACTACTCAGGAATCATAGGAGGTGGTGTGACGGCAGCTATTGGGCCGATAAGCGGCCCGTGGATGGTTGAGAGCGGAGATCCGAGCAGTGACGAGGCGTATCTTGATATCTATAGCCCGACATTTGAGCTAGATCTTTTGGGGTTTTATTCGTACGTTAACGCGTTACCAGTGTCCACGACGCATATCGATCAAGCCTATGTTTGCATCGATCCGGCCTGCTTGAATTTCTTTGGCATGCAATGGCCCGGCGGGTATTACGGCACGGTAGGCTCCTTCACCACAACGGTCACACAGACGCCAGAGCCCGCGACCCTGCCGCTACTCCTTATCGGTCTCTTCGCTACTCTGATCGTTTGGAGACACTCACCGGGCGGAAAGTGGTGTGGGCTCAGGATGACACCAACGCTCTAACGTAACGTCCGACGATTGATTGTGAGGCGACCTACCGGTTAGTGGACGAGGAAGCCGGCCAGGGAGGCGGCGACGCCTACGATGCCGATGAGGATTCCTGCGAACCAGAAGAGTTTTTTCTCGGTGAGCAGGGTGATGGAGCAGATGACCAGTGCGATTTCGAGGATGCCTTCGCCGGCATCGAAACGGTCGGCGCGCTTGCGGAGAACGTCGCGTTCTTTCTCCAAATCTTTGGCCTTTTCGCTGATTTCGTCTTTGTCGCCTTCGTAGCGTTCCACTTCTTTCTTGTATTTCTCGCGCATCAGCTCGGTCTTTTCCTTGTCCTGGCTGGCGACAACGCTTAAGAGGTCAACCATGGCCTGCATTTCGTGCAGGCGAATATTTTTGGCTTGATAGTAGGCCCATTGATCGGTGGCCTGGGCCTGCAGCAGGAGTTCTTCGGTGTGGGCGCGATGGCCCATCAACGTTGCAGCCGCCACAACCACCGCCAGAATGGAAATGGTCAGCGAGACCGGCAACACCAAAGGATTGTTTTCGTGTCCTTCGTGGGCGGCGTGGATTTCGATTTCCGGCATGGTCTTAATTTCTCCTTAGGCTGCGGCGATGAGGTGAAGACTTTCCTGAGCTGCTGTAATAGCAAAGTCGATGTCGGAATCCGTATGGGCGACGGAAACGAATGACGCTTCGAATTGAGAAGGCGCGAGGAAGACGCCGCGTTGGAGCATGTTGCGGAAATATTGGGTGTAGCGTTTGGTATCGGATTTCTTGGCGTTGGAATAATTGTTGACGGGGTCGTGGGTGAAGAAGAGGGTGGCGAGCGAGCCGATAGCGTTGACGTGGGCGGGGATTTTTTCGGCGCGGAGCGCTTCGCGGATTGCTGCGACAAGAGTCGCGGCGCGTTTTTCGATGTTTTCGTAGAGGCCGGGAGCGGAGAGTTGATCTAGGGTGGCGATGCCGGCGCGCATGGCGAGAGGATTTCCGGCAAGCGTTCCGGCTTGATAGACGGGGCCAAGCGGCGCGACGCGGTCCATGATAGCGGCGCTGCCTCCGTAGGCCGCGACGGGAAGGCCGCCGCCGATGATTTTGCCGAGTGTGGTTAGATCGGCTTGGATGTTGTAGAGAGGTTGCACCGAGCCGTTGCGGAGGCGAAAGCCGGTGATGACCTCGTCGACGATGAGCAGAGCGCCGTTTTTGCGGGTGAGTTCACGAAGGCCTTGCAGGAAACCTTGTTGAGGGAGGACGACGCCCATGTTGGCAGCGATGGGTTCGACGATGACGGCGGCGATTTGGTCTTTGTGCGCGGCGAAGAGTTTTTCGACGGCGGCGAGATCGTTGTAGGGCGCGTTGAGGGTGAGTTGCGCGAGAGCTTGCGGAACGCCGGGACATTCCGCAATACCGAGCGTGGCGAGGCCGGAGCCGGCTTGCGAAAGGAAACTGTCGGCGTGGCCGTGGTAGCAGCCTTCAAATTTGATGAGCAGATCGCGTCCGGTGAATCCGCGGGCGAGGCGAAGCGCGCTCATGGTGGCTTCGGTACCGCTGGAGACGAAGCGGATTTTTTCCATGAATGGGATGGCGCGGCGAATTTTTTGTGCGAGTTGGACTTCAAGTTCAGTGGTGACGCCGTAACTGGTGCCTTTTTGGGCTTGATCGGCGATGGCGGCGGAGACCGCTGGATTGGCGTGGCCGAGAAGCATGGCGCCCCAGGAGCAGACGAAATCGAGGAGTTGGTTGCCGTCGGCGTCGTAGAGATATTGGCCTTGACCGCGTTCGATGATGAGCGGTTCGCCGCCGACGGAGCGGAAGGCGCGAACCGGAGAGTTGACGCCACCGACGAGGACTTTTTCGGCTTCGGCGAAGATTTCGCGGGAGCGGCGGTTGTTGCGGCTGGTGGTGGGTTGGGTGGCGGTCATCGTTTCAAATTCCTATGAGACTTGTCTGCGGCATTTGGTAGACGGCAAGAATTGTACTTGAAGTTTACACCGTTCACAGGCTGAAGCCTGTGCCACTGAAGGATAGCTGCGCTACTTGAGCCAGCGGGCGGCGTCTTTGGCGTGGTAGGTGAGAATGATGCTGGCGCCAGCGCGTTGGATTGAGGTGAGGATTTCGAGGACGACGCGTTTTTCGTCGAGCCAGCCGTTTTGCGCAGCGGCTTTGACCATGGAGTATTCGCCGCTGACGTTGTACGCGGCTACCGGCACGTGAAATTCTTCGCTGACTCGGTGGATCACATCAAGATATGGCAACGCGGGCTTGACCATGATCATGTCGGCGCCTTCTTCGAGATCGAGCGCGACTTCCTTGAGGGCTTCGCGGACGTTGGCGGGATCCATCTGGTAGCTGCGGCGATCGCCGAATTGCGGAGCGGAGTCGGCGGCTTCGCGGAACGGGCCGTAGAAGCCGGAGCAATACTTGGCGGCGTAAGAAAGAATCGGCAAATCCTGGAAATTGTTTTGGTCGAGCTTCTGGCGAATGGCAGCGACGCGGCCGTCCATCATGTCGGAGGGCGCGACGATGTCGGCGCCGGCGCGGGCGTGCGAGAGAGATTGCTCGGCGAGGATTTCGAGAGTGGGATCGTTTGCGACGTCGCCGTTTTCGATGACGCCGCAATGGCCGTGGTCCGTGTACTCGCATAGGCAGACATCAGTTATGACGGCGAGATTGAGTTTGGCTTTGCGGATTGCTTCAATCGCGCGTTGCACGACGCCGTCTTTTTGTAGCGAGCTGGCGCCGCGCGGATCTTTTGTTTCCGGGAGGCCGAAAAGAATTACGCCGGGGATGCCGAGGGATTCGACTTCGCGGCAGTCTTCGACGATTTTATCGGCGGACTGCTGGAACACGCCGGGCATGGAGCTGACTTCCTGGCGGACATTGGTACCGGGGCAGACAAAAAGCGGATAGACGAAACTTGCGGCGGAGAGGCGAGTCTCGCGAACCAAACCGCGGAGGAGCTCAGTTTTGCGCAGGCGGCGCGGGCGGTGAACAGGAAAGCTCATCAGGAGTTGGCTCCAGAAGCAGATTGAGTTTGTATCGAAATCTTTTCGAAGTGTGCGGCCAAGGTGGCGACGATTTCTTCGACGCTGGGCTCGGAAGCCTGAAAATCGCAGCGCAGGCCGGAGTTACGCAAGGCCACGGAAGTGATCGGGCCGATGGCACCGATGACGACGGTGTCAACGAGCGGATCGAGCGCGGAAGACTTTTGTAATGCGGCGAAGGAATGAACGGCGGAAGGGCTGAAGAAAAGAATTGCGTCGGAGGTTGCGACGGCTTCCCTGCCGGCTGGGTCAACTTTGGTGCTGTCGGCGGTGCGATAAGCGATGACTTCGGTGACTTCGGCGCCGAATTTCTGGAGGCGCGGAGCGAGTTCGCTGGCGGCACGATCGCTGCGGGGAAGGAGCACGCGTTTTTCGTGCAATTCGGAGGCAAGTTCAAGGACCAGCGTCGCGGCGGTGCCGCCCTGGCCGATGTGAGCAACGGTGAAACCGGCGAGCTGCGCGGCTTCGGCGGTGGCTTTGCCGACGGCGGCGACTTTGAAATTAACCGGCACTGCACGAAAATCAGGTTTAAGTGCAGCGAGGCGATCGGCGACGGCGGTGACGGCGTTCTGGCTGGTAAAGATGAGCCAGTCGAAATTGGCGAAGTCGCGAAGAGCGGAATCGAGTGGGGCGAGATCCTCTGGCGGAAGAATCTGGATGAGCGGAAGTGCGACGACGCTGGCGCCCTGCGATTTGAGCGCTGCGGCGAGTGCGGCGGATTGCGATTCCGCGCGAGTGATGACCACGCGCTTTCCGGAGAGCGCAGATGGAGTCGGCGGAATTGGAGTTTGTTCAACCACGCTGACGATAGACCTCTTCTAGAATTTCGCGGGCACCGGAATCGATGAGCAGTTGCGCGACTTGTGTGCCGAGTTCGCGAGCTTGGTCGGGCGGAGCGGTGGCGCGCTGGCGAATGTGCTGCAAACCGTCGGGAGAACAGACGACCGCGTCAAGGACCAGTTCGCCGCGTTCGAATCGCGCCCAGGCGCCGAGCGGAACCTGGCAGCCGCCTTCGAGTGCGCCAAGCAACGAGCGTTCTGCGACGATGGACTGGCGCGTTTCGAAATCGTCGAGCGGGGCGAGCGCGTCGGCGATTTCCGTGTCTTTCACGCGCGCTTGCACGCCGATTGCGCCCTGGCCGACCGCGGGCATGCAAACTTCCGGCGAAAGAATTTCGCTGATGCGATTGCTCCAGCCGAGGCGATCGAGACCGGCTTTGGCGAGAAGGATGGCGTCGTATTCGCCGCTTTCGACTTTGCGCAGACGAGTATCCACGTTGCCGCGCAATTCGCGAATATCGAGATCGGGACGCGCGTGGCGAATTTGCGCCTGGCGGCGAAGGCTGCTGGTGCCGACGCGCGCGCCGTTGCGCAGCGTGGCCAGTGTTTCGCCTTTTGCGCTAATCAGGCAGTCGCGAGTGTCTTCGCGGCGGCAAATCGCCGGGAACCAGAGACGCGATGGGACATCGGTGGGAATGTCCTTGACGCTGTGAACGGCGAGATCCACTTCCTCGTTGAGCAGAGCTTCCTCGAGTTCCTTGATGAACACGCCTTTGCCGCCGATTTGCGCGAAGGAGGCAGTTTGCAATTTGTCGCCAGTGGTCTTGATGATGACGATTTCGGCGTCAACGCCGGTGGCCTGAAATATTTTTTTGCGGATGAATTCCGCCTGCCACTTGGCGAGCATGCTGCCGCGGGTGCCGATTCGAATGGGTTTCACGGGCGCTCCCGGTCCGGCAGAAATAGTTCGCGAATCGCTTCGACCTGCTGAATTTTGCGGCGAAGATCTTTTTCGCCTTGCAGGCGGCGCGCGGGGTCGAGCAACATTTTTTCGAGGAGTTCGTCGATCAGCGATTCGACCTGTTCGCGCTGTGCAACGGTGAGGCCGGGGATGCGTTCGGCACGCTCACGGATAAACGCGGCGCGTTCCGCTTTCAGTTTGTGGCGCAGAGCTTCGACGATGCCGATCAGTTCAACGCTGGCTTGCCAGGTAAGAAATTTTCCTACGTGTTCGTCAACGATGGTTTCCGCGCGCGGGACTTCGCTTTCGCGTGCGCTGCGATTTTGCTGCACGATCTGCGTGAGGTCGTCGATGTTGTAGAGATAAAAGTTGTAGAGACCTGCGGCGGCAGGCTCAACGTTACGGGGCATGCCGAGATCCATCACAAAGAGCGGACGATTGCCGCGGGAGGCCATGGCTTTTTCGAGCACCGCGCGTTTCAGTACCGGTTCTTCGGAGGAAACGCTGGAGACGATGACGTCGGGAAGAATCAGCGCGGATTCCCAATCGTCCCACGGGATGACTTTGCCGGAATATTCGTGAGCGAGATGTTCAGCACGATCGAGCGAACGATTCATGACAAAGAGGCGAACGATCTCGCGGTCGCGGAGCTGCGCAACAACTTGTTCGCTGATCATGCCGGCGCCGAGGACCAGTGCGGTGCGTTCTTGCAACTTGCCGAAAATGCGTTCGGCGAGCTTCACTCCGGCGGAGGCGGCGGACATCGGGCGAGTGCCGAGCTCGGTTTCGGTGCGGACGCGTTTGCCGACTTCGAGCGCGCCTTGGAAGAGCCGATTGAGCACGGGGCCGGTAGCGCCCTGATCGTAGGCGACGCGATAGGCTTCGCGCACCTGGCCGAGGATTTCCGATTCCCCGAGCATCATGGAATCAAGGCCGGAAGCTACGCGGAATAAATGGCGAACGGCGTGGCGGTCGTAATGGTGATAGAGCGAAGGACTGAGCAGCTCAAGCTGAACGGAATGGAAATTGGAAAGATAGTTGGAAAGAGCGGCGGCGGTTTCACGCGAGGATTCGGGAGGCACGCCGTAGACTTCGCTGCGATTACAGGTGGAGAGCACCAGAGTTTCGCTGAGAATTCCGCGGGATCGAAGTTCTTCAGCCGCTTGGCGAGCTTGATCGTTGGTGAAAGACACCTTTTCGCGCACCTCGACGGGCGCTGAGCGGTGATTCAATCCAACGAGCACAATCTCCATGACGCTGATTGGGTGCTCCTGACGGCTGCTAGAAATAACGATGCGCGTGCGAGAAAAACAGATTCACTACGGTGAAGCTGAAAATCACGATGGCGAAATTAAAAATGCAAAGCTGGGAAGCACGAGCTCCGCGCCAAGTTGGATTGCGGGCCAGCCGAAGGTAGAAAGCGTAAGCGACGAGAACCAGCAGGGTGACGACGTACTTTGGATCGTAATGCCAGACCGCGCCAGTGAGGCGGTCAACCCAGACGAAGCCGAGGGCGGTGCCGATGCCGATGGAGATGAGGCCGAGGAGGACGCTGCTCTGGCTCATGCGATCGAGAAGGTCAAGCGAAGGCAGGCGCCAGACGACGTCGCCGACGCGATGCTTATGGAGCAGGCGCTGTTCGGCGAGGTAGATAACGCTCAAGACGCAAGAGAGGCCGAAGGCGGCGTAAGCAAGGATGCTGAGGGTTACGTGGAATGCGAAGATGACGCCGGTAGCGGGCGGGGCAGCGAGGCGGTCGGCGGGAGCAATTTGCGAAACCGCGAAAAATGCTAGAACGAATGGGAGGACGAAAGCGCCGACGGAGCGCTGGCGGTGGAACATTTCGAGGCTCAGATAGGTAAGCGCGAGGAGCCAGCCGAAGAGCGACATCGAGCCGGAAAGGTCGTGGTACGGAACGGTGTGCAGGCCGCGGGCGCGTACGAGGAGCGCAAAATAATGGGCTATGAGGCCACCCGCGAGCAGCAGCGAACCAAGACGGCCCGACCAGTCGCGGCCGGACACCAGGTAGCCGATATAGGCCGCGAAGCTGCCAACGTAGGCCGCAAGTGTAAGCAAGAAAAAGAGATGATTCATCGGCTCGCTCGGATTCACAACGCCGCAAATTGAAACAAGTGCGTCGCAGGAGTCTCTGTTCTGAGTATAGCTTAGCCGCCACGGCACGGCACTGTGAGCGGCGTCACGCGCAGGATTTTACGCAATTTGTTATCCTCAACTCTGTCCAAACTCATGACCACAACTTCGGTGGGGCTGAATCGTAAAGAGCTTTTTCTCGGCGCGTGTCGCGGCGAATCGATGCCGCGCGTACCGGTTTGGATGATGCGGCAGGCCGGGCGTTACTTGCCTGAATATCGCGAACTGCGTGCGAAGCATGCGTTTTTGGAAGTTTGCAAGACGCCGGATCTGGCGGTGGAAGTCTCGATGCAGCCATTTCGGCGGCTGGGCGTGGACGCAATCATCGTTTTTTCAGATATTTTGATTCCGGCGGAGGCCATGGGCGTGTCGCTGGAGCTTGGCGATGCCGGGCCGAATTTGCCGGAGCCGGTGCGTTCGGCTGCCGCCGTGCAAAAGTTGCGGAATTTTGATCCGGAGACTGAGACGGGATTTTTGATGGAGGCGATCCGGCGAATCGTTCGAACCGCGGGGCCGGACGTGCCAGTGCTCGGATTTGCGGCGGCGCCCTGGACACTGGCGTGTTACATGGTGGAAGGAAAGACCAAAGAAGGCTTCGCTACGGTGAAACAGTTTTTATACACGGAGCCGAAGGCATTTCGCGAATTGCTACGGCGGATTACAAAGGCGACGATTGGATATTTGAAGGCTCAGATTGCGGCGGGTGCGGCGGCGGTGCAGTTGTTTGATACCTGGTGCGGGGAGCTGGCGCTGCCTGACTACAAAGAATTTGCGTTGCCAGCGGTGCA
>Ga0210402_10004366_pt1 | contig 12903 bp, 6 predicted proteins | sample IncBWC7MmetaG_FD_161055 | JGI IMG/M metagenome (GOLD analysis project Ga0210402, IMG submission 161055) | Forest soil microbial communities from Barre Woods Harvard Forest LTER site, Petersham, Massachusetts, United States - Inc-BW-C-7-M | ecosystem: Environmental > Terrestrial > Soil >...
AAATGCATTTTTTTTCTTTTTAGTTTTTCTTCTATATTTTTTTTTTTATATATCAACATACGTTTACGTATGTTTAAAAAATTAGACCTGACCAAACCCCTGATTTATAGAATAGTTGGTAGAGGTAGAAAAATTTTTTTTAATTGTACTTATTAGAAGGGATTTTGGCCGTATAGTTTAAATATCGTTGGTTGAAACCGAGATATAAACCTAGATTTTTTTCAAAACCACCTAGAGTATACCTTAACACTAAATGTGTAACTGCTGTCTACTCTTTGCTCTTTTACAGAATTTCAATTAGTCTTTTACGCCTTTATGAGAGGTATCGCTCTCATTAAAAATTTACTAATGAAACCTGATTTAGATCCGCGATTGTCCATTGAGTTTTCACTCATCTTATGGCTTGTTACCTTACCTGATCTCGGTCGTTCTATAAAAAGGACTGAGGATGCCTCGGAAGTGGGCTCGTAATTACTTCAGCCACTTATAGTTTTTCGAGCCCCGAAGGGCACTACAGCTTGGTACCATAAGCTTTAGGTGATCCCCGGAGTTTAACAGTTTATCCCCACTATCACGTTTTCCCTTTACGTAACCTGGGGGTATTATATCCGAATTATGCTATGGAAACTAGACTAAGTTAATTAAATATGTTACTAAGATATATGATGAAAATAAAAATATTACGTAAGATCTCCTATACTACTTACTTAAATCCTACTAATAAAAATATTTCTACAATGGTATATCCGCAATTTTATTAAGAGATACTAATTTATTGTCGAATAAAAAAGGTTTACCCTTTTTTAGCCTAACGGCGACGGTCGTTTTACTTACGTTTAAGTACTTTGCACAGTCCGCCGCTGAATCGAAGAGTTTAATAATACCACCATTTTCATCTAGAAGTTTCAATCTAATCTTAGCATTATTGGGGTAATATTTTTTTAAAGACTTAATGAAGACTCTACCATCTTCCTTTACTTCAAAGTTAGATGGCCCCTCCAATAGTTTTTTAATCTCACTCTCTAAAACTACTCTATCTGCAAGGGTAGATCTTCTAGTCGTCAAACGATTATTATTCATTTGACTTAAAATATTATTTATTATTCTAACCCCTTCACCACTATAGTGGTGACCTAAACCTCGAAAATTTAAGATAGTTTTTCAATCTTGGTAATCCAATTCTTTCTTGGATTGCCAGATAAGAGCATCAAAAAAAGGAATTAGTACCTTGGTTATGTAATCTAAACGATTAATGGCTAAATTAACCATATTGTTACTGTGGTAAAGTATTGCTGCATTATCTAGATTTCGCCCATTAGCGTAAACAGTACTACCTAAATTGTTAAAGAAATCTCTAATAGCTTCCATTAAGACTAAATCTTTAGAAGACTGGGTAATGTTAAACGATAAAGCAAAGTTATTTCTTATCCAAAAAGATCCATCTCCTTCCACAAATCCTAGTAATCAATAAGATGTTAAATGTACGGAGTAGGAAGGCCCTAGAGTAAAATCACGTCTTAACTTATTCATACTCATTCTTATTTTCTCTACTTTGTCGATAATCTCGGGAGTTTTTAGCTTAGAGCTTGTGTAAATCTCAAAAGCTTTTTTATAGTCCTGGAAATTAAGAAATTTAGTAGTATTTAAAGAATATCTACTAAAAATATTTATAATTATAGGTGTTTCTTTTAAATTGGTTACAACAAACCTAGCCGCGGATCCTGTAATATAAACCTTACCTATTTCTAATTTGCTTTGTATGAAGTGCAACATCTTTAAATCATCAATATGCAATTGAATTGCAAATTTAAACCCATAACCATCCTGCTTACGAAGAAACATGAAAGATCCTTCACTATCAGTTAAGCCACAGAATCATTCGAAGAAACTCTTGTCTTCTAATTTAGGTCGATTAGAATAATAACGCTTTTGAATAAAAGGCTTAAAATCAACTAGTCTATGTTTATTGAGAGTAATACGACTAAACCCCCTAATACTTCTTTTGTACTGAGGATCATTTTGCATGTAACTAATAGAGTAAACATGCACTAAGCTACTTATAATTAAAACAGGCAATAACATAGCGACGGTAAGACTATCAAAATGGAAACCTCAATTTATGTACAATCATTCTGAGTCAATCCATCTAAACAGGTGGATGGAAACAGGAACATTGTTAATACCCACTTCAATAAAGGCTAATACTGCTAAAACTGTCGCAATTACAACACATGATGTTGTAATTAATTGTGCTCCGCGAATTCCAACTTTTCTACCAAAAAAGCCGGCTACTATACTCCCAAATAAAGGTAAGAAAATTATACTTAAATACATTATTTATATTCTATTGTTACGTTTCCTCTTCAACACCAGCTACCTCTCTTTATCCTTAAAAAGTATATACGGAGTAGGTAACACCGGCACCTGACTATTTCTTAAGCAAATAATATTCTTAGGAGGCTTACCTCTAACCATATTTTATTGTTTTATATAAGACACTAGGAATAGCCTTATTTCCTCCTGGCAAATATTAAGTATCCGGAGGATACAAATTTCGAGGAAGGAAAAGATAGAGAACTCGTGTTTCATTTAGAGTCTATCTATTTTTCGAGCCCGCTTCGCGGCACCCTCAGCCTCCCTTAGGAGGCGGCCAAGGTATTAAAACATTAGTACGATCGGCTTAAAATAAAGATTAGCACAGATAATAATCTCTTATTCTTACTAGATAGATTACTTATTTATTTATTATTTTATTTAGTAGCGGAGCGTCCTACTAGAGTATTAAATAAATATAAAAAAAAATAAATTTTAGCTGAAAAATATCATCACTAGAGCTTCCCCCGGGTGCGCATAGCTCCTAGGGTATTTTATTAATTTTTAGAGCTTGATCCCCCCAATAAGAGAAGAGCGCAGCCTATAATAATCGAAATCGCCCGGCGATTTTTTAGACACTCATATATTAGTGCGTAATAAATTCGCTCCTTAATAAATTTCCTCATTCGGAGTAATAAATTTGCTACGCAAGCTAGAAGCTTCGCTCATAATAATAAACTAGAGAGAATAGATTAAATTACTGGCTATTTATTCACCAACCCACGTTTAGTCGATGAGCTGCACACCTAAAATCTTAAATAATACTGCTAACGTTTATTGGAAAGAGTATTAAAGAAGGTTTATTTTTTTATATTAAATTTTAGATGCTTGGCTGCGGATTATCCTTTAACTAGGCAATCAATTTAGATTTTACCATACCACGAGTCATTACCTGTGCCGCGAAAATGTTACCTTCTCGTTTGGTTTAAATTGATTTAAAGATTTCCCGCAATTTGAAGGTTTTGCCTTTAATATTAAAGACTAGGGGAGAGTTCATCTCCCCTTTTTTGATCAAAGTTTACATATAGTTAATAGGCCTTGAGGATTATCTGTACTGTTACGAAGTCAATGGCTAGCGCTTAATAAAAAAAAGTTGTGAGGCGATATGCGCTATGCGCTACGCTAAAAAAATAAAATTCATTTTATTTTTTTGTTTTTACTGCTATCTTATTGGTCGATAGAGGCTATCGCGAGAGAGGCGAAGCATTTAATGGTCCCAAATATATTTTTTTTATTCAGCTTTGCTTTATTTGCTTTGCTAAGGGTAAATTATACCATACCCCTTATTGGGGGATTATTTATAACCACCTAATCTTCAGACGGGACAGGTCTACCTCTATTCATCCCTGCTTTTAATGCGCGGATTTGATATAACCCTTCTGTAGTTAAATGAGCTTTGCTATCCATTAATTCGCCAACTTTACAGAAATCATTAAAATCTAACCTTTTAATACCTTCAATATCCTGCGCAGTACCTATCTTCGAACAGGTACGTGCTGGACTGCCCCTCCATGGGAGGGGCTGGAATATTCTTTAAAAAAAGGAATAATCTTTGATTGTATATCCGAAAATTTTTCACATTTAAATTTAAACATACCCTTAGAGTAATTACTAACTATACCGCAATCAAAGAAAGAAATAAAACTTTTTATTAATAACTCATCCCGCATATGTTGAACTATTTCTATTTCTAATCTTACTTGGTAACCTACTTTGTGATGGGAAGACTTGAATATATTTACAAAGAAAGAACCTTCCCCTGCTACAAATCCAGCCATTCACATTTTATGAGGAATAGCCCTCGCAACATCTCTGGTTAGAGCTTGTACTGCATAAGGGATAATGGGTGTAACATGGGCAAAACTAGTTTTTAATTCTTCAGGTAGACCCCGATTTAAAGATGCTTTCAACCCCACTACTTCATTTAACCCTTTATCAGTTAAATGGCCTTTAATTTCCATAATTTCAACTATAGCTTTTCATGTAAGATAATCTTTTAGTTTATTTGTAATTAAAGGGTAACTATCCAAATGAGGAATTATTACTTTCAGGAGAAATTTTAAAGAACTAACCATATAAGTAGATTTATCCCCTCTAACTGAAACAGTTCCTATGCCACCAAAGAAAATCTGAAACCTTCTTAGGAGTTCTATATCTCTTCTGTGCAATATGATTTGGAAGAAAGCTTGTACATTGAAACCTGAACGATTTCTAGTATCACGCGTTATACTAACTTTAAAGCAACCTTCAGCATCAGTGAAACCACTTACAAATCAGGGATGTAATTTAGAATTAATCGAAAGCTGAGAGTAACTTCGATAAGGTACTATTCCTAGTCTATTAATACTACGCGAGTAAAAGCTTCCCCCTATTGAACGATAGATGGCTATATTTTTATATTTTTTTATCTCTAATGCCGGCGTGTCCCCCCAATATGAACCTATTTGTACCAAAGAATAATTTTTCCTTAAAAAACCTATAACTATAATTGAAGATTCTATTCATGTTTCCCCTTTTCCATAGAAATAATACTTCATATTTTCTCCTTAGGAAGGCTGGGTATACCCATAACTATTAAGTTATGCTTGACTATATCTTAAGCAAATAATAAAAATAATTGTTTACCAACATCCTTTTAGTCGATGAACTCCTCACCTTATGCAGGTGGTTAGCTGCAGATTATCTATTTCATTTCTTCATACAAACCATTTTTACCGTACAAGGAGTCATTACCTCTTCTATTAATTACATTATTAACTTGGTAGATTTGTCTTTAAGAACTTCCCGCATTTTGAATGTTTAGCCCTAAAATTAAGACTAGGAGAAAATTTACTTCTCCTTTTTTGACCTTATTTCTTCCTTGCCTGACTCATCTCTATGATTATTTATAGCATTATCCTTGTTAATTAAACTTAAGACGCCGTTTAGGCGGCTGAAGGAGGCCTCCGGCCTCGAAGTCTCATTTTTTAATCGTAGCTGCAAAATTTGTTTTAAACCATCTATATTTAAATGTTCGAACGAAGTACGTTTCAGCCGTAAGACGCCCTAAACTTTATTCTTAATAATATTTGCTGCACTCTTAAAATCCAAAAAATTAAAATACTTGGATCCTACTATAGGATACTTTTCAAAAAAAGGTATGATATGTACAACTATGTCGTCTATTTTTGTAACAATAAACTCACAAACCGCACGTTTTTTATATTTAGCTTCTTTTTACTGTTAATCTATTAGCTGTTAAAAAGGAGGTTATAAAAAATTTTTTTGTCGGCTGCGCAAGCATCAAGCATCAAGCTCTGGATTTCTTGTTCTCCATAAACAAAATAAACTTTACATAACCACCTTCGGTTTATAATCATCTTCTTGTTCACGTGCGAAGCACGTTTTTAATGTTAACCCTTGTTAGTAGCGAAGTTCGCGGAGCTCTTAACATACAAAAACTCACTAACCTATACGATTATAGCCAGCGTAAAAGCTTGTTTCTAGAACCTGAAAATAGTTAAGATACTATTTATTATTAGTCCTGCCGCTGTGAATTCATTTCTGATTTTATCTTTTTAATTAGATTTAACCCTTCCGCAGTCAAGTGAGCTTTCTTTAATACTAATTCGCTAACTCTCTTGAAATCAGAAAAATCTTGCGATTTACATCCCATAATTGAATATTTATCGTAGAAAGGTATAATTTTTTCAGTTAGGTCTGATATTTTACTTACGACTAAATTACCTGCTTTAATATTTTTTGACCTTGCCTCATATCTACCACACCCTAAATAAGTTGCGATATTTTCCATTAATTGTTTATCTCTAGAGTGTTGAGTTAATTGAAACTTTAATTGAACAGCATAACCTGTCGTTGTTTTAGCTTTATTAATAGATATATAAAAACAACCTTCTGCTTCAGTGAAACCAGCCAATCAATTAGGATTAATAATACTCATTGGTTCAACACAAGGTCTAATAGCGGGAATAATATCCGGGAAGTTCACCGAAAGTGTTTCACTAAGACCCTTGTTCATTGAAGAACGTATACTAATAATTTGGGTTAATCCTTCTAACGTAAGATGTTGTTTATTTTTTATAATAGCTACCGCTTGTTTAAACAACAAATAATCCTCTCTCTTTTTAGTTAATAAAGGATACTTATCAAAATGGGGTATAATAATTTGAGTTAATTCTTCTATTGAATTTACCGAAAAAATAGCTTCCCCATTTCTAGAACGATTTCTTATATTACCTACAGCTTCCGTGGTCAACCCTGAGTATTCTTCCAAGGGTTGAGTAGCTTTGCTAAGTAAACGAGCGGAGCTCGTAAAAAACGATTGTATACTATTTAATAAAATTAAATCTTTTCCGTGTAATTCTATAGAAAAAGAAGGGGCTACATGTCAACCTGTTTTACGATCTTTACTTTTGTAGATAGATATAGTAAATGATCCTTCACCGTCTATTAAACCTGTTACATAAAAAGGATTAATATTTTTAAGCTGACCTTTATAATAACCACTTTTAGTAAAATCCTTGCACGTTGTGGTACTATATCATGATTTATTATACACTATATGTGAGTAGCTACGTTTAGGTAAAGCAAATAGTTTGATTAAAAGATTCGAGGCTCCGAAAGCTAGAGGATCCTTCACACTAACTTGTGTAGTAGGCAAAGCCTACTCGAAAATAAAGTAAAGATTTAATAGCCTTACCCGAATAATTAGATGACACATTCTTCGATGCTTTGTTTTTTAGGACGATCGTTTTATCTACATCCTTTAAAACGCGAGACCCACTTGTTTCTGCCGCAATATCTGCCTCTGTAGTACACAACCCACTTGTTTCCAACACAATATCGTAATTTTTATACATTTTTGTAGCTTTGAAAAAAAAAAAATCAAGGTGAGATTTTTTCAAGGTAGCGCATTTCCGATTGTTTACCGCTACTTTTGCGTGCAGACACTCCTATCTTAGACTCTCATCTCTAGGAGGATTCCCAAAGTACTTTTTTCTATCCACCGATCCTTGCATGATTCATTCCATAATACTTTCCACGATAGTAACTTCAGTCCCCTAACTCCTTCAGAAAGCCGACGTATGGCCCTTTTGAGACGGACGTGATAGAAAAACGCTACTCCTCTCCGACCCCGTGGGGTGCTTTTTTTATATATATATAAAAAAATCAGCATTCTTGCGGCAGGAAGGAAGGGAGGGAGGCGATCAGCCCCAAGTTGCAAGCTCTTGTAAACTCTCTTTATAGGATACCAGGATAAAATCCAAACCCTTGTTGGAAGGTGTATTTCTATAGTTTTCGCCCGCTTAGATAACGGGGTGCTAGCCCGCTAAATAAGTTAAGGGATACGATCCATCTGGTACTCGAAAAAGAATAGATTAACATAATCTTCCAAATCTCTAGTTTGTTAAAGGAGATTTTACATCTCCTACATTTAATTAATAAGACTCTCTAGTAATAAAATATCTCTTGAGTCTTGACCTATAGAAAAACGTAATCATACAGCTAAACCACTCTTAGTTTTAGATTTTTGAACTGTAATAAAGAAATTAGATTCCCCGGTACAAAATCCTGCTACTCATTGCGGTGAGAGTATTTTATACATTGCTTCGCTTAAGTTAAGGGGTCTTTTTGTAGAAACAATATCTGGAAAAGCTTTTTTGAATTTCTCAGATAAACCTCAATTAATATCCTGCGCAGCCGCTACGCGGCGTGCTGGACAGCCCTCCCTAGGGAGGGCTGGATGCTTTAAAGCCAACTATTTTTTGTATTCCTTCTAGGTTATTATGTTCTTTATTTAACATAAGTAAGACAACCTGTTTAAATAAAAAATAATCAGATGATTTTTGAGTTAATAAAGGATAATTATCAAAATGTGGAATAACTATATTAATTATATCTTTTAAAGCACTAACTCTAAATTCTACCGTTGAAGTATTATTAGGTTGGTTTAGATACTCTATAATTAAACTAGTAAGGTTTGGAGTGCCGTGCCTATGAGCTATATTATTTATACCTTTTTAAATACTAACTCTAAATCTAAATTCTACTGACACAAGCTCGAGTTATTCTTAGGTTTATACATAATGGAAGTATTATTGGATTATACCCTATAAAGGCTAAACATTCATATTTTAAGACTATAAATAGAGATACTTTAAGATACCCTTCCTGTGTTCATACTCTCTTTTATTTTTATTATAGCATCTCTTCCTTCATTCGTTAAATGACCCTTTTTCTTAATTATATCTGCAACTTGACAGAATGCCTGAAAATCTAAGTATTTTATTCCTTCGATATCCTGCGCAGTACCGAAGGTACGTGCTGGACTGCCCCTCCATGGAGGGGCTGGGGTATTTTTCGAAAAATGGGATAATTTTTACCTTAATATCTATAAAATCGGTAACTACGAACTCAAAAGTTTCTCGATTTTTGTATAGTTTCCCACAACCAAAATAATCTATTAAACTTTTAAGTAAAGCCTCATCTCTATAATGTTGAGCAATAGAGAATCTTAACCTAAAGGAATACCCTGTTTTAAACCCATCACGTTTTTGGGCCACAACACCAAAACAACCCTCTCCACTGGTGAATCCAGCTAATCAATTTGGATCATATACTTCTTGAGCTGACCCTGTAACTAAAGGCTTATCTGCATTAGTTATACCCGAAAAGGCAGATTGTAGTTCAGGAGCTAGACCCAAGTTAAGTGAACCTTTTATAGCGACTAACTTGAACAGACCTTCTTGTGTTAGATGCTCCTTGTTTATCATTATATTATAGGCTAGCTTAAATAGATTATAGTCTGCGAGCTTTTGTGTTACTAAAGGATACTTGTCAAAATGGCCAATGATTGCCTGTAAATTTTTTATAGAGGTTATACGGAATATCATAGCCTGAGGACCGTGTTGGTAAATTTTTCCTACACCGAAATAGTTTTGTATCTGCTCTAATAATTTAATATCTCTTTTGTGTAAAACTATTGAAAAAAAGAGTTGGCCACTTCAACCAGTTTTACTTTTTTTATTTTTACTTATTCCTAAAATAAAACATCCTGTTCCCCTGAAGAGGACCCCCTCCCCTTCGGGGGACAACGTCCGTAAATCCGGTTATAAACCAGGGGTTTAACCCTAGAGGTGATTGCAGTGGGGGAATGGCTACGGTAGAATAGGGTCTGTGGCCCCTTTGAAGAAAATTTCTTTCCAACTCTGAAAATAGAGTAATTTGGCTAGTCGCCCCATAATAATTAGGTGACGCATAACAAATTTTAGCTTGCGCTGTTTCACCATCTATAAATAATATAAGAGATAAAAGAAGATAAAATCTATAAAAAAAAATAAAACAAATCTCTTTTTTTTGAGATATAGCTTGCTCAGTCATTTTTTTTTATGACTCGACGGATACCTTCTCTTAAACTTTATAATTAAATCTAGTTGCGGACGCCTATCTTCGAACAGAGCGTCCGCTACCTGCCCGCCCGCGGGCGGGCTGGACATAGATTTAAATATAAAGGTGCAGGGCTAGCTCCGCTAGAAGGGGGGGGTCATTCAGGATCCTGGTATAATTATAACTAAGAATCAAAAGCAATGGTAATAAATTATCTTAAGATTAATCATCGATTATTCTGTGTATCTTTCTTTATTCATCCCTCCTTTTATCTGACGTATCCGCTCTAGACCATCTTCGGTTAAATGCTTTTTATTATGGATCAGATCAGCTACTTTACACCAACACTCAAAATCCTCTGATTTTACACCTATAATTTCATGCTTTCTAAAAAAAGGAATTATTTTTTGCTCTAAGTCTGCAAATTTATGACATTTGAACGTTACTCAAGATTTATATATGTAAAGCTTACCACAGCCAAAATAATCTTCAAAACTTTTTAATAATAACTCATCTCGTATATGTTGACTTATACTAAATTCTAATACTACTTGAAAGCCTGCTTTATATGTTGAACTTTTTTTTACACCTACAAAAAAACACCCCTCACCTGAGGTAAAGCCAGCCATTCACTCTGGATCAGGAATTTGTTTATTGATAACTTCAGGTCTAGGGTAGGAAAGAACATCAGAAAAGACAGCCTTTAAATTATCTGATAAACCTTTATTTAAAGATGCTCTCATTGCTACAATTTCTTTCAAACCATCTATCCTTAAATGTTTATTATTTTGCATTATATCAACAGTAATAGCTCTAAATAAAAGATAATCTGCTTGTTTCTTAGTAATTAAAGAGTAAGTATCAAAATGAGGGATAATTTTTTCAAGAATTTGTACCAAAGAACCTACTTTGTAAATAAGTTGTCCCTTTGGCTTTTTGTAAATATTACCTGCACCCCCAAAATATCTTTGGATTTCTAGTAATAATACTAAATCTCTCTCATGAAGATCAATTTGAAAACTAGCTTGAATAAGTCACCCTGTACGACATTCAGAATCTTTTATAATGTTAATCCTAAAACAACCTTCGTCATCGACCCTTTGGGTGCTTTTTTTATATATATAAAAAAATGTTAATCCAGTTATGAATCATGAATCTAATAATTTTTTTATACTTTTGTTTATACCTCCCTCCGGGAAGGCAGCGGAGCTCGAAGATAGTTGGGTCGTAGCGGTTTTTGTAGAATATGATCGTAGGCCATTAGATAAATTTTTATTTGCTTTGAGGGATCGTGGCGACCCTAGTCCAGTACCATTACCTTGGCTAAATGAATTATGCAACACCCAAAAGACATGATAACGTTGGGGTTTTTTGGTTCCGATGGAGAAAACGAAAAAAAAATGGTTCAGAAAATAAAATAAGATTTTATAGCCTTACCAAAATAATTAGGTGACGCATAACAAAATTTAGCTTGCGCTGTTTCACCATCTATAAATAATATAAGAGATAAAAGAAGATAAAATCTATAAACTAACTTAGTTATATACAAAGGGTTAATTTACCCTACCCTCTTACTTTTTCACGAAGGCTACGACGAGAAGGACCGGGCAGGTCCTGACAAGGACCTGCCCGGTCCTCATTTCGTGCTTCTCTTGCGGAGTCCTAGCCTGCGTATGGCAGTAGTTTTTTCTAATTTTTTTTACCCTAGCCATACGCAGGGCTAATATTCGTTACGCAAGCGACCGAACCTCTGTTCGCAAGCTAGAGGTTCGGATATGAAACTTCGAGTAGGATAGCACGCCTCCTACACGTTTATAACATTAACCACACTTCGTTAGTGCTGCCTTCGGCTGCTAAGGTTAATCGAGTTTTATAGAGCTCGCCGTCTAGCGCAAGCGTAGTTATTATCACGGTCCCTACCCGGACCGTGATAAAAACCTTTTTATATAAAAATATAGGTCTATATTTATATATAAAAAATCGAAAACTTGATTAACCTTCGGTTAATCTTATAAACTCCTACCGTAGATATAAGTGTTTAACTTTGTAGTACCGGCCGCCAGGGCGGTACCACCAGGTGGTACTTTGTATACATCTACTAATGCCCTGCACACCCATTAGCCATCTCGGTGAACTTCCCTGCACTAATCAATCATGAATATGAATTTGTAAGAGGCATTGACCTAGATCGAGGCTAATTCTAAGTTACGACTGTACATTCGCGAGCATTTCAGCTCTACGTAGGTGGACCAGTCTGTCGCGATGTTTATAGCCACCGACGGTCTTCAATGTTGTTAACCGTTTTCACCTTATCCGGCCGTTATATATTTTTTGTTTCGCTATAACGTTGCCACAATTAATAACGACTAGGTAGGATTCGCACCCACAGCTCCAAAATCGAAGCAACTAGGATTCCTAACAAAATATCCACAAGTTTTCACTCGAGGTTTGACTATATCTTAAGCTCTAAGAGACGAGCTCTCAAAACCAACTGTCATTTAGTCTATGAACTGCACACCCACAACACATAAAATAAATTATTTAGTCCCAAAAAAAAATCTATTTTTTTACTGCGCAATGCTTCGTTAGTGAGCGCTTTAAATCTTGTGCCTCGGCCAAGCCGGCCCAAGATTTTTATTATTTCTTAGTTACGGGTTACGTTTTCACTGCGGAGCTAGCCTTAGGAGGGATGTACGCCGTCATAATAAATATATAAAAAAAAATTTTTTTTAGACGGATAGCTTAGCGAATAATTACTATTTTATAGCAGGTGCTTGGCTGCGGATTACCCATTGCTTTTAGGACATCAATTTCGATTTTACCTTACCTTCGGATAAGTATTACCCTGCTGGGTGCTTGCGCCGCCCTACATAAATTAGAGCTACCACGAGTCATTACCTGTGCCACAAGATATGTTACCATTCTTGTTTGGTTGAAATTGCTTTAGGGACTTCCCGCATTTTTACAGTTTATAGCAGAAGGTTCACTTCCACAAATAGGCCTAGGAATATATCTCCTTTTGGTTATCGCCTTAGCAAGCGAGGAATTAAAAAATTTTTCATCTTTTTAAGCTGCAAAGTAGCCACCCTTCTTCCTCTCACTCCTTGCCATCTATTCTCCGCGCTGACTCACTCTTTCCTACCC
>Ga0210402_10004367_pt1 | contig 12901 bp, 12 predicted proteins | sample IncBWC7MmetaG_FD_161055 | JGI IMG/M metagenome (GOLD analysis project Ga0210402, IMG submission 161055) | Forest soil microbial communities from Barre Woods Harvard Forest LTER site, Petersham, Massachusetts, United States - Inc-BW-C-7-M | ecosystem: Environmental > Terrestrial > Soil >...
CGGCCACACAGCGCGCGGCGATCCCACCGCTCGAAGTCACACTCGGTCAGAACATTGCCGCGCTCGCGCTCTTGGTCGCGCATGCGCCAGCCAATTTCAAGGTGCGCGGCGGTTCGACCGCCAATATCGTGGTGCCCAGGGTTACTCCGGGCCTGCCGTCGGAAATACTCTATCAGAGACCCGACGTCCGTCAGGCCGAAGCGCAATTGGCCGCTTCCAACTTCAGTGTCGAGGCGGCCCGCGCAGCGTTCTTTCCGCAAATTCAACTGACCGGCACCACCGGTTTCCAAAGCGCCGCGCTGGCGTCCTTGTTCACGCCGGGTGCATGGTTCTACACGCTGACCGCCAGTCTCGCCCAGCCGATCTTCGATGGCTTCCTGCTGGAGAGTCAGTTGAAGCTGGCGAAAGGCGTGCAACTGCAAAATCTGCAGGCCTATCGCAAGTCCGTGCTGTCCGCATTTGCCGACGTCGAGAAAGCGCTGATCGCGCTGCAGAAGTTCACGCTCCAGGAGAAGCTGCAGAAGGACGTCGTTACGAGCTCGCGCAAGGCGTTCGACGTGGCGGAAGCCCAGTTGCGCGGCGGCACCGTCAATCTGATCACCGTCCTGCAAGCCCAGCAAACGCTGTTCACGGCGGAGAATACGCTGGTGCAGGTGCGCCTTTCGAAACTGCAGGCGGCAACCAGCCTGTTCCAGGCCCTCGGCGGCGGCTGGACCCCTGCAGGAACGCTGGCTTCGCTGCAACAATGAGGCTCGTACGCTGCGTGGGAAAGCTGATCGTCAACCTTGTGCTCATGCTGGCGGTCACAAGCGCTGGCCATGCGCAACAAACGGCCCGCGTCAGCGCGCCGAGCAATGTCCCGTTGATGTTCGGTATGAACGCGGAACAGGTTTCGCAGGCGCTCGGCGCGCCATTGAACTATGTCCGCGGCCGTCCCGGGAACGAACTCTACGTTGCGCTGCCCAACGTCAAAGGCGCGACGTTGTCGTATCGCAGTGACGGACTTTACCTGCAATTTCGAAGGGGGCGGCTATCGGGCTGGAAGGGCGATTGGGGAACGATGAGGCCGTGACGTGAAGAGCGGGGCGCGCAATCTCTGGACCACGACAAGTGCCGTCGCCGTTTTGACGGCCTTGCTCATCGCGCCTGCGCCCGCCCAGGAGTATCGGGTTCTGCGCTACGGCAACACCAGTCCCTGGTCGTTCGATGGGCGCGACGATCGGCGCGACTTCTCCACCAACGGGTTCTTCCCAGGCAATTTTGCGACTGAACCATCCCACGCGTGGATCGGCGCCGCCGGCCTGCTCGGCAGCAACCCCCAGCGCTCCGTGCAGCCCTATCCCTCGCAGGTCATATTCGGCCAGTTGCCGCATTCAGCCCCTTGCGGCCGGCACCATCGTCTGTCCGATCAGGCGCCAGGCCCGCATATTCGCGACGCGCGCTATCGCTGCTAGGGCATGACGGGATTAGGATCGCCACCCCGCGTCACCTATGTCGGCAACTCGCACGGCATCCGGCGCGAGCCCAGCGGCGCCCGGGACGATGCGGACGGCTCTTTCACAGGCTGGCGCGGCACTCAGAACAAAACTGCGAACTCTTATGTGGTTGAGATCAAAATATAATTTCCGCCGCACCGAAGTCCTCGAATCCACCATCCGCTCATCCTCTTCAGACGATCGCCAGCATTGCGGCATCGCTGCGCTGTGCATTGCACCGATCGCAAATCAGCGCAGCGGAATACGCTGACGCTATTCCACCCTTGTCATAGTGCGATAGGTTATCGTCCGGACATTCCGAGAGGAATGACCTGCCAGCTGAGGTCGCGCATGGACACCCAGACCCGACCGGACCCGGTCGCTCGCGCCCGCGAGCTTGAGGCGGAGATTGCCGCCGCGGCCGACGAGATTGAGCGCACGCGGCGAATCCCGGAGGCGTTGCTCGGGCGGCTCCATGACTCGCGGCTGTTCCGCATGCTGCTGCCGCGTTCGGCGGGTGGCGACGAGACGGAGCCTGCGGTCTACGTGGCGGCGGTCGAGGAACTCGCCCGGCACGACGCCTCGATCGCCTGGAACGCCTTTGTCGCCAATAGCTCCGCCCTGATCGCCGCTTATCTGGAGCCTGCGGTCAGTGACGCCATCTTCGCTGATCCACGCAGTATCGTGGCCTGGGGACCTCCAAACGCTTCGCGCGCGCGAGCCGTCGACGCGGGTTATCGCCTGACCGGCAAGTGGGATTTCGCCAGCGGCTGCCGACAGGCCCGCTGGATGGGCGCGCACTGCCTTGTGCTCGAAGCGGACGGCGCGCTCCGCCCCAACCGCTTCGGCCGGCCCACGGTCCGCACGCTGCTGTTTCCGGCGAGCGAGGTGACCCTGTTCGACACCTGGCGCACGATCGGGCTGCGCGGCACGGCGTCGGACTCCTATGCAGCCAACGATTTGTTCGTGTCCGAGGCGTTCAGCACCACGCGCGAGGACCCAACGCTGCGCCGCGAGCGCGGCCCCCTCTATGCCTTTACCATGCAGGGCCTCTACGCGACCGGGGTCGCCGCGGTGGCACTCGGTATCGCGCGCGCCATGCTGTCCGAGCTCATCACGCTGGCGTCCCGCAAGGCACCGCGGGGCCTCGCCCGGCTCGCCGACAACGCCGTCGTGCAGGCCGACGTGGCACGCGCGGAAGCGCGGCTCGGCTCGGCGCGCGCCTACCTCATCGAGACGCTCACCACGATCTACGCGCAGGCCGACGACGTGGCGCCGATCGAGATAGCCGATCGGGCCCGCGTGCGGCTCGCCTGCACCAACGCGATCCAGGGCGCGGTCGAGGTGGCGGATTTCGCCTACAAGGGAGCCGGCGTCGACGCGATCTTTCCGGGCAGCCCGTTCGAGCGGCGCTTCCGGGACATGCACACGCTCTCCCAGCAGATCCAGGCACGTACCGCCCATTTCGAACAGATCGGACAGATCCTGCTCGGCGTGCCGCCCGAGGAGTTTCTTTAGAGCGGTGAGGCTGGAGCCGCATCGTACGATGCCGCAGAACATCGCAGAATATCACAACTTGGCCCTGGGAAATCGAAGCTCTGTTTCAGCCTTGAGAGGGCCGCTCAACATGGGCACCGCCCGCATCGACACCCACCTGTTGACCTGGGTCAGGTCGACTCGAGCCGGGTCAGCGCTTTGGTCAGGAATCGCATCACTGCGAGAGAGCCGCTACACGACTCTCATCGTTACAACATTCACGGCCGTCCATATCGCTTCGTCCAAGTCCCCGGCTATGAACCCAGCTACCTGCCGTACGAATGCATGATCGTGAATATTCCCCTTTTCCATAGCTAGGATGATCGGAATACGCCAAGCATCCGCCCACGCCATTTCCATGATCGTCCCTATGGAGACTCTATCGGCTTTCAGAAAATTGACGAGGAGCGCGTCGCAACGAGATACATCGTAACGATCTCTCGTTATGGTCCCCTGAGGCGTGCTTAGCAAATGCTCGGGATACGAGTCCTTCAGGACGGCTTCCTTGGCAACATATTCTTTTCCGCGGAGCGCCGAGAAAGCGATGACGTCGGACGGAAGCTTGCTCTCGACGTACTTCCTCCAATCCAGAGCATCGCCATAGGATATTCCGGTCAGAGGTCCCGCGAGAAAGAGGGCTTTCTTGGGTATAGGCAAGACAGCTTCGCGTATGGGGGTCATCAGCAGCTACAGAACCGGGCGTTCGAACAGGTATGGATCCGTCGGGATCGCCTTTCGTGCGCGACGCTGAAGGGGAATCGCAAGGAGCAACATCGGATGGAGATCTACGGTCGAGACCTGAAAGGAATGACAAAGCCTCTTCCTAAGCTGGTCTGGATCGCTCGTGCCGTAGTTATCCACAAAGAACCGCATCGTGCGGTAACGGCCATCTAGGTACATGTAGTGCGTACCTTCCTCGTGGGCAAAAGTCGTCCACCCTGCGGCCTTATGCGAACGTGCATCGAAAGCGACGTTTCGATTGATGAACGAAAACATGAAGCTTGTGTCGCGTTCCTGTCTCAATTGACGGCACAACTTGCTCGAGAAATGACTAAAGGTGTTCTTGGGCGCCCAACGAAATGCAAAGAAGCGGGAGAACACCAGCACTGATCGCGGATCAACGTGTGGTGCGATTTTTTCTTCCGCATGTTTGAGGTCGAAGCTCGCAACGCTGCCAATACAGACGATCCTGCCGCTATTCTTATCTCGAAACGCGAAATGCCGCCCGGGCCGGTATGAGCCGATGTAGTGGAAGCATTCGTGATAGACCGTCGCGGTCTCATCATCGAGAGGGACGAATTCGAGATCACTCAGTGCGATCGGGCTTTCGGGCTGCTTCAACCACTGCGCGTATGGACGTTGGCTTTTTTCGATTAGGTTAGATAGGACCAGAATTTCTTGTTGGATGACATCTCGTTGGATGACACGCTCGCCGGGCAGAGAGTCACCGGCGACGAACTGCGGAAGATGCAGGAGAAGCCGGGAACGGAGGGTCAGTGGATCTATTGCTCGTTCACGCGCGTGCGAGAAGATATTTTCCTCTTCACCAAGCACAAGCGCTATCAGTTTGTCTATGGAGCATGGTCGCTTGATTTCGAGAAGCTCTGGAACGGTCGGCTTGGAATGAGATTTAATGTGTGATTGCAATGTGACGACCGCATCCATGTTGCGCCCCAGGTCCGCTAGCCCCGCCGCTATTTTTTGCACGTTAACCTTTGTTTTGGCTGTTGCATCTTTGCGTCACACAATTTTTCTGTGACCTCCCTGTAACGCCGCTTGAATGCGCGTCCCACCCCTGAGACTCGAGATGCAGGGTTCTCACCGCCTCCCCCTGACCTTCTGCTTGGTCGCCTGCTCCGCGCTCTCCACAAGCCGCTCGATGATCTTGCCGGGGACCTTGCCACGCCCTCGGCGGCCCGAGTTCACCTGCCAGATCGACCTCACGACTTCAAGGAGGATGCGCTTTGTTGATTCGGCCGAGAGCGGAACGCGAATAAGGGCGCCGCTGGTGTTCGGGTCGATACCGGCGGCAACCCCAGCACTGGCGATCGATTTGTGGGGTGCTTCAATGCGATCGCTATAAAAAATATCCCACTTGAAATCTGGCACAACATACAGGGGAACATCGTCTGCTTGGACAAGTACCAAATGATCCGCGTACGACTTTCTTTCTCCTTCTGAAAGACCGGAAAAGAGCGTCGCCTTGAAATTTTCGAACTCCGACTCGATGTCGACAAAGTAGTCTAGGCGCTTGAGCGACTCTTTCGTTGGACGCAGATAGATGAAGAAGGATTTGCGGCGGATGGCATCCAGGATCGCCCGCTTCAGAACCGTCTCATTCGGATTCATCTCGAACGGCTGCTGGGTTGCGGAAATGAAGATGAACACATCATCGCTGCCCATCGACTCAAAGTTCCTGACCACCTCCCTGATGTTCTTGGTAGCTCTCTCTTCGGACGACTGAAGTTCCTGAAGCCGCTCCCGATAGGCTTCCGTGAGTTGCTCCCCGATGTTGGGAGGGTGTCCAAGATCAACATACGATCCGCGAGAGAGAGCCTCCGCCCCAAGGATGGACCCGTCCTCAATCTTCGGCGCCAGTTGCTCGATCTTCCTGATGAGTTCGGGACTCGCTGACCGGACTGCGCTCAGGACGTTGGTCAGGGTCGACTGCGTGACACCGAGTTCCTTGGCAAGCGCCGCCATTGATTCCAACCCTGCGGCGTGAGCGACGGCCCTCAGGTAGGTTCTGCGACGCTCCTTGAGTTCACTGATGTCCACTGCAGCCCCCTGAATGACGGACGTCCCGCGAGATCCAACTGTTCCGTCAAAAACTGCACCGAAATCTAGATCACGGTCAAAAGTCTTCTCAGAAATTGTGGCCATTCCGGACTGAAACTATGCGCAACATGAAAAGAAACTTTTCTTGCAATCTAGCCGATTCCCGACGATGATGCACCATCGACTTCGGCGCAAACCGAGGGCCGGCGGGTCTCCATCTGACAGGTGGGGACGGACGGTCAAAGCTTGTCTCGCTGAACGGCCCGCTCGCGCGCGAAGCCGCGAAATGGTGAAGGCTTTCCATGCCGGGACATGTGAAGCGCCGCCATTCAGGAGCGAACCGTGGGGCTTGCGGCGCCTGCCCGAGCATACCGAAGGTCGGCCCCTCCCCCACGAACAGCGAGAGAAACCGCTTGGCCGCTTGAACCGTGAAGCGGATGTTCGGTCGACGAAACGAGGAGGCGAACATGACCAGCGCAAATCGAATTGGCATCGTTGGCGGCGGTGACCTGGCCCGCTTCCCCTGGCTTGGCACCTATCGGCTGTCCACGCTCGAGTGCCGGCTTTTGGCGGACGGTCTAAGTCAGTTCCAGGTCTTTACCGATGGACAGTTTCCGCGGGATGTGGCGCGCCAGAGTCTGCTCGCGAAGATAACAGCCAACAAATTGATGGCGCAGGCCGCTCCAGGTCTCGGCCGGCTGATCGAGAGGGCGCGCGGCGACCTCATTGACTGTGTCTATGTGACAAACCTGCCAACGGAGAGGTCGGTCGCCTCGCTCCTGTCGCTGACGCTGAGCAGTTCGATCGGTCAAGTCTTCAACTACGGTTCGCAGAATAACGGTCGGCTTGTCATGGAGGTCACATCCGACCGAAGTCAAGCCGAGGAGCCGTGCGCCGCGTTCGACTGGCAGACCGAAGGGGCATGGATCCCGCGCGAGCGTCGCGCCGAATGGATATGTCTGCTCGGCGTCGAAGATACATCGGGAAGCTTCACCGCCTATGCGCCCATCAGGCCCGTGGAGCCGGTTCTGAGCGCCCGCGTAAAGGCGTGGCTCTACAGCCCGTCCGCGTGTTTTCGTTCACCGCGTAGCGCCATATCGAGCGCCAGTGTCTGGTCGACGCCACGCGCCATCCTGTCGCGGTCGCCGCTCGGCCACACAGAGATCGTCTGGCCCGGCCATACCATTCGCGCAGCGAGGTCCGATGATGCGACCTACAACGATGCCTTGACCGAGCTTTCCGCGGAAATCAATCGACAGCACGTGCGGGTATCCCTCGATTCAGGCTGCTTCCTGGCTTTCAACAATTTTCGCGGTCTGCACAGACAGACGCTCGCCAGCGACGGCTACCGGCTGTTCCACAAGACCTATGCCCGGCATTCTTTGCGGGCATTGCAGGAGACGGGAGAGCCCGGCCCGATCTTCTCTGCGGCCGAAGTCCACGCCTCCCGGCAGGATGTTGTGAACTTTGTGCGTCCGCTACGTCATGCGAGCGGCCACATGCAGTCGCAGCGAGCATGAGCGACGGTCGAACGCGCTGAGTGCAACGGCGCGTAGTCAATGTTGTATAGTTTTTGGTGTATTTCTATGACATATTTTATCATTATTGAACTTGGAGAATTGCTGAATGAGCGCGCAGGCGATCTTGCGCCTATTGATCAGCGAGTACGGCGTTGCGCTGCGCCTGCCGGCGGGCGACAACCAGATCGCTGCCCACATCGCCCAGGAAACTGGGCTGGCACAGGGCACGTTGCTCGGCATTCTCAATGGAAGCACCGCGCGTATCAACGAAAACACGCGAAAGAAACTGGCCGACTTCTTCAACCGCGTCGCGGTTCCCCCAATCCTGTCGGTCTGGCTTTCGAGCCGATCAATTGCTGAGTTCAAGGCACAACGCACTCAGTCCGGCGTGATTCCGCTGACGATGCCGACGGACTATCGCTCCCAGGCCGCGGCGCTGCAAAATTGGCTTTGCGGGATCCACATCGCTTATCGGTATAGCCTTGATTTCATCGATACGGGCGATGTGGCTCGCGAGATTATCCACATCTGGGACAACGATTCCGTTCTTCAATTCAGGATGTCCTTCGTCAATCCGTCAGGCGGTGACTCTGGTCCGGTTCACTTCTACGAAGGTCCGGTTCTGCTGGTGGGACGTACGGCGGTTCTGATCGGCACGAACGTTGAGCCGAAGACGGCCCAGCGCGAGTACGATCGTGCGCGCATCATCGTCATCGACCATGACAATGGCGGCGGAGACACGCAGGATTGCAAGATCGGACTCATGACGAGCACGCGGCCTCGGCGTGATCACGCGCCTTGCACGGCAAGTACTGTCCTCCTTCGCGCCCAGTGGAAAGTAACCCCGGCGTCGTTGGACAAGCTCATGGTCAGTGCCACCGTTATTCGATCCCTCGACGAAACGATCGAAAAGGATTTCGGGCCGGCACACGGCGGACTCATCCGGCTCTTTTTGGATAACCGGCCCCAAGGATACCCTCTCGAGGCGGAATTGGAGTCATACGGCAAGCCCAGACCACGGCCGGATCGGGTGCTGAGGTTGGACACGGAGCGATTTGCAACGCATATGCGGCACATCCTGATGGATGCAGTGGCCAATGAGGCAATCTGCGCTCCTTTCAAGGAGAACTGGGTCGCTCAGATGCGGAAGTGATATCGGATGGCTCAAGCGCGATCCGTCTCTTTGAACAAGACGGCCGAACATTCAACGTATACGGTCATGGACGGAAGACGAGATCGAGCTGTTTCGCAAGAAATGGTCAGGCAAGACCAAACAGCGTTTAGCTTTCGAATTGTTCTTGAACACGGGGCAACGGCGATCGGACGTTGTCCGAATGGCGTGGTCACATATCACGCCCGACAGCAAATCGCGATTGCGCAGCGGAAGACAGCACGAAACCTGCTGGTCCCCTTTCACCGCGACCTCCTCGCGGCTCCAGCGGTATCGAAGCGCGATAATGTAAACGCCACCCGCCGGTTTGGGGAAAAGAGCCAGAATTGGAAAAGAGTTAAAGCGATGGGAAAGACTGGCGCGCCACTCAGAATAAAACTGCGAACCCTTATGTGATTGAAATTGCGATATAATTTTCTACCACCCTTTATCGTATTGCAAAAAGCGCTACAATCCTATATTGCTGCTATGGAGGTTCATCATGCCCCGAGCTGTTGAGCGCAAGGAGCATCCGCTTTCGATGCGGCTGCCGGAAACTGACATTGCCATCATCGACCGGGCAGCGGCTCTGCGCGGGCGCTCACGCACAGACTTCGTGCGTGACGCGGCCGTACGTGCTGCCGAGGAGGTGCTGATGGAGACAGCACCCATTCGAATGAGTCCAGCCGGATTCAAAGCTTTCATGGCGGCACTGTCCGGACCCGCCACCCCCGTACCGGAAATGATTGAACTCTTCCAACGTGCGGCACCATGGGAGACCGGAGGCTCAGACAAGAGAGGCTGAGACTTGGCAATCTCCGGCCCTGAACCACTGAGGCCGGCTCATATTCTGGACGAGTTCTGCTGTGGCAAGCCATCACTCGATCGGTGGCTCAAGACGCGAGCGCTCTCCAACCAGGAGAAGGGTTACGGCCGTTCTCGTCGTCCATGAAGCCGGACGCGTGGTTGGTTATTATGGTCTCGCGCCGACGGCAATCGTTCCCTCACGCATGCCACGGTCCATCCGGACCGGTCAGCCGCCCGACCCTGTCCCTTGTTTGCTTCTGGGACAGCTTGCGACCGATCAGAATTGGATCGGCAAGGGAATTGGCTCCGGCCTGCTCAAGCATGCGTTGCAACGGTGTGTAACGGCTGCGAGCCTCATTGGAGGTCGCGCTCTGATTGTCAACGCGGTTGACGTTGAAGCTGCCGCGTTCTGGACACGACGCGGTTTCCTTCCCTCAAAAGACGATTCGCTTATCCTCTTCAGATCGATCGCTGATATTGCGGCATCGCTTCGCTAAAATCCTCCGGGATGGTCGGCATTCCCAAGCCGTCGTAAGGCGGGGCCTTCCACCCCCGAAAAGGTCAACGCGGATCATTTTTCGACAGTCGGGGCGTTGGCGAACAAGGAGCACAAGAATTGGACCTAGATCGAGCGGCTACGATTGCTGGACCAAAGATCAAGGTAGTTCGCGATGCTGTTCGCGAAATGGCTCGCCACGATATGAACGGCAGTGGGTGGACTGCCGCCTCTTTGGCCGATCACATGAACATCCCGACGCACGACTGAGGAAGAAAACGAGTGAAGAGGCGAAGCTGCTGAGGGGCGTTTTGCTTCTGACGTGCTTTCTCTTGGATGACGATCGATCGAGCGTTACTGCATTGATGGACCGATATGGCACCGACGAGCGCGCAGCACGGCGTGCTTTTTGCTGAGATCGATACCGAGTCGGCAATAATATCTAAAATATCTAACATGGCACTGCCGGACGGGGCCGCATCGTACAGTGTCGTAGAACATCGCGGAATATCGCAGCATGGCGCTCCCAAGGGATAAGTAAAACGCTTTGGCAATCAATGAGTTTGCCAGTTTTCATATCCACAAACCTGCCACTGGTGCACAATGGGGATTTCTGCGATTGGCAAACCAGGCCCGCCGGAAGTGCACCCACATAGCGCGCAGGTGCTTGTGCATTATGGTCGACGGGTGATCGAGGAGCAGGGTTTGTTGCGGAAGCTGATCCTCAACCGCATCGTCCTGCGCTCCCGCTCGCAACCAAGGCGCTCGATTTGCCAAAAACCTGAAACGCGGAGAAGAACAAAGCTCCGCTGAAGACCGTGACCCGCGCGCTCGACCGCCGAGAATTACCATGTCAAGGTAGGCCGGAATACAAATTCTCGCGTAAAATCAAAACGAAAAGGCCAGCGGAGTAAGAACGAGACTGTAACGAAGCGCTATTCACTGTTGAGGTGCTGTTGACGGGATCCAGACTCTCCGTTCATCGCCGAGTGTCTTGAACTCGCGCGGGAGAAAGCTGGTGTTCTTCACACGGGACAGGTCCAAGGTTCGCTCCCTTGTGCGCCCACCACAGAAACCCGCTGTTTTATTGGTTTTCTCCACCTCCTGGAACTAGTGCGACTGCCAGTTATCGGCAGAACAGAGCCGAAACTCGGCACCTCGACCCGTGGAAAATCCGTGGAATGCGTTCTTGGGATGTTCGTGGTGGACTCGCTCGTCAAAAGCAAAGTCCAATGCCTGATGTTGGAGTTCACATCGATCTGGAGGGCACCACTCGACCAGTCGGGCCCCCGACCCGCGACGACGAATATCCGCCGCTTGCTCCTCGCACACTTCGGTCCAAAGCTCGTACGAGCGGCTCGAACACCGCCGGCGTTATCGCCTGGTGCTTTTTCAAGTAGGCTTCGTCGTGCCAGCGCGGATTGATCTCGAGGGAACGCAGCGCGTGCAGGCGGCTTTCCTCGAATGTGATGGCGCGGCCTGGCCAGTGGATGAACGTCTCGCCTTCCTTCATGTCCTCGAAGGCGAGCCCGGTCTGCTCGACGAGCACGCCTTGCGCGTCGACATGGTGCGATTGGAAGCGCTCCTCCTCGGCGGTCGGTTCGTGAGGGCGGTTCTCGGGATGATGCTAGATTTCCAGCCGGCAAGCAATTTTTGAGACCGTTATGTTGTCCTGATTGAGTCCATCAATCGAAAGCGAGACGATCCCGATAATTTCTGCGACGTGCGATTCTGAGTCGATATTTTGCGACGATTTGAAACGACGCTGCCGAACAGCGGCTCGCCGATTGTCGATATTGAGTCTGAGACTGTCGATGGCTTTGCAATCTAAGAAGATTTCGCGTCGGCTCAGCATCCCGAACAAGCTTACTGCCTTTGCGCGGGATCCGCTGAACTACTCCTTTCCACCGAACTTCGTGCTTGCCGATGTTGGTGAGATCCTGCTCGACGAGCTCCGCATCATTCTGATGCGTCGCAAGATCCTTGCCGGCATAGCCGCGTCGAAAGCGGCGGCTTCGAAGTTGATCCCGAATCCGGTTGCGCCACCTTCGCCCCTTGAATGCTGTCTTCCGGAAAACGACGAGGTCGGAACCAACCGGTCCATACTGGGAGCGCCAGCGGAGCGTTTCGATCGGTTTCAGCTTGAGGAGGAGGAGGAAAGGGCGCAGCAGGCGCGACGCGACGCGTCGGACAGGAGACTCTACCAATATTATGCCTCTGCCCAAGGGATGGTAGACATGTCGGCGCTTTGCGTGTCGGGTGGAGGCATCCGCAGCGCCGCTTTCGCCCTCGGCGTGGTGCAAGGCCTCGCCAAGCGCAATCTTCTGCAGAATTTCGACTATCTCTCCACCGTCTCCGGCGGCGGCTATCTTGGCAGCTTCCTTACAGCCTGGGTGCAACGCCAGGGCTACGCCCGGGTCTGCGACGAATTTTGCGGCAGGGTCGAGGAGGGCTCACCCCTACAGTATCTGCGCAGCTATACCAGCTACCTCACTCCTGATCGCGGTCCATTCACGGCCGACATGCTCAGCGTCGTCGCGATCTATCTGCGCAACTTGTTCCTAAACTGGCTCATCATCGTTCCGCTGATTGTCGCGGTGCTTGCGGTGCTGAAGGCCATTGCGGGGGTGATCTGGAGCCTTCCGGCGGATCGGGTTGTGTCTTCGCCGTTCGTGCTTGCCGCGATCTGCGGTGCCGGTATCGCCACCATGGAATCGCTGCGCCAGCGGCCGGGATGGGAAAGTGCGCGCGACGGTGCCGCGCAGTTTCACTTGCTGGTGAAATGGATGCTATTCGCAAGCGGCATGGCTGCAAGCATCGTGACGCTGAAATTTCTGCAGGAGACCAACCAGCTGAAGCCGCTACTGACGCAGCCGCTTAATACGCTACCGGCGCATGCCGACGTCAACGGTCTGATGGATTATCCGAACCTCGCGATCGAGTCCCTGCGACCCGGGCCGACGCTGGCGAACATGCTGCTTTTTCCGGCGATAGCCATCGGCGTCATCAACTTCATTTCATGGATGATTGCCTACTTCATTTCTCGCAGTCCCAGCCAACAGGAGGTCTCCACGCGCAGCACGGTCCGAAGCAACAACCGAGCTGCGGTGGGAAACCTGGCCAGCTTCACTCTCTCAGG
>Ga0210402_10004370_pt1 | contig 12898 bp, 10 predicted proteins | sample IncBWC7MmetaG_FD_161055 | JGI IMG/M metagenome (GOLD analysis project Ga0210402, IMG submission 161055) | Forest soil microbial communities from Barre Woods Harvard Forest LTER site, Petersham, Massachusetts, United States - Inc-BW-C-7-M | ecosystem: Environmental > Terrestrial > Soil >...
GATAAACAGAGTATAAGCCGCGCATCACATCAATTGGATCGCTCGTGGCGGACAGCGGCGATTCGAGCGGCCGATACCGATCACGCCGGCCCATGCGGGCGTGCACGACAATTCCGCCTCGAAGATCGAGAACCGGAATGATATTCATCGGGCGTCCCCCCAATGCAGGCTGTTCAGTATATGCGCATGCCGCGAGAGGCAACATGAGTATCGTCATCGGATGGGACATCGGCGGGGTGCACCTCAAAGCCGCGCGTGCGGAATCCGGCCGCATCGTCAAGGCGGTCCAGTTGGCGGCTCCGCTGCGCGCCGGGGTCGAACGCCTCGCCGAGGCCTTTGGGCGAGCAAAGACCGAGCTGGGCGCCGCGCAGCATCACGTCGTCACTATGACCGGCGAACTCGCCGACACTTTCTCCTCGCGCCCGGAAGGCGTCGAGTGTCTCGCCATGCTTGCCGCGCGCGAGCTTAACGGAGCGCCGGTTTCCATCTATGCGGGGCCGGCCGGATTCATTCGCCCCGATGAGGCGCGCCAGCACGCGGGTCTGGTCGCATCGGCCAATTGGCACGCCTGCGCGGCCTTCATCGCTAGGCGCCGCCGCAACGCGCTCTTCATCGATATGGGATCGACCACGACCGACGTCGTGCCGATCATGGACGGCAACGTGGCGGCACGCGCCTACACCGATGTACAGCGGCTGGCGGCCGGCGAGCTTGTGTATACCGGCCTGGTGCGTGGCTTCGTCATGGCGACCGCCGACCGCGCGCCCTTCAAAGGTGCTTGGACGAGTTTGATCAACGAGAATTTCGCCAATATGGCGGACGTCCACCGCATTCTCGGCAATTTGCCCGCAGACGCCGACATGATGGCGACCGCGGACGGCCGGGAGAAGACGCGCGAAGGCTCGCTGGCGCGGCTTGCCCGCATGGTTGGCGCCGATGGCGCCGATGGCGCCGATCGGGCTTGGACGGCCCTGGCGCAATGGTTTGCGGAAATGCAGATTCGGACGGTCACGGATGCCGTCATGCTGGTCAACTCGCAGCACGTGCTGCCGGCCGACGTCCCGGTCGTCGGCGCCGGGATCGGCACGTGTGTTGTGGAGGAGATCGCGCGCCGCATCGGCCGCGAATACGTCGCCTTCGATGCGCTCATGGCGGTAGTGCCGCAAGCGCGAGCCGCAGCAGCCCATTGTGCCCCCGCGGCCGCCCTTGCACTGCTCAGCTCATGAGCTAACCTTTCTTGTCTTGATCGACGAGTGCGATTGGCGAACCGATCGGACGAATTATCTCAGGGAATTCGCCCCCAGCCTACGGCCTCCCCACGATGGCGCGGAACAGCGCCTCGATGCCGGCGCGCGGATCGTTGTGCACGTAAGTGAGGCCGTGGGCCCGTATCAGCCCCTGCTCGTCGAGGCCGCCCGAGGCGCCGGTCGCGACCAGCATCTCGGCGCGAAAATCGTCGTAGGAAAAGGGCTTGCCGGCAAACCGGCACACCACCTTGAAGTCGCAGGCGACCGGGCCGGGGATTTTCGCAACGCGCGCCGCTTCCTCCCGCACCACCTGTGTATTGGCGAAATATTGCGCGCGGTAATCCGGATCGAGCAGCACCAGCGCCGGCTCGATCCGCAATGTGGCGACGAGCCGCGCCGCCACCACGAGCACGACGACGGCCCGCGCGGCGGTCTCGCCGTGCCGGCGCCCGAGCGCCGTCTTGCCGGCACGATCGAAAGCGAGCCCGAGGCCGACCGCGGTCGCGATCACGAGATCGAACTGGGCGTTGTCGAGGACCGCTTCCCCGCTCCACTGGACCACAAACGCTGTAAATGAGACGGCCACAAACAACATGGTGAAACGCGCGGCGCGGCTCTTCGGCTCTGCCGCAACCCATATTCCCCACAGCACCAGCGCGGGCAGAATCCATTGCAGCCGACCCAGCCCGTTGATCGCCCGCATCACCCTGTAGGGCCGGGCGGTCAGGAGATTGGCGAGAAACACGTCGCCATAGGCCGCGATGCAGATCAGGAGCCCCAGCGCCGCGGCGCCGGCCCCGACGGCAATCGGCACAACGGCCCGCCGCCAATCCTTGATGGCGATCCACAGCAGCGCGGTCAGCGGAACCGCTACGATGTTGTGCTTGTAGAATCCTGCCGCCGCCATGGCGAGGATCGGGGGCACCACCGACTTGCCGTGCGCCTCGCGGGCCATGAACCACACGAGCGCCCCCATCATCAGAACATGACCGACCAGCTGGGGATCGTCCATGCCGACGAAACGGGTGAACGAGCGCGCCATGACGGCCACAAACCACAGCCCGCCGACCGCGGCCCCGGCGGTGCCGCCACCGAGTTGCCGGATCGCCGCTGCGATCAGTCCGCCGAGACCGACCACGGCCAGGAGCGACAGCACCCGTCCGACGTAAAGCGCGTCGCCGAAAACCTGCGCAAGTCCGCCGACCACGTAGAACGACAGCGGCGGGTAGTTGTTGACGATCAGCGTGTCGATCGACGGATAGAGCGGGGCCGCCCCCATGGCGGCGTCGGCGTGATAGGCGTTCCAGCCTTCGTTCTGCGCGATCTCAATCGGAAAGCCTGCGCGCCAAACCGGCCATACCATGAAGTAGACCGCGAGCAGGGCGAGAAGCGCGATCTGCACGCGGGTATCGATCCCCCCCAACACGCGCTTCATCATGATGCGCGCCGCACAATCTGGTCGAGCGCGTGCAAGACTTCCGTCGGATCGGGTGACGCGCGTTTGCCGCCTGCCACGGCGATCGGGCCGCCTCCCATCGGGCCGGTCAAGCCCGGCTCGCTGTCGACGAAAATCGCGACCAGCGGCACGCCCAGCGCGGCCGCAATGTGGACGAGCCCGGTATCGACCCCGATGACGAACGACGCGCCCGCGATCAGCGCCGCAACGGCATCGAGCGGCCGGCGATCCGGCACATGATCATGTCCTTGGCCAATGCCGGCAGCGCCCGCGATCATCTCGCTGCGAGCGCGCTCCGCAGCGGCGCCCCATGGCAGCACGACGTCGAAGCCGCGATCGCGCACACCGCGCGCCACCGCTGCCCAATGTGTATCCGCCCATAGCTTGCTGGGCTTGGCGGTCGCATGAATCAGCATCGCATAGGGTTTTGCGGCAGCCGCGCCGGCGATCGCGGCGCGATCGAGCCCATAGTCGGGCGGCTGTCTCGGATCGTAGCCGAGTGCGAGGCCGCACAAGGCGCGGTTGCGCGGAATGGCGTGGGCGCGCCATTCGACCCGGTGGCGAATGTCGTAGAACTGGCACGCAAGCGGCTCCCGGATACTGGAGCGGTCGTAGCCGTGTCGGGTTCCGCGTACCGCGCCGGCAATCAAGGCGGTGCGCAGCAGGCCCTGGGTGTCGATCGCCGCTTCGAAGGATCGCGCCCGAAGGGAGGCGCGAAAACGACTGATCTCATGCCAGGTGCTGGGCGTGAACAGGCTCTTGCGCCAGCGCCGGGTCGCGACCGGAATCACGTCATCGACCCCGGGATGCAGACGGGCCAGCGGCGCATAGTCCTCCTCCACCACCCAGGCCAACCGGGCGTCGGGCAAATGTCGCCGCGCATCCGTGATTGCCGGCATGTGGTGGACGACATCACCGAGCGAGGACGTCTTGATGAACAGAATCTCGGCCATCGATAGGGCGGCTTTTCCCTGTCAAATCTTCAGGTTGGGGTTCGCTCATACACAATGCCCCCGGGGTTTGTCACCCGATGTGACACCGTCGCGGCGACGTGATACTCAACCCTCCCGCATTAGACAAACTGGCAACCCCGGACGATGACCCCGCATGCGCCGTCGCCCGGCTTAACCGGGCGATCCAGTAACCCCGTGCGTCCGCCCGAACCTCCATGCTGCGGGTAGCTGGATTCGCAGCTCAAGGCGAGGAATGACACGCTAAAAATTGAAGCCGATTTAAGACCACCCGCAACCCTGCGCGAGCAAGTCCCATGTCCATCCTGGTTACCGGCGGCGCCGGTTATATCGGCAGCCACATGGTCCGCGCTCTCACCGAAAGCGGTGAGAGTGTGGTCGTGCTCGACAACCTGTCTACCGGATTCAAATGGGCGATACCCGACGGCGTGCGGCTCGTCATTGGCGAGACCGGCGATGATGCTCTGGTCTCCCGCCTGATTGCAGAGCACGGGGTATCCGCCATCATACATTTCGCCGCTTCGATCGTGGTGCCGGACTCGGTGTCCGATCCCCTCGGCTACTACCGCAACAACACCGCGAACTCGCGCGCGCTGATCGAATGTGCCGTCAAGGGCGGCGTCAAGCGGTTCATCTTTTCCTCGACAGCGGCGGTTTACGGCAATCCTGCCAAGGTGCCGGTCAGCGAGAATGATCCGGTGACGCCAATGTCGCCCTATGGCTCCTCGAAGCTCATGACCGAGATCATGCTGCGCGACGCCGGCATCGCGCATGGCCTCGATTACGTGATCCTGCGTTATTTCAACGTCGCCGGCGCCGACCCCAAGCTGCGCACCGGGCAATCCACCAAAGGCGCGACCCACCTCATCAAGGTGGCGGTCGAAACGGCACTGGGCAAGCGCGCCAAAATGGATGTGTTCGGCACCGATTACCCGACCCCCGACGGTACTTGCATCCGCGACTACATCCACGTCGCGGATCTGGTGCGCGCCCATTCCGATGCGCTCGCCTATCTGCGGGCGGGCGGCCGATCGGCGACGCTCAACTGCGGCTACGGCCACGGATTCTCCGTGCTTGAGGTCATCGATACGGTCAAACGCGTCTCCGGCGTCGACTTTCGCGTCGATCGCACGGGCCCGCGGCCCGGCGATCCGGCGCAGATCGTGGCGCAATCCGATCGCGCCCGGGAATTGCTCGGATGGCAGCCGCAATATGACGATCTCGCAACCATCGTGACCCACGCGCTGGCCTGGGAGCGCAAGCTCGGCTTGCTGCAGAATTGACGATCGACATTGACCTTCCGCCGCCCACCGTCTATTCGGCACATTGTAGGTGATCGCCGGCACGGTCCGGCCGGTCTCGCCCCTTTCACCTCCAGTCAGAAGAAATCCCATGAGCGCAGACGCCTCCCGCTTCGTCATCCCGCCTCCGCCCCAAGCCGCTGTTGTGATCGCCGGCAGCGATCAGTTGTTTCCGGTGCGCCGGATCTGGTGCGTTGGCCGCAATTATCTGGAGCACATCAAGGAAATGGGCCAGGACGAGCGCGAGCCGCCGTTTTTTTTCTCCAAGCCCGCCGACGCCATCGTGCCGGATGGCGCGACGGTGCCGTATCCGTCGCTTACGAAGGACCTGCACCATGAGGTTGAACTCGTGGTGGCGCTCAAGGCCGGCGGCCGCTTCCTCAAGGCAGCGACCGCGAACGACCTGATCTGGGGCTACGGCGTCGGCATCGACCTCACCCGCCGCGACCTGCAGATCGCCTCGCGCGACATCAAACGGCCGTGGGAAATCGGCAAGGCGTTCGATGCCTCGGCGCCGTGCGGCGCGCTCACCCCCGCTTCGAAGATCGGCCATCCGGCCAAGGGCCGCATCACGCTGAAATGCAATGGCCAGCTCCGCCAGGATGGCGATCTGGCGCAGATGATCTGGAACGTTCCGGAGGTAATCGAGAAGCTGTCCGAGATGGTGGCGCTCGCTCCCGGCGATATCATCATGACCGGCACTCCTTCAGGGGTTGCCGCGACGGTCCCGGGCGATAAGCTTGAGTGCGAGGTCGAGGGCATCGGCAAGCTCACGGTGACGATGGGGCCGGCATTGAGGTGACGGAGCGCGGGCTCGGTGCGACGTGGCCCAGCTCTCTTTCCCTTCCCCAACTTGCGGGGAGGGTTTAGGGAGGGGCTATCTCCCCGACACTAGGCCGTGTACTCATAAATCGGCGCATTTGATCAGGCACCTTCAACGTCCGCTATTCCCCCAATAGCGGCGCCAAAGTGGGCACTGCGTGATGTCCGAGTCGGGGCCGGGAACGGACATCAAACAGCCCCAACGAGGAGCCCATTGCCTGGAGTGCGATTATGAGTGTTGTCGAATGCGATGTGCCCCGCCATAGCGCATTGGGCGAGGACTTTGATCGAACGCGCTGATTTTCGTGACGCCGTACCGCGCGCCCCTGAACCTCTCGGACCTTAGTGTCGTTGAACCGTCATGGCGCTCGTCGGCTTCGCGATTCTCTGGAGTGCGAGAGAGCACCGTTTCCGGCCGGGCTGGCTGTTTGCGCTCTATCTTTTGCTCGCCAGCGTCGAGCGGCTTCTGATCGAGCGCCCGCCTCAACGCCGTTTTTCAGGTACTCGGCGTGAGCCCTACCCAGGCGGAATTGGTCTGCGCTGTCTTCATTGTTATGGGGGTTGTAGGTCTCATCATGCCGGGCAACGGCGGAAGAGTTCCGTCGCCGCGGCATGGCGCCCAGCCGGAAGCACGCGAAAAAGGCCAATGACGGGGGCTGAGCACAATCCGGTTTCTGCAGACGCGGAGCGAATTCGACGCGTGCACCAGACCATCTTCACTATTCTTTCCGCGCGATGAAGAGTGCGTACGGTTGGTTGTCGTGACACGGACGCCAGAAAGGCTCGCCCACTTGTTCGATTGCATCTCGCGTGGCAAATAGTTTCGTCCACAACTCTGGCTTCATTCCGCCGCCAACAGCGGCGCGCTCATATTCCTTATTCGTGTACTGATGTTTTTCCATCATCATCTCTATGTTGCCTGACCCCCGATCCAGGAACTCCATCCTCACTTTGTTGCCTTGGAGCTTGGTGATCCGACGGATAAAAAAGTCCGCTGCAAATGTTGAAAACGACGGATTGAGGACAATGGAGATGAATTGTCCTCCGGCAACAAGATGCTGACATGTGGAGCGGAAGAACGCCGTCAGTTCTTCAAGGGATGAAGCATATGGTAACACCATGACTGACGTTGCCGCGTCGAAGACAGCGTCGTGCGAGAAGGTATACGGCGTGGCATGAACATACTTAACGTCCAACCGTTGCGCGTCTTTGTGTTCGCGCGCCTCCGCAATTTTCTCGATGGCCCTGTCGTAACCGACGACGGAAGCCCCCTTTTCAGCCAGCAATCTCGGGAATAGACCATCGCCGCAGCCGACGTCCAAGATGCACTTCTTGTTCAGATCACCCAATGCTTCTTCGACCGCGGGATAATGGAGCCCCCTGCGAAATGGGTCCTTATTAATGTAGTCTGCATATTTCTTCATTTGGCCGAAGTCGGTCATGTGGCTCCTATCGCCCAACGAACACATTTCCGTCAGCAATCGAACAGCTTGAAGCTCCGATACCTGTCCCGCGAACGCGCTCCCCTCCATCTCCGTCGAAAATCACTGCCGCGCTGCATCTTCCATACGCGGCATCAAAGCTGATCGCGACGCGTAGCGCACTGCTGGCCATCTTGACATCCGCCATCAGCGCTCCGTTCTCAAAATACACGCTGATGGCGGTCGAGACTCTGCTGTTAATTGGACCCAGCTCCGAACGCGTGGATCGGGCGCTGCTCGCCGTCATCCGACTGAAGGTGCGCCCAGCGCCACTCACGTAAACGCTGAACTGATTGTTAAAGCTCCCGGCGGAAGGTTGACCTTCGTCTTGGGTGTTCCAGTTCACCACGACGGACCTGCCCCAAAGCTGCGAGGGAAAGTCTGCAGCTCCGGCGATGGCCGGCAGTACCAGCGTGCCGAGGAGCGGTATCCACTTTGCCGGAAAATGCTCGCGCATGCGATGCCCCATAATGTCTGGAGACGAGTCTCGGGAATTCAAGGCCGTGCACATACCGCGGTTGCTCTGTAGAGTTTCGGTATCGGACTATTCCCACTTACCGTAAAACTGTAGGGTACAAATCCCATGTCGGGGAATAGAGTCCTGGAAAATGGGTGATTATCGACGAGTCTAGGACATGATCCACTCACCACGAACGGATCTTGTCCTAATTTTGCAGCTCTTTAACTTGTGATGCGCTCAGTTACCCTGCCGCGTGCGCTTCCACTTCAGAAATTCCTGGAGAAGAGCATCAGATATCTGCTGTGTCTGAGGCTCACGCCGTGGTCTTGCAATACCAGCGGCCGGTGGCACTGACTGGGTGACGGCTTGCGGCTGCTGGCTCGCCACTTCGCGGGCGGCCACGTTGTTGGCGAGCCAGGCCTCGGCCGCATCGAAGCGATTCCAACCTGGCAATGTAGCTGCGAGATTGACATCTCGCCATTTGGCGTGGCGAGGAGGCTTTAGAAAGTCATCAATCCTAGAAAAGAATGCCTCGACAAAGTTCTGAACCCGTCGATGACGATCGGTATTTTTCGGCCAATTGTATGCAATGAGGACGTCCGTGACTGCAATCGTTTCGATCGAATCGCGCGGCGGGATCATGTCCGGATAATCTTCGTGGGTGAGCCTGGTGGGAAGGTAGGAGTCGGCAAGGCCGCCGGAAAATGACACCGGCAGGAAATGCAAGCCATCGGTGGTCTTCACCTTTGTCATCGATCGAGCCGGCTTGCCGGCGATCAACACCGTGGCCGCAATTTCTCCGGTCTTGAGCTTCTCGAACGCTTCGACTTGAGTCATGAAGACCTCTTCAACCTCAATCCCCTCGCGCCTAAAGAAGTCGCGCATCGTATAGTTGCTCCCGCTGCCAATTTCATCGAGATTGACCTTCTGGCCCCGCAATTCCTCGACTGACTTAATTTCACGGCGTGCCACTAAATGTACTTCCTCGGTGAACAATGGAGCGATGTAGACGATCTTGTCATCAAAAACGCCCATTAGCTGGTTTGAATGGCGGAAACTATTCAGTATGCTCGTTTGAGTGACGCCAATGTCGATGCCTTTCAAGTTACGTACGTCACGAATGTTCTGAGCCCCGCCTATGCCGACCATCGGAAGAATGCGAAGATTGTCCTTGTCGTTAAGCACGGCGGCCAGATCGTAAGCCATCTGCAAAGAGGTGTCGTCGGAGTTGGGGCTTCCGGATATGATGGTGACCGTGTTCTCGTTGACCTGCTCGCTTCGATAGATTCCAACACCGACGATATAGTCGCCAACTTTCTCGATATAGGCGGACTTATCATCAATAGACTTTGTCGCGGGATTGAGCCACTTGAAGTCGACCCAGCCCCGCCCAGGGCCTTTGGCAATTTCGACATGTTCCCGAATCAGAAATTTTCCGTCATGATCTTTCATGTCGTACAGGTATTTGCCCCTCACCGCGGGAATTGCTGCGTTCGCACGATTGAAGCCATTTAAATCGAGGACATAGGCATAGAGGTCCCGATCAATAAACGCCTTCGACTTGGTGTTGATCGCCTGAATAGTCGCCTCGGCGCCATCCTTCTTGAACTTTTCTACGACGCGTTGGACCATTGCCACGGCCTCGTCCCGGGTGCCGAACGCACCGGCATGCGCGGGAAATGCGCGCATGGCGAACGCTGCGAGAGCGATAAGAGCAGCTACGGCAGCTGTTGTGGGACGCATGACTTTCTCCTTCTCCAGCTATTCAACTGCAATTGCGAGGGAACAAGGCCGCACTTGCTTACGCGGGCCGCTTTTTGTGTGGCAGGGATTTTGATTTTGCGTAGTCGAGGACTGATTCCGCAAACGGATCAAGCTGCCATCAAGCAATCGACTTGCCGGCTGCCCGATACCCTTCTGACCTGCTGATATCGTGCGGCATCGTGCCGGTGCTTTGCGTTGCCTGTAGTTTCGAAAGAATGTAGGCACCGCTGGTACCCGTGTCGCCAAGATCAATTGCGGCATCAAAGTCTGCATAGCAGAACAGCGCAATGGAATAGCGGTCTAACTCAGCGTGGGGTGAGAAGTTAGCCCGCACACGATGCGGTGTGGAGACGAGCCTGCCAGCTGTCCATGCCTGCAACTGATCGCCGATGTTCACGAGGACGCAATCGGTGAGCGGCGGCGCGGGCGTCCACTCGCCGGTACGGCGACGGACCTCGAGACCTCCTTGTCCTCCTTGAAAGAGCAGCGTTATCGTGGTCCAATCCGTGTGCTCTCCGCAGCGCGCTTGCCCGTCTTTTACCGGGCCTTTCACTGCCGGGTAGTGTAGCAGTCGCATTGTGTAGTTGCGTCTTACGTGATTTTGGGTCAGCAGCGGCTCTGGCATATCGAGTGCTTCCTCGAGGGCCGCCAAAATGTCGTCAACCAAATCTCCACAGTCAGATAAAAGCGGCAGTAACACGTTGCGGAACTGAGGCATGTTCTCGGGCCATTTGTTCGATTGGTTCACGAGGAAGCTCCACGCCACTTCGCGGTCGACCCGGTTCCGCAGATCCGGCTCGGCAGTGAAGCGAAATGACTCCTTCAAATCACCCGGTTGACCCGCTTTGAAGGATTGCGCCTCAAGGCCGTCATAGCCGCGGTTCGTGGTGCTGTCCCATAGCAGCTCGCTCTTGCGTGTAGCGGGAAGGGCAAAAAATGCGCGCGATTGCGCAAAGGCCTCGGTTATGCGCCGGGGATCGATTCCAAAATTCCTTAAGTAAAAAAAGCCGACTTCTCTACCTGCTTCGCCGATCTTGTTGATAAACTCGGCTCGAGAACTTGTGTCACCGCAAAATGGCGAGAAATCTATGATCGGGAGGTCTGTTGTGTACATATCTTGCCCTCCTCGGTGACAGGCGCTTCGTGCTTGGTTATTGGTATTAGTATTTAGGTATTAGTCGGCGAGTGGCTTGCGCCAAGTCTCTGGCCCGAACCAGATCGCGATGAGGCCCACCGCGTATGCGATCGTGGTTGTCGCCGCCGCGTGAGGCAGCGAACCGAAGGTAGCTAGGCCAAAGTACGCCACTGTAAGCGGACCGATCGCGGTCACGGCGCGAGAAACGTTGTAGCAAATCCCTTGTCCCGTTGCCCTAACCCGGGTCGGAAACAACTCTGGAAGATACAGCCCGAAAATAGCGAACCCTCCCATGACGAAGAATCCGTATACCGGTGCAAACCACAGGAGTGCATCGAGGTCTTTGACGACAAGGAACATGTAGAGCGACGCGAGCAACCCGCCGAGGCTGCACAAGAAGTACAGCGGCCGACGGCCCATGATTTTGCCGCCCCATACGACGGCTGCGTATCCGGGGATCCCGGCCCCCATCATGAGTATAAAGGCGTAACTGGTGATCTTTACGGGGTCTCCGTTTTGACCGACGAGTTCCCTTATCCAGTTGGGAAGGAGCGTGATGCCGCCCCAACTCCCAATCATCATGGCCGCCGCCACGATGATGCCGACTATTGTAGACCGCTGTAAGCTTGGCCCGAAGACGTCCGCAATAGACCCTTGCTTCTGGGCAATGACAGAGATCCACCGTTCGGATTCGGGCACCCGCCTGCGGACGAACAGAACCCACAATGCCGGTAAGAAACCGAACGCCAGAACCCAGCGCCAGCTGTAGGGCCCGAGAATCCAGTTTACGATTGCGGCCATGAGGAAGCCGATCGCGAACGAGGATTGTACGAAGCCCATTGCGCCGTCCCTCTTCTCGTCCGGCAAGGCTTCAGCAACAAGCGCCGCGCCTACGGCCCACTCGCCGCCTATTCCAAAAGCGGCTATTCCCTGCAAACCGATAAGCTCCTCCCAGCTTCGTGCCAATCCCGAGAGGCCAGTGAAGACTGCATAAATTAAGATCGTCATCACCAACGTCCTTGCTCTTCCGAAGCGGTCGGCCACGATTCCGAATAGGACGCCTCCAACACCCCAGCAAATGAGCTTGACAGCGATAACGACGCTACCAGCCTGTTGGACCAAGTCTCTATCTGTGGTCTGCAACAATTCCCGCATGCTCGGAACCAGAACGAGCGTAAAGATGTTAAGGTCCATGCAGTCAAAAATGTATCCGAGAAAAGCTGACCAAAAGGCCAGCCTTTGATACTTCATAATTTCTAAAGTGCCGGCTGGCGACCCAGGTAACGTCGGTTGACACACCACCATACGGTCCCCTCCCCTGATCGAAGCCAAAAGGCCGAGACGCCAACCCCCACACCGCACCTCTTGCTTGGCTCCCGGCAGACTACGTGGTCTAAGCTGTTTAAGGAGGGCACGTTTCGCGGCGGTCGCTGATCCAGGAATACCCGTGTACCTCTCTCTAAACGGGTGTTCTACCTCCCATGCATCCTTGGCCTGTGGATGCGGCTGTTTTGCGGACAAATGACGTCGCGGCAGTGATTTTGAAATTCTCCGCCCGCCCACAAGACCAGACGTGCGTATAGCTTCGTGCGATCCGCTCGGGGCCGTCCACATATGCGCGGTCCGGCCCGCGTCGTGCCCGACTCGGACGCGTCAAGATTTCCGCGAGCCGGTCGCTATCGGGTGGAAACCTGCCGGAATTATGAGCACGCGCTCTAACTAGATGCCTATCCTTCGGAGTGCTCCAAGAGTCGCGTGTCTGCGCTCACAAAGTTGAGCCGAGCGATCGAGTGGATGTCGCCTTCGGGTCAAGAGCGACAAAGCTCAGAGTGATCATAAGTGGTCCGCTTTCGGGTGCAAAGCGATCAAAAAGGGGCCTCCGGCAGGGCATGTTGAGGATGGCTGCTGAGCCGTGATTCAAGCCTCTAAACCGAAGGGCTCGAATCATTTGCTACGAACTCACCGACCCAGAATGCGCCGGTGCAACTCGCGCTGGGGCGACCACAAAGGTCGCCCCTACAACATCGTCCGCCGTAGGGGCGACCCTGGGGGCGACCCTCGTGGTCTCCCTGTTTGCGGGTGAGAGGCGCGATCAAGGGCAATCTTAAACCGTCCATACGTCCGCCGGGAATTGGGCGACCGCAAGGGTCGCCCCCAGAGTCGCCCCCAGAGTCGCCCCCAGAGTCGCCCCTACGAATCCGATGTTGGCGTTTCCCCCAACTTGTGGACGGGAAAGAGAAGGGCGCGATTATTTATCGTTA
>Ga0210402_10004371_pt1 | contig 12897 bp, 8 predicted proteins | sample IncBWC7MmetaG_FD_161055 | JGI IMG/M metagenome (GOLD analysis project Ga0210402, IMG submission 161055) | Forest soil microbial communities from Barre Woods Harvard Forest LTER site, Petersham, Massachusetts, United States - Inc-BW-C-7-M | ecosystem: Environmental > Terrestrial > Soil >...
ATTGTTTTGAGCATTGGCGGTGCTTGGCTCATTTCCTATGTCCGGGAAAAAGGAAAGAACCTTGCAACCAAGGAAGACATTGCTGAAATCACACAGAAAGTTGAGTCAATAAAAACCAATCTAGCAGGAAAACAACATTTCAGTCGGTTACGTTATGAAAGGGAAATCGAACTCTACCGAGAAATCTGGATTTTGGTTCACCAGTTTTATTCAAAATCAGCCCTTGCATTTGCCTGGAAGATTCCAGGCAATCAAGTCTCTGAAATTTCGGAAATGCCTACTAAAGAATCATGGCGGAAATCTCAAGAGCTATTAAGCCAAACGATCGAAAGAAACAAACCATTTTATCCAAACGAAATTTGGGTGGAACTTAGTGAATTTGACACATTATGTTTTACACTGACATGGCTTTATCAGGAAAATTCTATTTCTCCTGCGGAAAAACGCGATGCGGAAAAACGAACCACAGCACAATATAAAAAAATCGAAGAAGCTATTGGGAATCGGTTGACTCAATTTGATAATGTGAATTGAATTCAAGCAATTTTTCATGCCACACACGCAACATCCAATCGAACTTTTGCGCTTCAACACTTGCGGCAGTGTTGATGACGGCAAGTCCACGCTTATCGGCCGTCTGCTTTATGATTCCAAGAATCTGATGGAGGATCAAATTGAAGCGCTCGAACGCAGCGCGGACATCACCGGCGGCGGGCAGATCAACCTGGCCAATCTCACCGACGGCCTGCGCGCCGAACGCGAGCAAGGCATCACGATTGATGTGGCGTATCGCTACTTCGCCACGCCGAAACGGAAATTCATCGTCGCCGACACGCCAGGTCACGTGCAATACACGCGCAACATGGCCACAGGCGCTTCGACCGCAAACCTGTCCATCGTGCTGGTGGACGCGCGCGCCGGCGTCATCGAACAGACGCGCCGTCACACTTACATTGCCGCGCTGCTCGGCATTCCGCATCTCATCATCGCCATCAACAAAATGGATCTGGTGGACTGGAGCGAGGAACGCTTCCTGGAGATCCGCGACGAGATTGAAAATTTTCTGCCAAAGCTCGACGTGTTCCGCGACGTGAAGTTCATTCCCATCAGCGCGTTGAACGGCGACAATGTTGTGGACACCTCGAAATTCACGCCGTGGTATCCCGGCCCGACCTTGCTGGCGCATCTGGAAACCGTCCACATCGCGAGCGACTGGAATCTCAATTCATTCCGTTTTCCGGTGCAATGGGTCAACCGTCCGAACAATCCGACCGATGCGAAACTACACGACTTCCGCGGCTTGAGCGGCCAGATCGCCAGCGGCATCGTGCGCAAAGGCCAGCAGGTCGCCGTATTGCCCAGCGGCATTAAAACCACCGTGAAGGACATCTGGACTTACGGCGGTTCGCTCGACGAAGCGTTCTGTCCGCAGTCCGTGACAATTTGTCTGGAACACGACATTGACATCAGCCGCGGCGACATGATCGTTGGCCTGGAAAATCTGCCCGGCATGGAATCCGATTTGCAGGCGCGGGTTTGCTGGATGCACTCGCGCCCGTTGCAGGCCGGCAAAAAATATTTTCTCAAGCACGCCACGCAAACCGTTCAAGCCGTCGTCACGCAACTTGACAGCCGCATCAACATGGGCACGTTTGAAGCCGAGCCAAAACCCGCCGCGCTCGCGATGAACGACATCGGCATCATCCGCCTGAAAACCTCGAAGCCGCTCGTGTTCGATGGTTACAGCACGAACCGTCTGACTGGCGCGTTCATCTTGATCGAGCAAGGCACGAACGCCACCGTCGCCGCGGGAATGTTGTCCGCGCCGACCGAGGCGGTGAAGCCGGAATACACGGACTTCGCGATTTGAAGACTGGCATGAATTTTCAAAAGTCATCTGATGTTTTGCACTCTGTAATTTCCATCTTTCCCGAATTTCAAAGCGAATGGGAAAATGAAAATGCATACATTAAGGAAGACGGCTCTTATTCTGTTCATTCCGTATATATGGTTTTGTTGGAATTTCTCTCATGCAAAAAATCCAATAACAGTGAAAAACAATTGAAGCAACTCGCAACACTTATCAATAGTGCGGTTGCCGCTGGCGGCAATTCTGAAAATGCAATTTCAACCTGTTTCTTGGAGCACGTTAATCAAGTTGGTTTGGATTCCGTGTTAAAGCCATTGCTTGACCGAGAAGCAAAAGATAGGCTGTCTCCTTAAGGTTTTTCGCGAAGCAGTTGACGGCGGTGGCGATTGGTTAGATGCTTCCGACAGAGGGATTATGTTGGAATTTATCTGGTATTCACTTTCGGCGCGGCAACGCAAGCTCGTCATCTGGTTGCTGGCGTTTTTCGTGGCCTACACGGTGACCGGCTTTCTCATTCTGCCGCCCGTCATCCGCAGCGTCGCGGCCAAACAGCTCACCAGGCAGCTCGACCGCGAAGTTTCGATTCAGAAGGTGAAACTGAATCCGTTCACGCTGTCCGCCACCGTGGACGGCCTGCTCATCAAGGACAAGGACGGCCAGCCGTTTCTGTCGTGGGACGAAGTTTATGTGAATTTCCAGATTTCGTCGTTCTTCGGCAAAGCGTGGACGTTCAAAGAAATCAGCACGATCAAGCCATTCGTCCGCGCGCAGATGAACCAGGACGGCACGTTCAATTTCTCCGACCTCATCACCAAGTTTTCCACGAACACGGCCCCGGCGAAAACCGAATCCCAATCCAAACCGCTCGTCCTGCACATTGACCGGCTGCATATCGGCGGCGCGGCGGCGGCGTTCTCGGATTTGACCACGCGCACGCCGTTCACGCGCATCATCGGCCCGCTCGACGTGACGCTGGAAAATTTCCGCACCGACCCGGACAATAAAAATCCGTATTCGTTCGCCGGCACGACCGATGCGGGCGAAACCTTTGCATGGAGCGGCTATTTTTATCTCGACCCGCTGCGTTCGCAGGGCGAACTGTCGCTGGGTAAAATTTCGCTGAACAAATACGCGGCGCTGTATCAGGACTTCGTGAAGTTTGAAATCCGTGACGGTTCCATTGGCGCTCATGCGCAATATCGTTTTGAATTGGGCGCGACCAACCGCGTCGTCGCCGTCACGAACACTTCGTTCGCATTGCGTGACTTCAAGCTTGGCGAACCCGGCACCAGCAATAACATCGTCGAACTTTCCCTGTTTGGCGTGTCCGGCGTGAGCATTGACCTCGAAGCGCGCCAGGCGGAGATCGGCTCGGTGTTCGCCAAAGGCGGAAATTTTTTTCTGAACCGCGACAAGGACAATTCCATCAACGTCGTCGAGCTTTCCAAGCCATCTGAAACCACGGCCAGTGCGCCGGGCGGCATTTTATTTCTCCTGCGTTCCGTCACCAACGCCGTCGCGATGCTGCTCGAAAGCACAAACCAGTGGAACGGCACGCTCCACGACGTGGATGTCACGAACTGCGCCCTGCACCTCGAAGACCTCGTCAATTCCCGCCCCGCGAAACTTGACCTCAACGACATCGCGCTCTCGGCCAAAAATATTTCCAATGTTCCCACGACGAATCTGACCGCCGCGCTGTCGTTGCGCTGGAACACCAACGGCACGATCAACACCGAAGTCGCCGCGACGTTTTCACCGCCGACCGCCGATATCAATCTCGCGCTCACGAATCTTGATCTCGGCACGCTCGACCCGTATCTCGAACCCAAAGTCAACCTGCTCATCCTCGACAGCAAACTTGGACTGACCGGCGTGATCCATCTCCGCACGCCGACCAACGAACTGCCGCAAGTCACGTTCAACGGCGACGCGCGGCTTGATGATCTGCATACCGTGGATGGCTCGATGGGCGAGGATTTGTTGAAATGGGATTCGCTCCGCTTCAGCGGCATTGACGCGAATCTGAATCCGCAAATCGTTTCGATAAGGGAAATCGCCCTGGACAATGCCTACGCCCGCGTCGTCATCGAAACGAACAAAACCATCAATCTCCTCACTGCGCTCCATCCGGCCAATACGAATGCGCCGGTGGAAACCAACACGCCCGTTGTCGCCACAAAATCCGCCGCGCCTGCGACCAACCAAGTTTCTTCGGCAGCGGCGCCGCAGATTTCCATCGGCAGCATCGTGATTTCCAACGCCGCCTTCCGTTTCAGCGATCTTTCGGTGACGCCGAACGTCAATCTCGCGATCCAGCAGGCGGGCGGAACGATTGCCGGTATTTCCTCCGAACAATTGCAGCACGCCGACATCAAACTGCACGCGCTCGTGGACAACGTCGGCCCGGCGGACATCACCGGCCACATCAATCCGTTCAGCGGCACGCAGACAAACGAGATCAAAATTTCCGTGAAGGACGTGGATCTGACGCCGGCGAGTCCATATGCGGGAAAATTCGCGGGCTACCGCATCGTGCGCGGGAAATTGAATCTCGACCTCGAATACGAAATTGTCGGGAAGAAGCTGTCCTCGAAAAATGTCATCACGCTCGACCAGTTCACATTTGGTGAAAAAGTGAACAGCCCGGACGCCACGCATCTGCCCGTGCGGCTCGCCGTGGCCATCATGAAAGATCGCGACGGCAAGATTGTTTTGGATGTGCCGGTGGAAGGCAGCCTCGATGACCCGCAGTTCCGCGTTGGCAAAGTCGTCGCGCGCGCCATCATCAACATCCTCGAAAAGGTCGCAACCTCGCCGTTCTCGCTGATTGGTGCGCTGTTCGGCGGCGGCGGCGAGGAATTGGGCTATCAGGATTTTGTTCCGGGCAGCGCGGACTTGTCGCCCGATAATGTGAAGAAGCTCGATACGCTCGTGAAAGCACTTTATGCGCGCCCCTCCTTGCAACTGGAGATTTCCGGCAGCGTTGATCCCGCCAGCGACCGCGACGGCTTGCAACGGGTCGCCCTGGACAAACAGCTTCGGACCAGCAAATGGCAGTCGCTCGGCAATGCCGAACGCGCCGGCACCACGCCCGACCAGATTGTGCTGACGCCCGGCGAACGGTCATCTTTGGTGAAGAAACTTTTCGGCGAAGCCGAGGCCGGCGGCAAAATCACCCCGGCGCTCATCGCCGCGAACACCAACCTTGCCGTCGCCGTCGCCCAGCTCGTCGCCCGCTCGGCGCACAACAAAAAGGGCGCGGAATTCTTGCTGAAATCCACCAGCACGACAAATTCCGCCGGCACCACCGCTGTTGCCGCGCAATCCAGGCTTGCGCCGCCCGCCGACCCGATGGAAGCGCTGCTGTCCGCCACGTTTCTGATTTCCGACGGCGACCTCGAAACGCTGGCGGCCGACCGCGCCAAGGCGGTGCGCGCCTATATTCTTCAGACCGGCAAGGTGGAAGGCACGCGGCTTTTCCTCACGGAGAACCAGACCGGCGGCGTGCGTTCCGACGGCAGCCGTGTTTATTTGCAGTTTCAATGATTATAAGACACCGAGCGCTTCTTTTTTACGGCAGCATTACCGCCCGATAATATTTATTACCACTGACCGGGTTTTGATCAATCCAAAGGTAAGGGCTGGAATTTAACAAGAGCGTTGCCGTGGTCGTCCAAGCATTCAAGTCTGGCGAGGATTGGATTTGATAGGTTCGTCCGATGACGCCGTTGATTTGCAGGCCGGGATAAGTACTCAACTGCAAACTTGCCGGCGGCAGAACTTGTGGCTGTGGGTTGAAGGAAATGTTCCGAATCCGGTTGTTGCCGGCATCGGCGACGAAAACCATGCCTTGCGAAAAGCATCCGCCGGATGCGCCGTTAAAGAGCGCCACATCACCGGGGCCGTTGGCGTAACTTGGAGAACCATATTGATAAAAAACTCCCGCCAGCGTCACCACGTTCGTTTGTGCATCCATTTTTCGGACACAACTGCCGCAAACAAAATAGATATTGCCGGCGTTGTCCGGAAACATTGACATCACTCCGCTAAATGCGGCGTTGGTTCCCACGCCATCTTTGGAAGAATAATAATATCCGCTCCCGGAGATGGTCGTTACATTCTGGAACTGGTCAATTCTGCGAACCGTGGCGTTTCCAGAATCCCATATGTAAAGGTTGTCGGCCTGGTCGCAGGTCAGCGCCGTGGGGTTGTTAAATGCCGAGAAAAGCGTTCCTTGGCCGTCATAGTTTCCCGATATTCCGGAGCCGGCAATGGCCTTCAACATTCCAGTGTTCGGGTTGTAACGGTAGATCCGGTTTCCGCCAGAATAGTAAAGATTGTTGACGGAATCAAAACAAAGTCCGCTGGAAGTCCCCAAGTTGACCAAGCCTCCGTTTACGATGGATACATAACCGTTGGTCCCGATGGTCAGGAGATACGGATTGCCGTTATACCCATTGGCCATGACCATCCAAATAGTGTTCGCATGGTTTATCGCCATGGAACCAACCGTGCCCCAGGAAAGCGAAACGTTCGTCCCGTAACCGTCAAAAATGGTCCCGCCACCCGCCAGGGTCGTAACGGTTGCATCCGGCGTGATCTTGCGGATGCGCTGATTGCCGTTATCCCAGACGTATAGATTGCTGGCTGTGTCGGAAACGATTTGATTCGGGCTGGAAAACGCCGTGAGCTGGCCTTGCCCGTCAACATAGCCGGGGATGCCATAACCCGCGAACGTCTGGACGACCTCATTGTTCGTGTCGTAAGTTTGTGCCCGGGACTGCCAGGCGAGCGTTGAGGCAATAAGGATGACCGCAACGGTGATTTTAGTTTTCATGATTTTGGTTTTCTGAAAGACGACAGTCGGGGCTCAAAGGCTTGGATTCGTTTTGAGCGCACACTCGTTTTTCTACGCTTCCCGCCCTAGAAAGGCAACTTGAAAAAGCGCCTGACCAGATTCAAAAGGCACATCTGCCAGCCCGCTGCCACGTCACTCCACAGGTTTTGTCGGAGCCGAGGTGACGACCTGCCGCGACAGTGCGCGAGCACGGCGGGGACTCCTTGTTTTAATTCCGAATTTAAAATTCCGAGTTCCGAATTTGAAATGAGCCTCCTCACGTCGGCTCCTACGTTGGACTTTTAAGGCTCGTCCGACGCTCTCTTGATTTTTTCCGCCAGCTCTTCCGCCTGTTTTTCCAATTCCGTAATTTCAATCTCAAGCTGCTTTGCCCGTTCCGCCGCCAGTTCGTCTAACATACCCGGCTTTTTCTCGGCAAGTTGGCACAGTTCGTAATCAGGGCTCGCACGCAATTCCTTCAGCGATTCCGCGACCGCCGCGATTTCCTTTTGCAACGTCTCATGCAGGCGCTTCAACTGCGTTAGTTCCTCCACGTCCTTGAAATCCAGGTTCGCCCAGCCTTGCCGCAGGATGAAGCCGTGCGGGTCTTCCGCGATTTCGCGCAGCGTCTCGATGTTGCCGTTGTCTTTCGCCAGATTGATGGCGGCGGTCAGTTTGTGATACGTCTCCAGCTTGTCCGGCTCGCCGGCAAAACGGTCGGGATGATACAACTTCACCAGCTTCTTCCAGAGTTGCGTCAATTCCGCTTCCTGTTCGGCGGTCAGCTTTTTCTTTTTGTCCGCCGCCGCCGCCAGTTCCTCGTAATCCTCGTCCAGCCGCGCCTTGGCCTGCGCGAAATCCTTCTCGGCCTGTTCCACCTCGTCGGTGTCGTCGCGGATGAATGAATCCAGAAACTTCTGGCGATATTCGATGGCAAGCCGCAGCCGGTCGCGCTTCTGATAATGCCCGCGCAAATGCCGGAACAAAACGGCTTGCACGGCGTCCACGCGCGATTTCTCCTTGGTGAAATCCGATTCCAATTCCGCCAGTTGCGCCCGCGCGTCCGCCACAAGCTGACGCAATTGTTCCAACTCGGGGCTGACATAAAGTATTGGTTTGGTTGCCATTTTAGAATTGCGTCAGATTTTTAGATCACCGCCGTAATTTCCTTTCGAGCGTGCGACGCTGCATGGCCCTGCTGACGGCGGCGCGCATCGTCGCGAGGTCGAAGGGTTTGTTGATGTAATCGCTTGTCCCCAGTCGAAACGCCTGGCGGATGGTGCCGGTCGTCTGGAACCCCGTCATTATGATTACCTCAATGTCCGATTTCCATAATTTAAGCTGCTCCAACATCTCAATGCCCGACATCCCAGCCATGCGGATGTTCGTTACGACCACATCAATTTCGTGTTGTTTCGACAGTTCGATGGCCGTCGGCCCATCTTCGGCCATGAACAATTCGTATTCGTTCTCGAATATCACCCGCATACTCTGGCGGACGCCGTCCTCGTCGTCCACGACCAGCAGCGTGCCGCGGCGTTTGAGCGGCGTATATTCCAAATCTTTTCCTAAAAAAAGTTGCGCGTCTCTATGTCCCTGTTCCGCCGCTTTGCTAAACCAATGGTTGGCCTGTTTATTGTCGGACGGGAAGCCGTCTCCGCACACATAATCCAAACCGCAACAATACATGGCTTCTATGTGACCTAACTCCGCAGCCTTGCGTAAGAAGTGGCGCTTGAAACCATAATAGCCAAGAGCGTCGTTCATCAGGAAATTCTGAAAATTGGCTTTCGCATCTGATTCAACAGTGGCGCGGAGGTTTTCGATTGCAGTTTCAGAAGCCTCCAAAATTTTGTCAGTGACTAAATCGTAATCGGAAAACAGGAACTCCACATTTAACCCCCGCTTCTTGCACTCTTGATGACGCAAATCCTTTTCAGGCAAATCAAAGTGCTCCCTTCCATTTACCACGATAATCGGATAAGTGGACTTTCGATCCAGTAAATGTCGCAGCATTTTTCCCCCGCCCACTCTTAACATATCGTAATCAGCAATAAGCAGGTCGGGGTCTGTTCGCGATAACTCCTGCCATGCTTTTCCAGAATCGGCGAAAGTCAAAGTCACTGAATCCTTGAACTTACTTTTGATAACATGCGAGATGTCGCTTCGCAACAGGGTATGATTTGAGAACGCCAGAACGATTCTTGGGAAAGGCTTTTTCGCCAGCGCGAGCGCGTCGGCAACCATGCCGGACAAAACACGCTTCGTGCTGGGTGCAACTTTTTTAACTGCACTTGATGGCCTTCGCACCAGCGCAGAATTGTTGTTTTTATTCATGGAGCGAACTGAATCCAATCTGTAAAACATCACCGAAATTAGAAACTGTTGGCAAGCATACTTTGCGCATTTTTACTACGCATCTTGCGTATTTTTTAATTACGCATTTTAGCAAGTCAGTGCTATGTGTTACTGCATGAAGAGCAAAAAAGTTTATGTTTTGGGAGTGGGCTGTTCGGTGAACTATGGTTATCCAATGGCAAAAAATTTCCTTGAAGCGTTAAAACGGTATCAGTTGGTGTTGAAGCGAAGAGAAAAATGTGAAAAACTGCAACAATGCCTCGCCAACACAATCGCACTCATGGAAGAGCACAGCGCACCAACAGTTGACCGTCTTGTGAGATGGATTGAAGATGACATCGCGCGACAAAGATTCCATTGGGCAACACAAGATTTGGAAGCCGCAAAATTCGAGCAAAAGGTTGAGGATAAAATTCGTGACGCCAAAATTGCAACCGTTGCCATTTTTCATGAGCAGGAAGTCGCAGCTTGGCAAACAGAACTATCAAGTTATGACGAATTCCTACACATTATCTTTAACAGCAATCGCAATTCAGACGCATTACAATCAACCTCCGACTGCGTATTGAGCTTCAATTACGACCGCCTGTTTGAAATGGCCTTTACCGACGATTTTAAGTTGGGTGGAAACGAGAATTGTTATGGGGCAAAATGGCTTAATGCAGGGCTGAATTTTTCAGACGGCAAAGCGAGCGATTTTATGCCCGATCAATTCAGTTTTTTGAAATTGCATGGGACGGCGGCGATGCAAGTCGTCCAGCGACATGGAGACGCAAGATATGGCATGAATGCTTTGCGCAAAGCTGAATGGATCATTGATGACAATTTCTTTTGGCCAGCAGGCAGACCAACTTCCACTATTCCAAGCGAGAATCCAGAACCGTTGATTGTTTTTCCGCATGAAAAAGATCGCGCGCGCGAAGGGAATACTAGATTTAATTTCGACAATTATATCCGAGCAACTTGGTCTCAAGCTGCGAAAGTGATTGAAGATGCCGAACAGATTTGGGCAATTGGATACTCGTTCGATCCCACCGATAGAAAATCCATTTTTGAACTTCTGCGGAAAAATAAATCAAGTTGCGAAATTGTAATTCAAAATCCAGACGCAGAGAAAATTTGCAACGAGTTAAAACTTCGTTATTCCGATTTAGCTCTTCGGCTTAAACCTCTTTCAAATGTGTTTTAATTTCCCCCTGCGCACCGAGGCAGCTTGACCGCGAACCACGCGAAATACACGAACGAATTTCAAAAAACTTTCCCTCGCCTTCGTCCAACTCCGGCGCGGCATGTCCGCCACGATTTGATTTCACAACCTCCCTCATCCCGGCCTGAATTAAATCCCCCACCCGTCGCTTCGCGCCACCCTCTCCCATCCAATGGGCGAGGGACAAGAAGGATAAATGTCCGCCGCCGCTTTTGAAAAACCCGCGGCTGGATTTGCCGGATTTCATTTGCACAAACGGTTGGGGTTCGTGTTCTGGCCTGAAATTCTCCCTCTCGAAAGGACTGAGATGACCCAGTCCTTCAGTATTGACGAAGTCGGACCGCTTGGTCAATAGTGAGTGGCCAGACGTGCTGTCATGATTGTCGTGTTGAAAGTTGACTCTGATTAAGAATCCACGAATATGCCAATTGGCCTACCGTTTTTATCGGCCTTTAGGCCTCGCTGGGAAATGCTTTTGGCTCTCTTTGTCGGTTTCGCTGCCTGTGCAAATGACGCCGCGCCTCCATCTCCAGAGAGGTCGTGGTCTCCGCCCGGATTGGATAAATACGGGGAACAACTGACCAACAAAGATTTGTATGCCAAACAGGATGCCATGTCAGTTGCGATTGACCCGGAAAAGGCTTATGACCTGCCGGAGTTGATTGACATTGCGGAGCGCAGCAATCCAGAAACGCGCGTCGCCTGGGAGCAGGCCCGCCAGGCGGCGAAGGCGGTTGGCTTGAGCCAGAGCGCTTACTATCCATATCTCGCCGCCTCCGCTGCGGCAGGCTATCAGCAGGAGCTGGCGGTTTTGACCAGCGTATTCCCTTCGCATGTGGGGGCGGAAGACACTGCGCTTGATATGAAGTGGCTGCTTTTTGATTTCGGAGGACGCAAAGCGGAGACAACTTCGGCACGAGAGCAATTGATGCTGGCCAATGTCAGTTTCAATGCCACTCACCAACAAATTGTTTTCAATGTGACCCAGCGTTTTTACGATTTCATCACCGCCCGCCAGCAAGTCGGAGTGGCCGAGAGTTCTCTGCAGGCGGCGCAAACGGTCGAACAAGCGGCACAGTCGCGGTTTGATAATGGATTGGGAACAAAACCGGACTTGCTGCAGGCGGAGCAACAAACCGCGCAGGCGGATTATGACGTTGAGTCCGCTCGCGGCAATCTGAGCGACGCACAGGTCGCGCTGGTGGAGAGTTTGGGAATTGTGCCGAGCACCAAGTTGCAAGTGACGGACGCGGAGGAAAAACCTTTTGCGGAAAATCCCGATGATTCGCTGGATGAATTGATTGACCGGGCGCTTTCGCAGCGTCCAGACTTGGTGGCCAAACTTGCCAAAGTTCGTGCGGAGCAGGCCGAGGTGCAAAAGGCGCACGCTGCGTATTATCCGAAAATCTCCCTGGATGCCAGCGCGGGCTGGCAGGCCTTGCAAGTCAACGCGTATGACGATCCGTATTTTGGAAACAGCAAGCCAGATTATGGTGTCGGTCTTTCGATTAGCTTGCCCATCTTTGATGGCTTCATTCGCGCCAACAAACTGCGCATCGCCCAGTCTGAATTGCGTGCCGCCGAAAGCGAACTGGCCAATTCCCGCAATGCGGTCGTCCGGGAAGTTTGGAAGGCTTACACGGACTTGAAAACCGCGCTTCGCAAACAGGAATCAGCGGCCAAACTTCTTGCCGCCGCTGAAAGCGCATACGATGCCTCGCTTGAAGCTTATCGCAATGGTTTGGGAACTTATGTGGATGTCGCCAATGCTCAACGCAATGTCACTTCCGCCCGCAGTGTCGTGATTGACACGCGCTCCGCAATTTATACCAGCGCCGCCGCTCTGGCCTTGAGCGTTGGCGACCTCGCGAAACCGTCGCCGCCATCCCAATCCAACCGCAAACAATAATGAACAACTCGCGACTCTATTCCATTTTCCTGTCTGGCAATCTGCTGTTGGCAGGTTGCCGGACGGATGCCCATTCGCCAACGGTAGATGTCCTCGGCTCCTATTTTCCGGCATGGATAATTTGCATCATGATTGGCCTCGCGCTCACTCTGATCGCACGGCAGCTTTTCATTGGCTTCAAGGTTGACACGCATTTGCGCCCGGCACCGCTCGTTTATCTTTGCCTGACGGTTTTTTTCACACTGGCGGTCTGGCTGCTTTTTTTCCAAAACTGAAATCCATCCAAAATTTTATGGACGATCCAAAACCACCAACTCCGGCTTCAGAAAACACGACACCGAAGCCTGAAACCGCACCGGCAAAGCCGCCGTTGAATCCTGAAGAGCGGCATAAAGTCGCGGGACGAATCATCAGCATCGCCGTGATTGCCGGCACTGTCTTGCTGATACTTTGGGTCTGGAGCATTATCGAACGACATCCGCGCACCAATGACGCGATTGCGCAGGCCAACGTGATCAACGTGGCGCCGCGCGTGGGCGGCCAGATCATAAAATTGAATGTGCAGGACAATCAGGAAGTAAAAGAAGGTGACGTGCTTTTTGAAATTGATCCTGCCGATTACGAACTGGCTTTGGAAAACGCGAAGGCGGCGCTGGCCTCGCTCGATCAACAGATTGAAGTCGCCCGTTCGCAGGACGAAGGGTTGAAATATG
>Ga0210402_10004372_pt1 | contig 12897 bp, 13 predicted proteins | sample IncBWC7MmetaG_FD_161055 | JGI IMG/M metagenome (GOLD analysis project Ga0210402, IMG submission 161055) | Forest soil microbial communities from Barre Woods Harvard Forest LTER site, Petersham, Massachusetts, United States - Inc-BW-C-7-M | ecosystem: Environmental > Terrestrial > Soil >...
CACGATCACGTCGCCGTTTTCATATTTGGGCAGCATCGAGTCGCCCGACACCTCGAAGGCGATGGTTTCCCCGGAGATCGGGAACGGGAGCTCGACGTCGCCCAGGCCCTCAGGCGGCACCTGCTCGTCCTCAGGCTCAATGACGGCTCCTGCACCGACGCGGCCCATGATCGGCACCGCATTGAGCCCGAGATATTCCATGATCGGCCCGATTTCGGAGGCCTTGATCAAGCGCAACCCGGACAGGATCTCGGAAACCGCCCCCGGGCGGACACCCATGGCGCGGGCGAGACCGCCCTTGCTCTTGCCCGTTCTCTCCAGCGCCCGTTCGATCGTCGCAGCGTCCAGCATGGCTACCTCTCTTCTTCAAGCCGTTACCTTCTCTTTTTCAGAATTTTATGGGAATAGCAATTACGATTATCAGAATTACATCTTGACTTAATCTTCGGAATATCGGAAGGTAGCGGGCCTGGGCGCCATTCCGTCCGGAGACCCGGCGCGCCAGGGAAAGGTGTTTTTCATGCAATCGTTTAGTTGGGCGCCGGAGCATTCCGTGGCGCTCCGGGAATATCTTGCGACCGGTCTTTCCTTTTCGCGAGCCGCCGACGCGCTCAATGCGAAATTCGGTACCGCCTATACCCGCAACGCCGTGCTCGGCCGCGCCAAGCGGATGAAGCTGGTCGTTCCCGCCCGTCCCGAGCACGGACCGAAGGTCAAACAGGCGAAGCGGACGAAAGTGCCGCGCCAGCGGCGTGAGGGTGGCTCCGATGTGCCCGGCACGACCGCGCCGGTTGTCGCGCGCCCGGAGCTGCCAAAGCTGCGCTGCGTCGGCATCAGCCCGCGGCTGGTCTCGCTGATCGATCTCGGCGAACGCGAATGCCGCAATCCCTATGGCGGCGACAGGGACGGCGAGCCCATCACCTTCTGCGGCCATCCCTGCTTTCGCGGCTCGGTCTACTGCGCGCCGCATTTCGACTTGACGCGCGGTCCGGCGATCGAACCCGAACGTCCCACCGGCCGGTTCATCTTGCGGCTGGTCGAAGCCGCCTGAGCGGCGCCGATCTTTTCAATTCAAAGGAGGACACATGGCTCGGGCCAGACGCAAGAGGTCGCTTCGCGCGACCAAAGTTCACGACCGTCGTTCACACGATCTGCTGCGCAATGCCGAAGTTGCTGCCGTCGAGGTCGACGATCCGCTGGCGCTGGAGCCGGGCGAGAAGATCGTCGCCCTGCGCTCGATCCGCAACGATCCGCTGGCGCGGCTGCATTCGCACCATCAGATCGATGAAGCGCAATATCAGGGTGGCCGCGCGTTCCAGCACGATTGGGAGCGGGCCGAGCGCGGGCCGCAGGCCGTCGACCCCACCCGCGAATATGTCGATGGCGTGCAGACGCGCGAGCCCATCACGGAAGGCCAGCGCCAGGCGGCGCTGCGGCTCAATCGCGCCGAGAGGGAGCTTGGCGCCGACGGCTCGGCGCTGGTGCACGACATCCTGGTCCAGGGCATGAGCATGGAGCAGGTGGGGCAGCGGCGCGGCCTCTCCAGCCAGCGCTGGAAGGACTATTTCTCACGGCGGTTTCAGGAATGCCTCGACCGGCTGGCATTGATCTATGGCTTTGCGAGCAAGCCTGGCGGCGGCCGTCGCGTTTGAACCCGATCGGCGCCGGCAGCGTCCAACGCCCTACAGCCTTTGGGGAGAACAATATGATACGCGCTACCGTCTGCTTCGCCAGCCTTGTATTCCTGGTAATGACAGGCGCGGCGCAAGCGGACACGTTCTATCTTGGAACGTGGAAACTCTCCGACGCGGTGGTCGCGCCATGGGCTGACCCGAAACGCAAGCCCGACACCGTCGAGAAGACACGGCTGGTCGGCAAGACGGTCGTTCTCACGGCGAAGCAAATTACCGGACCAAATCCGTTGGCCTGTGCGGCGCCTCGCTACAAGGTCAGCGATTACACGGCGGACATGATCTTCCAGGGCGCTTTCGGCGAGATGCAGTCGAACAACGGGTACGTCGATCCCGGCAAGATCGCGGCATCCCTCGGCTTTGCCGGACCCCGCATCAAGACCCTGGAGACCGGCTGCGAGATCGACTTTCATTTCGTCGATGCCACCACCGCCAAGATCGGCCTCAACGACTACGTCTATATGCTGAAGAAGCAATAAAAGAAGCGGCCTAGAACGGGCTGGCGTTGAAGCTGAGCGGCTGCACCACGTCGTAGGACGCCTTCGACAGCGGCACGGCGTAATTCACGGTGAGCGCGCCGAAGGGCGAGGCCCAGGTCAGACCGACGCCGACCGAGGAGCGCACAACGTTTGAGTTGGCGATCTGCGCGGTCTGTCCGGCAAAGCTGGTTGCGCCCTTGTAGCCAAAGACGCTGCCTGCATCGACAAAGGCCGATCCTCTCAGCCCGTATTCCTGGGGAATGCCGGGGATCGCGCTTTGCAATTCCGCGGTCGTCGCCCAATACATGCTGCCGCCGACATTATCCATGGTCGAGCCGGGTGTGAGGTCGCGCGGACCAAAGCCGTTGGGCGCGAAGCCGCGCACCATGCTCGGGCCGCCGAAGAAATTGTTGATCATCGGCACCTGCGCACCGCCCCAGCCGGTGATGTAGCCGCCCTGCGCGCGCACCATGCCGGTCAGATCGCTGCTGATCGCATGATAGTATCGGACGTCTTCCGCGGTGCGCAGGAACCTGACATCGCCGCCGAGCCCGGCGATGTCCTGGCTTAGTTGCGATTTGATGCCGCTGGTCGGCAGCTTGTTGTTGTCGAGCGTATTGTAGGTGACGGTATCGCCGACCGCGGAAACCAGTTGTGGTCCGGCGGCCGCAGCCTGGCGCACCGGCAGCGACGGCGTTCCCGCCAACGAAGTCGGATCGATGCTGATATTCTGGTCGTAGAGTGAATAGCGCCACTGCACGAGAGTCGTCTCGGTGACCGGAGTACCCACGATGAAATTGGCGCCGTAGGTGTTGCTGCCATAGGACTGGTAGGGGCTGGTGAAGGTCTGCCGGTCGAACACCTCGACGCCGCCCGAAACGCGGTTGGCGAACAGCGACGGATCGGTGACGGAGATGCTTCCGCCGCGGCCATACTGTCCGTAGTTTACGGCCGCCTGCACACTGTCGCCGGTACCGTAGAAATTGCGGTCGCCGACCTTGACCTCTCCCATCCAGCCGTCGGTGGTCGAATAGCCGCCGGCGATGTTGAAATCCCCGGTCTGCCCATCCACTGTCTCGACATCGAGCACGACGCGATCCGGCGCCGAGCCCGGCTTTGTCGTGATCTTGACGGTTTTGAAGTAGTTCAGATTCTTCAGCCGCCGCTCGGCGCGATCGATCAGCGTCTTGTTGTAGGCATCGCCTTCGCCAATGTCGAACTCGCGCCGGATCACGTAATCGCGCGTCTTCAAGTTGCCGTGAATCTCGATGCGCTCGACATAGGCGCGCTGGCCTTCGTCGATCACGAAGGCGATGTCCATGCGCTGCGCGATGGCGTCCCGCGTCGTCCGGGGCGTCGCATGCGCGAAGGGATAGCCGAGCTTCGACATCTCGACGGCGAGCGCTTCGGTGGTCTTGTCGAGCGCGCCGCCGTCGAACATCGCGCCGCTTTTGGGCAGCAGCAGCCGACGGAGGCGGTCGGGATCGAGACCTGGCACGTTGCTGGCCACGCTGATGTTGCCGAAGCGATAAAGCTGTCCTTCGTCGATGGTGAAGGTGAGCGCAAATCCCTTCGTTGCCGGATCGTATTGGGCGCGTGCGCTGCTGACATCAGCATCGGCATAGCCGTGGTTGCGATAATACTGCCGGATCAGCTCGCGGTCGTCGTCGACGCGATCGGGGTCGTAGACGTCGCCGCCGGTCAGGAAGCTCAGCACCGTGGTCGCAGACGTCTTGATGACGGCCTTGAGCTGGCGATCGCCGAAGACGTGGTTGCCGACAAAATTGATCTGCCGCACCGTCGTCTTCTTGCCCTCGGTGATGTCAAAGACGAGATCGACGCGGTCGTTGCCGCGGTCGATGATTTGAGGCACCACGCTGACCTCGTTGCGACCGCTGCGCCGATAAGCCTCGATGATGCGGTTGACGTCGGCCTGCACGGTCGCTCGCTGCAGCGAGCCGCGCGCCTTGGATTGCACGGCGGCGGCAAGGTCCGCGTCCTTGATCTTCTTGTTGCCCTCGAAGGCGACGCGGTCCAGCACCCTGGCCTCGGTGACATGCACCACCAGTCCGTTGCCGGTGGGCTCGATTTTCACGGTTCCGAACAGGTTGGTGGCGATCAGCGCCTTCAGCGCGGCGTCCCGCGCCACTTCGTCATAGCGGCCGTCGGCTGAAGCGTGGAAATAGGAACGCACGGTCTCGGCGTCGATGCGGCGATTGCCTTCGACCGTGATGGTTTCCGCGGCGATGGCCTGCGCCGCCGACAGTCCCAGCACCGCGGCCAATAACGCCGCCGCGGCCTTCAGCCCGCTGCGTCGCAGGCCCTGCACCTGGCACTCGATCGTCACGTTCCGCCTGTCCCGCTTTCCGAGGGGTAAATCGAAATGCGTAGGCCGGGCGAAAGAATGTCGCAGTCAAGGTAGTTGCGGACTAAATCGTTAACGCCGCCACAATTTCGACTTGTTGCCGCACCGCCGATTCCCTGAATCCGGCTCAAATGCCTTCTAGCCAAGGCAACCGGAAGGGTCCGCGTTGCGCCGCAAGCGCAGCGTTGACGTCTTGTCGGAGCATCACATGCGCATCGTTGTCCTCGCAGCCGCCTTGCTGGTTCTGGTCCAGCCGGCCCGCGCCGCGGTCAGTCCAGAAATCGATCCGCGCGCGTCGCTGAGCGTGGTCCAGCAATGGATCTACAATTATCGCGCCAAGCCGGACTACGCCCATGTGCCCGCGGCGGTACGCGTGCTGTTTCATTCCCAGACCTTCAAGGAGCCCGAGAATGCCGGCATCTATCTCGGCTTCATCGCGGGCGCGATCGGATCGAACCCGGCCAAGGCCGAGCAACTCGTCAACAGCTTCTTCCCCCTGCCTCCAGAAGATGAATGGGTCGTGATCCGCGCCATCGCCTATTCGGGGCTGGCCGATTGGCGCAATTTGTTGCGCCGGGTCGCGCCAAGGATGCCGGCGCGGCGGGTCATGATCGACGCCTATCTTTCCAGCACGCTGCCGACACTCACTGAAATTCCGCTGGAGGAGAAAAAGCCGGGAATGATGGACAAGATCCGCGGCGCGTTCAGCAAGCCCTTTACCAAGGAAGAGAAGAAGCTGAACACCACGGTGACCTATGCCAACAACCAGGATCTGCTGGATACGCTGTGGGGCTACTATTTCGCGACCGGCTCGCATCTGCCGATCCTCAAGATCATGCAGATGCTGCCGTGGTCGAAGAGCCGCGATACCGTCGACACGCTCACGGTCGGCAGCATGGCGCGCTATACGCTCGCAAGCTATGCCGTGCGTGACGCAAATTTGCGCGAGTTCCTGCGCAGTGAATTGCCGAGCCAGCCGGAGGCGATCAAGGTGCCGCTGACCGAAGTAATCCAGGCCGCAGACACGGTGCAGCTTGGAGCGGTGCGCAAGGACGCGCTCGCCGCCGTCGAGGAATTGAAGACCAAGGGATCGGATGCGCGACGCAACCTCGACTTCTGGGGCCAGGTCGGCGTCGGCGCGATCGCACTGGGTTGCGTCTCAGCGGCGGCGCTGGGCCAGGTCGAGATCGGCATTCCCTGCGTGATCGGCGGCTCGGCCTCGCAGGGCCTGCTGTCCTTCTGGGAAAAGCAGCAGTAGTGCGAAACTGAACGGCGGAAGCATGCGAACAACTCTGTTCGCATGCTAGAATCGTCGAATGAATCCCCTGCACAGAAAAGCGTTTGTCGGGCTCGCGATCCTGTTCCTGGTCATGGCCGCGCTCCTGTTCGTCTCGGCGGGAACGCTGCACTACTGGCAGGCCTGGACCTATCTTGCGGTCTATTTCGGCGCGTCGATCGCAATCACGCTCTATCTGGTGAAAAAGGATCCGGCGCTGCTGGCGCGACGAATGAGTGGCGGTCCCTTCGCCGAGAAGGAGCCGGCGCAACGCGTCATCATGTCGATCGCTTCGCTCGGCTTCATTGCGCTCGCCATCGTGCCCGCGCTCGATCATCGCTTCGGCTGGTCCCATCTGCCGGTCTATGCCGTCCTGCTCGGAGACCTGGTGATGCTGCTCGGCTGGCTCGGCATCTTCTTTGTCTTCAGGGAAAACAGTTTTGCGTCCGCGACCATTCAGTCGTCCGCGGACCAGAGGGTGATATCGACCGGCCCCTATGCCTGGGTCCGACATCCCATGTATGCGGCCGCGCTGGTGATGCTGCTCGGCATCTCGCCGGCGCTTGGATCATGGTGGGGCATCCCGATCGTGATCGCGATCCTGCCTGCGCTGATCTGGCGGCTCGAGGATGAGGAGCGGTTTCTGGTTCAGAATCTGGCGGGTTATCCGGAATATCAGGGCAGGGTGCGTTACCGGCTGCTGCCGTTGGTGTGGTGAGCGGATTTATTCCATGTGGCGAGGAGGGGGCGCTCTCATGGCCTCCAATTGTCGCAAATACCGCATGGAACCTATTGATTTTTCGCTGGATTGGCCCCGCGTACTTTGGCTTGCCGCGGCAGTTGTTCCTTGGCATACTTTCAACCTGATCGGGTTGGCCCTTTCATCCCCGGGGCTGTCGCGGGGGATCAGGCTAGCGGTCTTCAGGCCGAGACGTTAGGAGCGTCGATCGCCGGGTCGAGCTTCTGGCCGAGACGCTGCCGAGACGGCCATTACCGTCTCCAGTCAAAGGTGAGAGATGAAAAATCCCACGTTTGTTGCGGAGCTGCACAGAAAGCTTGGAGCTCCATCGAGCGAGACCGTTGAAAGCCTTCGGCTGCTGAAGGCCTTCCTCAGGCTGGCACCTGGCGAACGCTTCGAAATCATCGAACTCGTCGAGCGTCTGGCAACCAACGCTCGTTCCGGTCGCCCGTATTCCTGACCGCATACCCCGCCGGGGCCGGTCGGGTCGCGGCGTTAACCGCGCGTGCAGGCGGCGGCGCGTCGTAAAGGACGCGACGTCGCAAATGTGATTAACTGCCCTCCCGACAAGGGAGGACCGCAGCCATGATCGAACCAAAACTGGAAGTACCGGCCGAATTGCGCGAATTTGCCGAAAAGACCATCGAGCAGGCAGAGCAGGCCTTCGGCATGTTCTTCGACGCCGCCGCCAAATCCATGACATCGGTACCTGGAGGTGGAGGGGAGATCTCAAAGCAGGCCCTGACCTTCACCGAGCAGAACATGAAGGCGGCGTTCGAACACGCCCGCAAGCTCATTCATGCCACCGACCTTCAGGAGGCGATGAGGATTCAGTCCGAGTTCTTGCGCAGCCAGTTCACCAATGCCGGCGAGCACATGCAGCAGATTACCGGCGCTGTCATGTCGACGGCCAAGGATGCGGCCAAAGGGAAATTCTAGAGAGCAGTTCCAGCGCGCTCGCATTACCTTGATGTGTATGCAAAATGAGTGCGCTGCACACAATATGATCTTGCCAGCCGACCGCGCCGCGGACTTCAATCGAGCCGCAGGTCCTTGATGGGCCACCGGGTGAACCCCCCGCCGTCCGTCATCTTTTCTGCTGATCCCTGTCGGCCCGGCCGGCAGGGATTTGCATTTTGCCGCATGATCCGGAAAAGGCCTGCCCCGCACTGGATGCGGGGTGGGCACGGGTTTTCCCTCGCGACAAACGCGTGGCGTTTGCGCGGAGATCATGCGCAACAACGGCGGGCGTTCAGTAGTCGCCGGGATTGGCGATCATCGGCGCGGTGGTGTCGGCCGGCGCGAGATCGCTCACCGAGCTATCGCGCAGAAACTTGTCGAGCGTGGCCTGGATCTTTTCCTTGACCGAATTCGGACCGCGATCGCTCAGCTGGGTATGCAGCGCGCCGGTGTCGATGATGTCGATGCCGTCGGTCTTGGCCTGGGACGCCGAGGGTAGTACGCCGGGGTCGGCCTTGAAGTGCGGATCCTTCGAGCGGAAGGAGAGTATCTTCATCTGCTTGCTGAGCACGAACGGCACCCGCAAATTATCCAGCGTGATGACCTTCGACACCAGCTCGGGATGCTGATGGGCGACATACATTGATACGTCGCCGCCATTGGAATGTCCCACCAGCGTCAGGTGATCATATTCGGCGTGCGGCTGCCGCTTCTGCAGTTCGCCAAGCACAAACAGGATATTGGCCTCGCACCGCATATAGATTCCGCGCCGGCCGACATAGGGCATGCCGATTTTCGTCATCAGCGGCGGGTCAGTCGGAAGGTCCTGCTGGATGCTGGCGACGAGATAACCACGCGCGGCGAGCACGTCGGCGAGGAAGGAATATTCGGTGTTTTTGACCGTGTTGCCGTTGCTGACGACGGCGATCGGCAGCTTCCAGAAGCCGTTATTGGCCTTCATCTCATAGTCGCGGCGTACCGCGAGATCGACCGAGACCGGCCGCTGCCGCGCCGCGTCATAAAGATTAAGCGTTTCGTGCCGAATGGCCCATTTGCTGACGGCAAAATATTCGCCCGCTGCGAGCACGCAGAGGCAGGCCAAAATCGCAAATGCCCTTCTCATGTTCCCAACCCGATCACGTCTTGCTCAAGAGATAGTGTTGTTACGCACGTAGAGATGCTTTGGATCGGGGAGGAGGGGATTAAATTTTGGCAAGTTGGTGACAGTTTGACTGTGCGCCCGGTCACTGACTTCGGTTTGACGGCGACGATTTGGCGGTGCGCAGGGCCGCGTCGATCTTGGACTGGACGCGCCGGGCCGCCAGGGCCGCCAGCCGCGTCTGGGTTCTGCCGGTCTTGACCTTGTCATCGATCTGGAAACGCCATTCCCAGATGTCCGGTTCGGCGGTCGCTACGACCGTGTATTCGACGCCCTTATAGATCACTGCATGTTCTCATTTTGAAAAATCGGCAGGGACAATGTTTCCGGCCCTTGATCAATCCCGGGCATTACGGGAAACCGGGTGATTCCCGGAGTCTGAAGACGCAAGTCTGGTATGAGTATGGTGCAGACATATGCAGAAGTGTGCAGTCCAACAAGACAATTCTTCCCGATTTGGTTGGCGAAAACATAATTTGCAACCAAGAAAAAGCCGGGCTTTGCTGAGGCTTTTAAGTGTCAAGTTTCGGGAGAAATCAGTACCTCGCGACCACCTACTCGATGAAGCCCGTCAGGCTCTGGGTACCATTTCCCGGAAGTCGAAACCACGGGGGCGCGAATTCCGGTTGTTTTCCGACGAAAAACGGGTGGAAAGATGCATGTCGGCCGCGAGCGCGAAGTCCGGGGCCCTGCAACTCAGCGCCGCCGCGCCAAAGTGACCCCAAGCAGGAAGGCGATGCAAAGGCTGGTGAGGGGGGCCTCACGGGTAACGGCGCGCAGCCTTGCGAGCGGCTGCCCCGGACGCTCGGCTCTCGCCAGTGCAAGCTGCAACCGGTCAAGCGCTACCCGGAACGCCGCGGTGACCTCCTCGATTCCGCGCGACACGTCGGTTGCGGTGTCGACGGCGCGCTCGGCCATGCTCGGCGGTGGTGCAGGTTGCGGCGTCTCGATGTTCACGGCTGAAGCCTTCAAGGCAAGAGCAACGAGGCCGCCACCTTTGGCTATCCGCGCGTGCGCTTGTTGAACAGCGGGTCTTGCGACCTTTGGCTATCCGCGACAGGCGCCGTAGTGAACGGCGGGTGACGGCCTCCAGTAAAAAATGCCTGTCAGCGAGAATTGTTCCGCCCAAATCATCAAGAGAGAATCTCTGTTACCGTGCAGCCCCAGGCCGTTGCCGCAAAGGTTCATGATGTCTGAGAAAGATTTGGCAAGATCGATTGCCGTGCTCGGCGCGCCCATCGATATGGGCGCATCGCAGCGCGGCACCTTGATGGGACCGGCCGCGCTGCGCACCGCCGGCCTGCTGACGCTGCTCGAAAACCTCGGTTTCGCGGTGACCGATCACGGTGATCTCTCCATCGCCGGGATAGCCGACCTCACCGATGCTCAGCCCGCGAAGGCCAATCACTACCGTGAAATCCAGCGCTGGACCCGCGCGCTGAGCCGGTGTGGCTATGAGCTGGCGCGCTCGGGCAGCATCCCGATCTTTCTCGGCGGCGATCATTCGTTGTCAATGGGATCGGTGAACGCGATGGCGCGGCATTGGCGGGAGTCGGGGCGCGAGCTTTTCGTGCTGTGGCTCGATGCGCATGCCGACTACAACACGCCGGCCACGACGTTGACCGCCAACATGCATGGCATGGCGGCGTCGTTCCTGTGCGGCGAAAGCGGGCTCGATCATCTCCTGGGTGACGAGCCGCGCGCCTCCATTGATCCCGACCGGCTGGAACTGTTCGGTACGCGCTCGATCGACCGGCTGGAAAAGGACCTCTTGCGCGCGCGCCGCGTCAGCGTGGCGGATATGCGGCAGATCGACGAGTTCGGCGTGGGCGTCCTGATCCGCCGGGTCATTGACAAGGTGCGCGCCCGCGACGGCGTGCTGCATGTCAGCTTCGACGTCGATTTCCTCGACCCGGCTGTCGCCCCCGGTGTCGGCACGACTGTACCGGGCGGAGCAACCTATCGCGAGGCGCATCTGGTGATGGAGATGCTGCACGATTCCGGGTTGGTCGGCTCCGTCGATATCGTGGAACTCAATCCGTTCCTCGACGAACGCGGCCGCACCGCGCGCACTGCAGTCGAGTTGATCGGTAGCCTGTTCGGCCAGCAGATCACCGACCGGCCGACGCCGAGCAATGCGTTCACGCCGAATGATTGAGGCAATCGTTACGGTCCGAGGCGGATGCCCTTGTCCTTGAGATATTGCTCCAGCGCGGCGGGCGAATCGCTGGCCTCGGCAAGTGCGACATAAGTATCCGGCCGGAGCAGATAGAGCGCGTTGCGTGCGAGCCCGGCGGCCTCGTATTCGGACTTCCAGGCGAACACCTGCAGCGGCAGGTTTCGCTGCGCGCACCAGGCCGCAAGTTCGCTTTTCGCCTCGCCATAGACATGGACCTGCCAATCCATCCGCATGAGCGTCGCGAAATTGTCGGCGCCATCGACCGCGACCCAGGGCAGGCGGTCGCCACCTTGCACGCGCCCGGCAGCGCCTCGGCTCAGCGGACCGCCGCGGTAATTGATCATGGTCTGCGAGACCGTGCGGAAAGCAAATCTGCGCATCGCTTTGAAGGAAAAGATGGCCGGAAGCACGATCGGCGCAAGGCGGGTACGCACGAAGCCTGCGAGCCTGCCTTGGCCGGTCGCGAAGGTGAAGGTGCGATCGGTGCTCGCGACCAGCGTTCTGGCAAAACCTATGCGCTCGGCTTCATAACTGTCGAGTAAGGCATCGCCCGCTCGGCCCTGTACCACGGTCGCCAATTTCCACGCGAGATTGATCGCGTCGCCAATCCCGGTGTTCATGCCCTGGCCGCCGGCCGGGCTATGGATATGGGCGGCGTCTCCAATCAGGAACGCGCGGCCTTTACGGAAATGCTGCGTCACCCGATGATGCACATGATAGGTTGAGAACCAGTTGACCTTGGTAACTCCAAGCTTCATCTGGCCGATCGCGTGGTCGCTGATGTCGGCGAAGGCCAGCGTCTCCGCACGGTCAGCGCGTTCGTCGCGCACTGTGCCGATCAGTCGCGCGCGTCCCTGTCCCGCCAGCGGGAAGACCGCGACAAAATCGGCCTCGTCGAGATCGATGTGCAGTTCACCGTCCAGTGCCGGCCCCGTGGCCTCGACGTCGGCGACATAGAATAGGTGCTGGTAGGTGCCGCCGGGAAAACCGGTGCTGATGGTCTCTCGAACCTTCGAACGAGCGCCGTCGCAGCCCGCGAGATAGATTGCCTCGCAATCCTGCTCGCTGCCATCGGGACCGCGCAGACGTGCCACGACACCATCCGCCTGTTCGGTGAAGCCCAGGAGTTCGGTGCGCCGCTCGACGGTGACGCCGAGCGATTCCAGCTTCGCAACCAGAAGCTTTTCGTGCTCGTCCTGAGGGAAGATGTGGAGGAAAGGGTAGGGCGTCAGTCCCTTGCCCATGTCGTTCAGGGAAATGCGCGCCTTGCGTTCGCCCCTGACCCAGAGATTGGTGGCCGGCACGCGGTGGCCCTTCGCGATCACGGCGTCGGCGAGATCGAGCTGCCGATACAGCTCCAGCGTGCGGGCCTGCACCGCGAGCGCGCGTGAGGTCGTTCCCGGCTCCGCGGTCTTGTCGATGATCCGCACCTTGACGCCGAGCCTGGTCAGCCAAAGCGCCAGCACAAGGCCGGTCGGGCCGGCGCCAATAATCAGGACATTGCTTTGTTTCATCTGCTACACTCCCGGCCAACGACATACCGTACCGCTCCATTGAGGGAACGGTATGAAAAACTCTCGGGGGAACGCTATGCCTGATCGAAAATGGTCGAGGCGCGATGTGCTCAAAACCTCGACCGCGCTTGCGGCGGGCGCGCTGTTCGCGGAGCCGGCGCGGGCGGCCTCGCCGCCGCCGACCAGTGTCACGCCGGAATTGATCGAGGCCGCACGCAAGGAAGGCAATGTCTCATATTATTCCGCGCTCGAGCTCAATACCGCCGAGCGGCTCGGCAAGGCGTTCGAAGCAAAATACCCAGGCATCGCCGTCCGCGTCGAGCGCTCCGGCGCGGAACGAATCTATCAGCGCATCGCGCAGGAGCAGGGCAGCGGCATCAACGCGGTCGATGTCGCCAATTCCACCGATCCCGCGCATTATCTCGACTGGAAATCGAAGGACTGGCTTGCGGCTTACCTGCCCGACGATGTCGCGAAGCATTTCCCCGCGGACCAGTTCGATCCCGACGGCACCTACGCGACATCCTGCGCCTGG
>Ga0210402_10004373_pt1 | contig 12896 bp, 10 predicted proteins | sample IncBWC7MmetaG_FD_161055 | JGI IMG/M metagenome (GOLD analysis project Ga0210402, IMG submission 161055) | Forest soil microbial communities from Barre Woods Harvard Forest LTER site, Petersham, Massachusetts, United States - Inc-BW-C-7-M | ecosystem: Environmental > Terrestrial > Soil >...
CGGTCCCGCCGCCGCCCGCAAAATTTTCTCCGCGTGCCGGCAGGGCAGCACCACGTCCGCTCCATCGCAAATCAGCAGCACCGGAAATTCCCGCCCGGCCACCGCTTTTTCCGGAGACACTTCGCTCGCCGGAAATCCCGCCAGTTTTTCTCCGCGATAAATCAGCACCCACGCTCCCGGCGCGAATAATGTTTTCCCCAGCAGCGGCCAGCGCTGCAACCCTGCGTAGTCGTGCGCCGCTTCCTGCAAATTCGCAAATGGCGCTTCCGCCGCCACCGCTTCAATGCGCGCATCGGCTCCGGCAGCCTGTAGCGCAATCCCAGCTCCCATGGAAATTCCCAGCGCGTACAAATGTTTCGGGTGCTCGGTGCGTTCCAGTTCATCGATCACCGCGCTATTGTCTTTGCGCTCCAGCCATCCGTAAGTCGCCATCTCTCCGCCGCTCGCGCCGTGCGCCCGCGAATCCATCATCACCACGCCGTAGCCGTGCTGCAGCAAAATCCGCGCGTGTTCGGTCACGCCGTAGCGATTGTCGGCCACTCCGTGCAACACCAGTACCCACGAGCCGTTTGCCGCCGCGGCGCGCACTTTCCATCCGCGCAGCATCGCGCCGTCCGCCGCGCGCACATCGAACTCCTCGCGATGCGCTCCGATCTGTCCAAGCGTGACATCGGCGTCGCGCACCATGTCCGGCGTAAACTCGCGCTTTTGCGGATGTAGGAATCCCGGCGCGCCCATCCAGCCGGCAACCACCGAAAGCAGTGCAGGGAACAGTAGCAGGATCAGCAGAATGCGAATCAGTCTGTTCATACAAAAGATACGAATTCCAGAAATACAAAGTTTCTACTTAAATTGTCGAGGAATGGAAAAGTTAAAACCGCATTCTAAATGGTTCAGCGCAGCCCTACGATCGAAACAACACCGACTCCCGCTGAAACATTTTCACCGCAAGATACAGCGCCGCTCCCGCATACACGCAGGTCGAAGCGAAAATCAGCACGATGTAATTCCAGTGGTATTCGCCGGTCACCAGTTCCTTGCACAGCAGACTCACATTCAACAGCGGCACGATCGCCAGCTTCGGTGTCAAATCTACTCCCGGCAACATTGCTGCCACCGCCGGTATCACCACCAGAAACATCAGGGGCGAAATGTAACTCTGTGCCTCCTTATAACTCTTCGCAAAAAGCGAAATCGTAATCAGTCCCGCCGAAAACAGCACTGCCAGTGGCACCGCCATGATAAACACTGAAGCCACTGCCGAAAGCCCCAGCGTCAATTGCGGCGGTGGCTCGCCTTCCTCCGCCATTTGATCCAGCGCGTGTGATTTCTGCAGCAGGGTGAACGAAACTCCCATCGAAACCATCAAAAGCGCCGCGGTGATTAAAGAAGCAGTCAGCACCAGCAGAAATTTACCCAGCACCAGGTGGGTTCGCGAAACCGGGCTGGACAGAATCGTCTCCATCGTCCCTCGTTCTTTTTCTCCGGCGGTCAAATCAATCGCCGGGTGCATCCCGCCGTTCAGGCACATGAAAATAACCAGGTACGCGATGATTCCGCCGAGCACCGCGCCCGCCACCTTTTCCGGCGGCGCGACATTCTGCTGTTTCACCTCGAACGGTTTCAGCAACACCGCGGGAAGATGGTTCGCCTCCAGCCGCTCGGTCACGATGCCGTCGCGATACTCCTTCAAATAACTTTCAATATTTTCCGCGGCCAGCGCCGACTTCAGTTCCCCTCCGTAAATGTAAATTTTGACCGCGCCCGCCTGGCCCTTCCCGATGTTTTCCTGGAAGCCGCCCGGTATTTCCACCGCCGCGCGAATGTCCTTTTCAATAATCTGGTTTTTCCAGTCCGGTGCGGTGGGGACGATTTTAATTTTCGGATATTTGCTCAGGCCCTCCACCACGGCGGGCGAATCCGCTCCGCCGATTACCATTACCCTGGGTTTTTCCTTCTTCGCGTTTCCAATCACCGCGGACATTACCCCGGTAAATCCCGCGCTCAGAATCGGAATCATCAGTAGCGGCACCAGAAATGTCGTGATCAGCGTTCTCCGGTCGCGCAGCGCTTCCGTCAATTCCTTGCGGTACACAATTCCAATATTTCGCAGACTCATCTCAGGCCATCTCCTGTGCTTTGTGGTGCGGCGTCACAATCTTCACGAATATTTCTTCCAGGTCGTTTTCCCCGTGCCGCTGCCGCAACTGTTCCAGCGTTCCCTCCGCCAGCATTTTTCCGCCATCAATAATTCCCACGATGTCGCACAGTTTTTCCACTTCGCGCATCACGTGCGTCGAAAAAATCACTGTTTTGCCGCGGTCCCGGCACTCCCGGATAAATTCAATAATTGTCCGCGCGGTCATGATGTCCAGTCCCAGTGTCGGTTCGTCAAAAATCATCACCGGCGGATCGTGCACCAGTGTCCGTGCAATCGAAGTTTTCTGTTTCATCCCGGTGGAAAGCTTGTCGCAGCGCCGGTCGCGAAACTCGTTCATGTCCAGCCGTTCAAAAATATCGTCGATGCGTTTTTTCAGCGTCATCGAATCCAGCCCGTTCAGTTTTCCGAAATATTCCACCATCTCTTGCGCCGTCAGCCGCGGATACAAAGCGGTCGCGGTGGACAAAAATCCGCAGTTCGCACGCACTTTCTCCGGATGCTCCACGATGTCGTGTCCGCAAAGCCGCGCCGTCCCGTCGGTCGGCTCCAGAATCGTTGCCAGCATGCGCAGCGTAGTGGTTTTCCCCGCGCCGTTCGCTCCCAACAATCCGTAAATTTCTCCCGGCCGGCAGGTGAAACTCACGTCATCCACCGCGCGCACTTCGCCGCGCTTCTTGTCCTGAAACCGCTTGCTCAAATTCAATGCTTCGATCAATTGTCACTCCTCATCCGCCAATTCTTGCAGCGTGGTACTCGCCGCCATTCTGAGCGCAGCGACGAATCGCTCTGCGCTTTCTTGGCCGCCAAGAAGATTACCCCAATTCGCTCCTGGCAAAGTCAAAGAACCGAGACAGCGCGCCGCAGTGCATCTTCGCCGCGTTCCCGCGCATCTCTCTTTTGGCGCCACACACTGGCTTCCGATGGTGCAAGCTCCGCCGCTCTTGTTAAGATAATAGCCTTCGGCTCGCCTGTTTTCCGCAGGCGGACTCGTGACGGCTGGAAAGTCCCGGATACAAAGGCGCATCAGATTTGGCTCAGCCGGACTAGACTGTTCTGACGGCGTGCCGCTGGCAGGAGTGCAAATACCGGGTTTAAGGGTTTGTACTTACAAACCCTTACATATCGAGGATCATGGATCGTAGACTGCGCAATCGAATCCTGTTCTTTCTTCTGGGTGCCGGCATTTTGGCTTATGTACTGGTGCTTTTGAGTGGTCGCCAGCCAGTTGCCAAGCTCTCCGCAGTCACCCCCACGCGCGAAAACATCATCTCCTCGGTCAGCAGCAACGGCAAAGTCGAACCGATCTCTCCGTACATTATTCGCGCACAGCTCGATACTTTCGTTGAAAAAGTTGCGGTACAGGAAGGCCAGCAAGTAAGAAAAGGCCAGCTGTTGCTGGAATTGAATGTGAAGGATGCCGCGGCTCTGCTTGCCGAAGCCCGCGTACGCCAGCTGAAAGCACAAGACGATTTTCGCGCCGCCAGCACCGGCGGACGCGCCGATGAAGCCGCGCGCGTTACCGGCGATCTGGCAAAAGCTATCGCCCAACGCGACCGTTTGCAGCGAAGCCAGGACGCGCTGCAGCGCCTGGTGGCGCAGCAGGCCGCGACATCCGACGAGCTTGCCGCAAATCAATTGGAACTGACGAAGGTGCAATCCGAGGTGGCCAGACTCACCGCCGCCAAACAGGAATTTGATCGCAGCGTTCACCTCGCCAGCGCCAGCAGCAGCCTGCAAGTGCAGCAGGCGCAAAATGAAGTGGCGGCACTCGAAGTGAAAGTGCGCGATGGACGAATCACCGCTCCGGCCGACGGCACGCTCTATTCTTTTCCCGTGCGCCAGGGAGATTTTGTAAAAGCCGGCGATCTGCTCGCCGCTATGGCTGATCTGCACAAGGTCCGCGTTCGCGCGTTTGTTGACGAACCGGAAATCGGTTCGCTGCTGCCGAATCAGCCGGTACGCATTCTGTGGGATGCGCTGCCCAATCGCAGCTGGCAGGGCCTGACCGAAATTATTCCCAAACAAGTGGTGCAGCGGAATACCCGCAGCGTCGGTGAACTGCTGTGCTCGGTAAACAACGATCAACTGGAGCTCCTGCCTAACGTAAACGTCAACGTGCGCATCAATTCACAAGAGCGCGATAACGTGCTGGTGGTGCCGCGCGGCACCATCGCTTCGGAAGGCGGCAAGCGCTTTGTGTTTGTGGTGAAAAGCGCCGGGCTTGCCGGAGGCAAAAAAGTGCTGGAGAAACGCGAAATACAATTGGGCATTGCGGATTCCGCGCACTATGAAGTCGTTCGAGGGATTGGCCCGGACGATTTGATTGCTTTGCCCGGCGATACCGATTTGCACGATGGCATGCACGTAAAAATTGTAAATACCGAATCGACGTCGACTCAGGGACATCCGAATGGCCAGTAAGAAACTCAGGATTTTCGTGTTGCTTTGCATCGCGGCGGTGAGCGCCGGCATTGCCGACGCCGAATCGAAAGTTCCTGACGAAGCGACGGCCGCATTTACTGCCGGCGAATATGGCCGGGCGATTGAAATTCTGAATCGAGCCGCGATTTCCGCTCCGCGCGACGCGGCCATCGAGCATCTGCTGGCGCGCTGTTACTACGAAGACGAGCAATTTGACCGCGCAATTCCCTACGCGGAAAAGGCAGTTTCTCTCGATCCCAAAAATTCCAAGTACCACGAACTGCTGGGCCGGTTGTTCGGAGAAAAGGCGGATCGCTCCGGATGGTTCAGCGCGCTGTCGCTGGCCAAGAAGGCCCGCAGGGAATTTGAAACCGCGGTGCAACTGGACGAGCGAAATTTTTCCGCGATGCAGTCGCTGATTGAATTTGATTGCAGCGCGCCAAGCATGGCCGGAGGCGGCGAAGATAAAGCGCGGCCGGAAATCGAACGGCTCAGCGCGCTCGATCCGGTGCAAGGACACTATGCGGAAGGGAATTGCCGTCGCCAGAAAAAAGACAACGAAGCCGCGGACCGCGAATTCCGCAAAGCGCTGGCGCTGCATCCGAAATCGATCGACCTCATTTACGACATCGGCGATCACTACATGAAGCACAACCAGTCCGAAGGCCTGCAGCAGGTGCTGGCGGAAGCGGAGCGGGTCGCGCCCAGCGATCTCCGCGGGAAATTCTATCGGGCAGCGTTTTTCGCCATGGAAAAGAAAGACCAGGTTGATGCCACGAAATTGTTGCGGGAATATCTGGCCAAGGCGCCGAAGCGCAATAACTATCCGAATCGCGCCATCGCGCATTACTGGCTGGGACGTATCCAGGAAAATCAGAATGATGCTGCGGCCGCCCGGCAGGAATACAAGGAAGCCCTGAACCTCGAACCCAAGAACCGTTTCGCCAATGAAGCTCTGAAGCGTCTTCAGCACGACTGACCGCCATGATGGATCTTCACGAAACGTTCAGCGTCGCACTCGACGCCCTCCGTGCCAACAAACTTCGCGCCATGCTTACTTCGCTGGGTGTGATTATCGGCAGCGCTTCGATCGTGCTGGTGGTGACGGTCGCGCTGACCAGCAAGAAATTCGTGCTGCAGCAGATTGAGAGTATCGGGTCCAATCTGGTGTGGGCTGAGGTGATTCGCTCTCCTGACAAGGGACAACCTTTGAGCCACGAAATGACGATCGACGACATGGAAGCGATTCGGTCGTCGGTTCCACAAGTAGTGCAAGTAGCCGGAATTAGCGAGCTGCCGGCGTCGGTGATCGCACAGGGAGTGCAGCGACCGGTCAATCTGATCGGCGTCACGCAGGGTTTCCAGGAAATCCGGAGGCTTCTGGTGTTGCGCGGGAGATATTTCGACACAACGGATATGGAGACGCGCGACAAGGTCTGTCTGGTCACCAAACAGTTGGCGGCAAAACTTTTTGGCCAGGAAAATCCGATCGGCCGCACCGTTCGGATGGGCGAACTTACGTTTACCGTGATCGGGGTGTTCGTGGAGCGTGTCGAAACATTCGGGCTTTCCGACATTCAGGCGGAGTCCGTGCTGATCCCATTCGGGCTGATGAAGTATTACACCGGAGTTGACGTGATACGTTCGCTGGACGCGCAAGCCGCGAACGCTGAAGACGTACCGTCTGTGCAGCGGCAAGTGGCGCTCATTTTGCGTAGCCGCCATCCGACCGACGCCGAATATGACGTTCACACTCTGGCTGCAATTCTCGACTCCGCCAGGAAAATCTCGCTGGCGTTGACAATCCTGCTGATCGTGATTGCCTTTATCGCGCTGCTGATCAGCGGCATCGGGATTATGAATATCATGTTGGTCACGGTGAAAGAGCGCACTCGCGAAATCGGCATCCGCAAGGCAATTGGCGCGGCGCGCAAGGAAATCATGTATCAATTTCTGATTGAAGCATTTCTGATCAGCGGCGGTGGAGCAGTGCTGGGAATTTTGATCGGCCTGGCGATTCCGGTGACCGTGCAATTTTTCCTGCCGGGTAATCTGCGTGTGCCGGTTTCGAGCGCCAGCGTGGTGCTGGCTTTCGTGGTGTCCTGTTCGACCGGTCTGTTCTTCGGATATTTGCCGGCAAGTCAGGCGGCACGGTTGCAGCCGATCGAATCGCTGCGCTACGAGTAGCGAGCTATTGGCACCAGATTTTTGCGATTGATCCTGCGCGAATTTGGAAGGAGCCACAAAATGCGTGGATTTGTGCGTTTTTCCGCGGTGATTGCCGCCGCTTTGATTTTCGCTGGTGACGTTCCAGCTCAGGAAGCAGCCGCGCCGCAGCCGATCGCGCTGACGCTGAAGCGGACGATCGAGCTGGCACTGCAAAACAGCAAAGACATTCAGGTAGCGAAAATACAATCCAGCATCGCCGACCACGCCGCACTGATCAACAAGGCGCAATTTCTCCCCAATGTTTATGCGGGTTCCGGAGCAGGTTACACCTACGGGATTCCCGAGACGCCCGGCGGGCGCGCACCGGCGCTTTTCAACTTCACCTATACCGAGGAAGTGTTTAATCAGCAGCTTCGCGGCCTGGGCAAAGAGCAGGAAGAACAAGCGCGCGCGCAGAAGATTTCGCTGGAAGACGCACGCAATTCGGTGATCGCGCGGACCGCTTCGGCGTACCTGGAACTGGTGAAGGTGCGTCATTCGGCCGAATTGCTGCAGAAGGAAGAAGCCAGCGCGGAGAAAATACTTGGCGTGGTACAACAACGCGCCGGCGAAGGATTTGAATTGCCGGTGGAAGTAACCCGTGCGCAGTTGACCAAGGCGCAAGTCGCGCAGAGATTGCTGCAATTGCAAGGCCGCGAAGACGAACTGCTGATGTTCTTGCGCAACCAGTGCGGGCTGGCGCCCGAACAGGAAATCGAAGTGACGCCGGAAGATTTGCCCGGCGCGGCGGAGCAGGAAGGCGCGAATTTGATCGCGCTGGCGATGCAGAACAATACTGATGTGCGGTTCGCGCAATCGGATGTGCAGGCAAAAGAATTCCGGCTGACCGGCGAGAAGCGCGGCTACTGGCCGACGCTGGAAGTGGTGAGCGTGTACAGCCTGCTGGCGAAATTCAATAACTACGATCAGTATTTCAACCATTTTCAGCGCAACAACTACAACATCGGAATTCAGGCGCAAGTTCCCATTTTCAGTCCGAGGATCAAGGCCAACGTAGAGCTGGCGAAGACCAATTTGCTGGCCTCGAAAACCGCATTCACGAATAAACAAAACCAGGTGAGCGCGGACGTACGCCACCAGACGCGGCGGGTGCGCGAAGCGGAAGCGGGCAAGGAAGTCGCGCGGCTGGAATTGCAACTGGTGCAGCAGAATCTGGCGGAATTGCAGGCGCGGTTTGAGGAAGGCAAAGTGAGTTTGCAGGAAGTGGAAAAAGCGCGGTTGGATGAAAACGAAAAGTGGATGGCGCTGCTGGACGCGACGTTTCAGCGGCAGCAGGCGCAATTGAATTTGCTGAAGACCGCCGGGCAGCTGGACAAAGTTCTGCAGTAAACGCGCTCGATGGCAGGCAAGACTCGCCGATCAGAGATCGGCGTTCCCAGGAAAGACAATGGCGCTCGATCGCAAATCGCTGGAAATACTGGCCCGCGCCCTGGAAAAACTGGACGCGGGCTTTTCGCATTTGCCGGAGTTTGCTCCTTCGGTGCCGGGCAGCGCGCGCATGGAAGAGGTTCTGCTGGCGCTCGCGGAAAAGCTGCAAGACAACTATCCATATTTCCATCCGCTGTATGCGGGACAAATGTTGAAGCCGCCGCATCCGGTGGCGCGGCTGGCGTATTCGCTGGCGATGTACATCAATCCGAACAATCACGCGCTGGATGGCGGGCGGGCAACATCGGCTCTGGAAAAAGAGGCGGTGGCGGAAATCGCCGCGATGTTCGGATGGAAGGAATTCCTCGGACATCTGTGCGGCGGCGGAACCATGGCCAATCTGGAAGCGCTGTGGGTAGCGGGGCAAATTCATCCTACGAAAAAGATTTTGGCGAGCGATCAGGCGCACTACACGCATGGAAGAATCTCCGGAGTGCTGCAACTGCCGTTTGAGAAAGTGGAATGCGACGAGCGCGGACGGATGGATTTGAATGTTCTTGCGGAGCGAGTGGCGCGTGGTGACGTGGGAACGGTGGTCGCAACGCTGGGAACGACAGCGACAGGTTCGGTGGACCCATTGCCGGAAGTATTGGAGCTGAGCGACAAATTTGGATTTCGCGTGCATGTGGATGCGGCGTACGGCGGATATTTTGCGCTGGCGTCGAATCTTGGGGAGAACGCGAATAAAAGTTTTGCGCGAATAGGGGAAGCGGATTCGATTGTGATCGATCCGCACAAACATGGATTGCAGCCGTATGGATGCGGATGCGTGCTGTTTCGCGATCCGGGAGTCGGGCGGCTGTACAAACACAATTCACCGTACACGTATTTCAGTTCGGCGGAATTGCATTTGGGGGAAATCAGCCTGGAGTGTTCGCGGCCGGGAGCTGCGGCCGCGGCGCTGTGGGCGACGCAGAAATTGCTGCCGCTAACGCGCGCGGGAGAATTCGCGAAAGGTTTGGAGCAGGGCAGGGAAGCCGCGCTACGATTTTTTGGGGCGATCGAGAGCGGCGGAAAATTTGACGCGGCGTTTGAGCCGGAGCTGGATATTTTGGTGTTTGTGCGGAAGGGCGATTCGCTCGCGGAGATCAGCGCGAAGTCGCGGCGAATTTTTGAGGCTGCGGCGCAGCTGGGACTGCATTTGGCGGTGGCGGAGTTGCCGGTGAAGTTCTGGCGGGGGTTGTGTGCAGAAGGCGAGCGAACAACAGTGACCTGTTTGCGGTCGGTGCTGATGAAGCAGGAGCACTTGGAGTGGATGGAGAGAATCGTGGGACTGTTGGAGCAGGCGAGTGAGAAGTGAGAATCCCATTTCGGGACGATTCCCATTTTGGGAAATGGAGGGAGGGTATCCCCGGGGGTACATTTGCTAAGAGTGGCAAATACAGGACTTACGGGAAAAAGAGTGACAAAGAGTGAAGAAGAGTGAGAACGGCCTGATGAAAACAAAGGAGTTAGGGGATCGCACTGTTCGCTCTTTTGCGAAAAGCCCGTAAGAGTGACAAACAAAGGACTTAGGGCCGATTTTGGCCTGGATTTATGGAAGTCGAGAGGTTTTGAGGAGGGGACTCCGGCGCGATCGTGAGGGATGACGGAATCGGTTCGAACTATGATTAGCTTACACTCCAAAGAGTAGCATATGAATACATTGGCTGTCAATGAAAAGTTTTGGCATGGGCTCGTCCGAGGATGTGCCGCGCCTCCCCCAGCGTTATGGATGCGAGAGGGAATTGAGTTTAGGTGATTGCGGCCAGCGTCAGTTCCGTCACCACGGCAAGAGCGCCAGCCGGATAAACTTGGTGAGATTCCGTCGAGTTCGCGCGATGGCAAGGCCGCCGGGCCAAACGATAATGCATCGGACGCGGGGTGTGGCGCATCGTATAACAGTAGGAAAACAAACGAGATTTGGATGTTGGGCGGGATGGATAAGTCAGGTACACTGGAATATGTAGGGTTGGCGCACGAAATACCGCAGACAACTTAGCGTCAGCTGGGCAGAGTTCGAGGCCAAGTTCCAGTGTTGTGTATTGCAGAAATCTTTAGATTCTGAGGGTGATGAATGGCTGATGTAATGAAGACAGTGCTGCTAAATCCGCCGAGTTTCGAGAAGTTTGACGGCGGAGCGAGTTCGCGGTGGCCCGCGACGCGTGAGATTGAATCGTACTGGTATCCAGTGTGGCTGTCGTACCCGGCGGGATTGATTCCCGGAAGCCGGCTGCTGGACGCTTCGCCGCACAAGATCAGCTGGAAACAGACGGTTGAGATCTGCAAAGAATACGAATTCCTGGTGCTGTACACGTCGACGGTCGGATTCCACAGCGACATCAAGCTGATCCGCGAAATCAAGGAAGTGAATCCTGGGATCAAGATTGCGTTTGTTGGCCCGCACGGACACATCAAGCCGGAAGAAACGCTGAACGCGAGCGAAGACATTGACTTCGTGGTACGAGGGGAGTTTGACCACTCGGTATCGGAGTTTGCGCACGGCAAGCCGCTGGAGACGATCGCAGGGGCGTGCTTCCGCAAAGACGGCAAGATTGTGATGAACACGCAGCGTCCGCAACTGCATACGGCGGAGCTGGATGCGCTGCCGTTTGCCACCGACGTTTACAAGAGAGATTTGCAGATTGAGCGGTACAACGTACCGTTCCTGCTACACCCGTTCGTGTCGTTCTATACGACGCGGGGATGCCCGGCGATGTGCACGTTCTGCATGTGGCCGCAGACGATTTCCGGGCATGCGTGGCGGACCCGTTCGGTGGATAACGTGGTGCAGGAAGTGAAGAACACGCTGGAATACTTCCCGCAGATGAAAGAGATATTTTTCGACGACGACACGTTCAATATCCGGCGCGACCGGGCGATTGAGTTGAGCCAGAAATTCAAGCCGCTAAAGTTTCAGTGGTCGTGCACGGCGCGTTGCCACAGCAAGTACGAAGAATTGAAGGCGATGGCGGACGGCGGGGCGCGGCTGTTCATCGTGGGATTCGAATCGGGCGATGCGCAGATCCTGAAGAACATCAAGAAGGGCGCGACCGTCGAGATGGCGCGCGAGTTCATGAAGAATTGCAAGAAGGTTGGAATCAAGGTACACGGCGATTTCATTATCGGATTGCCGGGCGAGACCAAAGAGACCATCAACAAGACCATTGATTTTGCGAAGGAACTGGATTGCGAAACGATCCAGGTTTCGCTGGCGCATGCCATGCCGGGAACGGAGCTACACGAAACGATGGCCCAGCAGGGTTTCCTGCGAGTGGAAGCGCTGGCGGATTCCGGCGGGCACCAGTTGCCGCACATCGAATACCCGCATTTGTCGAAGGCGCAGATGATGGATGGCGTGAACCGGTTCTACGACCAATATTATTTCCGGCCGAAGGTTGCGTGGCGGATTGTGCGAGAAGCGTTGTGGGATAGCCACGAGCGGAAGCGCCTGTATCATGAGGCGACCAGCTTTTTGAAGTTGCGCGCGGAACGCTTGAAGTGGGTGCGGCAGGGCGGCGATATCGAGAAGCCAATGATTACCGTGCCGGACACTTCCACGGTTTCTGGCAACGATTAAGACGAACGGGCAAACTTTATTAGCTCAGGGTCGTAAGTACAACTTTTCAGCTCAGGGTTTGTAAGTACAAACCCTGAAACCCTGAAAACCTTGAAAGCCTGAACCCGATATCTATGGCAAGCGAGAGAAGGCTGCGGATCAAGACGCTGGTCATGGTCTTTTCGATGGTGGTGTGCGCCAACGTCGGGGACCTGATGCTGAAGCGCGGAATGAGTGCGGCGGGGGCGGTTCAGTTTACCGGGAACGGCCTGGGGCATGCACTGGCGCTGATGATGAGCAGCGCGACGATCTGGATCGGGATTATTTTCCTGTTGGGCTTCATGGCCAGCCAGATGACGGTGATGAGCTGGGCGGACTACAGCTATGTGATGCCAGCCGGTGCGTTCGGCTACGCGCTGCAAACGCTGATGGCGGTGGTGATCCTGCATGAGACGGTTTCGCTGCGGCGCTGGATTGGCGTTTTACTGATTTGCGTTGGGGTGGTGCTGGTGGGCCAGACCAAGCCGCGCACCACGGCGAGTCCGGTGCAAGTAACCCAGGAGAATTCAGGCACGAAAGCCGAGGCGGAAAAGGTGGCTGCGTCATGTTGACGGTGCTGCTGCTGATTGTGCTGATCTGCGGAAGCACCGGCGGCGAAATCGCGATATCGTACGGAGCGAAAAGTACCGGAGAACCAGCGCGGCTGCGGCCATTTGAGGTGCTGGTGTTCATTGGGCGGGTAATGAGGAACGGGTGGTTTTTGTTGGGCATCCCGCTGATGGCATTGTCTTTCTTTGCGCTGCTGATCCTGTTTTCCTGGCACCCACTGAGCTTTGTGATTCCGGTTTCCGCGTTGAGCTACGTCACCGGAGCACTGGGCGCGAAATATATCCTGAAGGAAGAAGTGAGCGGGGCTCGCTGGGCGGGCATATTGTTGGTGTGCGTGGGCGCGGTTCTGGTGACCCTGGGCTAGTGCAGATTTTGCTGCGTTGTGCGGCGAGTCCTAATTCAAAGTGATGAAACAGAGCGAAATGCGAGAGAGCCAGCTGAGCCGCGAGGCCGCAACAGCAAGCATTGAGAATGTGACCGGTTTCGCAGCGAGCCGAGAGAATCGGCTGC
>Ga0210402_10004374_pt1 | contig 12892 bp, 13 predicted proteins | sample IncBWC7MmetaG_FD_161055 | JGI IMG/M metagenome (GOLD analysis project Ga0210402, IMG submission 161055) | Forest soil microbial communities from Barre Woods Harvard Forest LTER site, Petersham, Massachusetts, United States - Inc-BW-C-7-M | ecosystem: Environmental > Terrestrial > Soil >...
TGTTAGATTTGATCCACTAGCGGTCCCCGCCTACGCTCGGGCCGATGGACGTATACCGACATCGTTTCGTTGGTACTATCAGTTTGAGCCGAAAGGCTGGAGAATTTGGACTCGCCAAACAATACCACCTGGGTTGAACGATATGTCTCCGGGCAAGTCGACACATTTTCTGATCTAGGACCTGGCGACGTCAACGGTTGCAGGGGTTTGATACTGCTCAAGGACAACAACACTCTTCAAGTTTTTGTACCCGACGATCAGTGCGCGTCGCAGGTGGCATTTTTTCAATTCATCGGGCCGAACGGACCTAAGGGACCATGGAACGTGATGGGGGAGATGCAGAACGTCGGTTACTGAGCGAATTTCGCCTGTCGTTCCGCTGGCACGCTTATTGCGGACGTGTGCTGATCAACGGCCAGACTGTTCGCAATCGCACACGCCGACTCACCTGAGACCTCGCCGCGGCCGGTTTTTGAAGCTCTTGTCCCGAAAATGCGCCTGTCCACGCTCTTCCGTCCGCGGAAGCAACATGTCCGCCAAGGCAAGCTGGTGTTCACCCAGCGCAAGGGGCGGCACCACGAACCAAAACAGCTTAGGCTGCCGATCCTCCCAGCCCGCCAACGGATTATAGACGCCTCGCCCTGCGGTGATCTTACCTTCCTTGTGACTCATTTGAACCGGCCGTTCACGGACGCCGGATTCGGCAACAAGTTTCGCGAGTGGTGCACCGGATGGCGGGTGCATGATTCTCAACCACCATGATGGCACGATTTCGGGCGTAGCCTGGCGTTTACCAACGACACGAATTCTTAGCTGAGCATGAGTACGCCCTGGATCGTTGGGGCGCTATCGTCGAACGCATCCTCGGGACGTTTAGCAATTGAAATGAAAAGCAATCTTCTGTGGAGTCCCCTTCCCCGACTGACTGATGCTGCGGGAACGCGTGCGATGGCGGCGGTTTTGCCTCGCAAGACAAGTGCCCGGCACATTGCGCATCTAGTCGGGAAGCCCTCAAGTGACGTATCATTGCTGAAAATCAGATCCGCGCATATCCCGCTCAGCCGCTCGACATAGGCGTTCCGCCACGGCGATCGCGCGACGGTCCAACGATCTCGATGGTTGCGTGCTGGAGCTCGACCATCCACCACAGCTGAAGACATGAGGAGGTTTACTTGTCTGATACGCCAGCGCAGAAGGCGACAGATGATCATCGACCCACGCTCGTCATTGCGCTGGCTTCGCGTTTCGGATTGGGTGCGGTTGAGTACTTTTGTGTTCGGTAGACACGCGTGGGCTAGGTGAACTAAGATGTCTGCCTCATTTAACTCGCCGTTCGCGGAATTCCTCATCTAAAGAAATTACTGCAACTCGCGGGGGAATGTCGTACAAGTCGCGCCTCGACGCCGTCAGCTTCCATCGCGTGCAATTCCCAGACAGTTATCCATCCGAAACCAGTGCCGGAAAGATGAAATGATCGATCTCTACACCTATGCCACGCCCAACGGCCTCAAGGCTTCTATTGGCCTCGAAGAATTCGGATTGCCCTATACGGTCCACGCCGTCGACATCATGAAGAACGAACAGCTCAAGCCGGAATTTCTGCGGATCGGTCCCAACAACCGCATTCCCGTAATCGTTGACCGCGACACCGGCATGAGCCTGATGGAGTCGGGCGCGATCCTCATCTATCTCGCCGACAAGACCGGACGCCTCCTGCCGAAGGCGGGCGAGCCGCGCTATCGCGTCATCGAATGGCTGATGTGGCAGATGGGCGGCGAGGGCCCGATGTTGAGCCAGGTGCACCATTTCGTGAAGTTCAACAAAGGCAAGGCGCCGTACGCCGAAGAGCGCTACCTCAAGGAAGCGCACCGGCTCTATAGCGTGCTCGACCGCCGGCTCGCGAAACGCCAATTCGTGGCGGACGAGTATTCAATCGCCGACATCGCCATCTGGCCATGGATTTCGCGCTTCGAGTGGCAGACGATCGATCTCAACGCCTATGCGAACGTCAAGCGCTGGTACACGACGATCGCCAAGCGCCCTGCCGTGCAGCGCGGTTACAAGGTGCCGAAGGACGAGGGCGAAATCCCGATGCCCTAAAGGGCCAGGGCGCGTGCTGGGTCGAGCGGCTCCGACATACAAACAAGTGAGCACCCGCCTCGGGTATCCACGATCCGCCTGGGCTTGCGTGCAAGTCCAAGTCCTGGCGCGGAAAACTTCGAAAACATCAGGAGAGTCGAGAGATGGCCAAGCGCATCGAATACATAAACCCCAAGAAGGCGTGCCCTCCCCAGGGGCTCTACTCGCACGTGACGCGCGTTAACGCGGGCACGCTTTATTTCGTCGCCGGGCAACTCTCTGTCGATCCCAACGGAAAGATCTCTGGCAAGCACGATTTCGCCCGCCAGTTTCGCCAAGTCTTCGAGAACTTGGAGGCGGTGCTGAAGGGAATCGGCACCGATTTCAAGGACGTTGTGAAATTCACCACCTATCTCGTCCACTCGCAAGACATCGAAAAATTCATGGAGCAGCGCGCAGCGTATTTCCCGAAAATATTCGGCAAGCAGCCCTATCCGCCCAATACGCTGCTCATTGTCGACCGGCTGGTGAAAGAAGATTTTCTGCTGGAGGTTGAAGCCGTAGTCGCTGGTCGCGATTGAGGAAAACATCGCGTATCGATCTACTGATCTCTTGCGCCTAGTCCTCGTGACACGGTTGTTGCGATGGAAAATTCGCTACTCTTTTCAGACGAACTTCAGCGAGCATAGCGCGCCAACTCTGTGAGCGGTGGCTATTGAACTCCCCGCTGGCGCCGCGCGCCCTGACGCTATCTCTGTCCGCACCTGCACGACAATAAGTCTCGTCTCTCGCACGCAGTTCAACCCAAAGTACTCCCTGAGGGTGGACCAAGAGCCGCCGTGAGAGCGCGGCGCACGGGGGGCCGTTCGGCGTCTGCCCTGGAAAAAGAGATTGCAAATGCCGCGGCCCAGAGGATAATGTCTTTTGTCTTTTGGAGACAATCTTGATCCCGGGGGAAAGGGCGGCTCACATGCTGAAGAACCTTCCATCATCCTTATGCGCTGGCGCAATGGCCGTAGGGATAATGATCACTGTCGGCGTGACCATTCGCGCTGAAGAGCAGGACCGGTATCTGGGGGTAACCGACCCGGTTCAGGACAAAGCCCCCGTCATCCGCTACGGCGTCACTCTCGTCCATTTGCAGGACGATTTCTGGAAGGGCATGGCCTACGGAATGGTGGACGAGACCAAACGCGTCGGCGGGAAAGTCGTCCAGGTCAGTATTGCCGGCAAATTCGGAAACATGGCCGAGCAATACGCGCAGATCGAGGCCATGATGACCAAGGGCATCGACGTGCTCGTGCTCGGGCCCTCGGCGTACGACGGTTTCGATCCGATGCTCAAGAAGGTGAAAGAAAAAGGAATCACCGTCATCGCGGCGGGCATTCCGCTCGGCAGTAAGCTGGCCGACTATGGCGTCGTGATGAGCGACTTCGATATCGGGAAGAGAATGGGCGATGCCCTGTGCCAGAAAAGGCCGAAGGACAAGCCGACATTCAAGACGCTCGCACTGCCCGGACCGGCGGGAGCGGAATGGACGAAGCTGCGTGTCGATGGTCTCAAAGAATCCGCCAAGAACTGCCCCGGCGAGGAAGTCATCGTGGCTCCGGTCGGCGGCGAAATCAGCATCGGCTACGCGCTGGCGACCACTTCCGACATGATCACGAAGAATCCGGATGCGACATTCGTCTGGGCTCCGGCTGGCGGTCTCGGGATGGGCGCGATTCAGGGCGTCAAGCAGCGGCATGCGAACATGCAGGTGGTCAGCAGCAATATTGTCCGCGCCGTTTTCCCGGCGCTCGAGGACGGCACCCTGCTTGGCGTGAACACTGAGCCCGCCATTCTGATGGGGCGGCTGATGGTCCAATACTCGATCCGCCGGAAACTGGGACTGCCGACGCCGCTGGTTAAGCAGGACGAACACTTCACCTATCCCGTGGTCGTCACCCCGACGCGGATCATCACCAAGGAGAACTACAAGGGCTATCCCTGGGAAGAAACCGACGTGCCGCCGGCCGATTGGTCGATTGACGCGTTCCAGTAAGCTTCGTCGCCGAAAAGAGGGCGCCGGGCTTCGCAGGTACCATGAACAGTGGGCCGTCGAAGTCCGGCGCGTCGTTCTTGTCAATTGCGCAGCCCCCAGCCAAGGCCGCAGCGATGCGCCCGCGAACTCCGCGGTCGGGGTAGAGTTCGGGCTCGACGAAGGGGACACAACAAGGCATCGTTGCCGGCCGATACAGACGGCCGCCGCGTCGGGTGGGTTGTCGGGACCGCCGCGCGATCGGAACGAATGTCTGGTCCGGCAACCCGGGTAAGTCTGCGAACGCGGGGAAGCGGCGGAAAGCATGCCGAACGACTTGCGAGTGACCGAGGTCCCAGCGACCGGAACGCGGGAAATCGTCGTCCTCCAAAATATTCACAAGCGCTTCGGTTCGACGCATGCGGTGAACGATGTTTCGACCCGCTTCGGCGCCGGTGAGGTGCATGCACTCCTCGGCGAGAACGGAGCCGGGAAGTCGACCCTCGGCAAGATCGTAGGAGGTCTGTTTCCTCCCGACGAAGGCCGATTGCTTCTTGACGGAGCGGAGGTGCAATACCGCAACATTGCCGAGGCCCGCAGTCGCGGCGTCGCTATGGTGTTCCAGGAGTTGTCGCTCGTTCCGGACCTGACGGTGCGCGAGAACATCTGCCTGGGAATGGAAATCGCACGGCATCCGTTAAGTCTGCTGGCAAAGCGCAAGGAAATCGATTTCTGCCGCAACCTGCTTGCCGAGTACCAGTTCGACTTCGATCTCGACGCGCACGTGCGCGACCTCTCGGTGGCCAGCCAACAACTAATTGAAGTAGTGAAGGCGCTGGCGCGCCGGCCACGGGTCCTCATCCTCGACGAGCCGACTGCGATGCTCGGAGTGCGCGAGAACGAGAAGCTCTTGAACATCATCCGCAGCGCTCGACAACGTGGCATGGCGGTGATCTTTGTCACCCATCACGTGGAAGAGGTCATCGAAGTGGCGGATCGGGTCAGCTTGATGAAGGACGGCCTTCTCGTCGATTCCTTTGCCGTCGCCAAAGACATGAATGCTGCTTACATCGTTGCGAAACTGGTGGGCGGATCGGGGAACAAAGTCGGCGGCAGGCAGAAAACGGCGGCCGGCGAAGAAGTCGTGCAAATAGCCGGCCTGCCAGCCCGCAACGGTGGACAGGTGGATGTATCGGTACGCCGAGGCGAAATCGTCGGGCTGTATGGCGTCGTCGGCTCGGGCTGCGAGCGTATCGGCAACGCAGTGGTCGGGCTCGCCGATATTCGGCCGAGCACCATGACGCTTGCGGGAATGCGCTACCGGCCGGCCACCCCGGCCCACGCTGCCCGCCGCGGCGTTTCCTATCTGCCGTCCGGCCGCGCCGCCAACTGCGTTCTGCCCAGCCGCAGCGCCCGCGAGAACTTGATGCTGAGCCAACTCAGCCGGGTCCAGAAGGCGGGGGTGCTTCGTGATCGCGCGGAGCGCGAGCTGACCAAGAGACAACTAAGCCGTTTCCGGGCGCGTTATGCGGACTACGACGATCCGATCACGAGTCTGAGTGGCGGCAATCAGCAGAAAGTCGTGCTCGGCCGCTCGCTCGGTCGGGAGGGCGCTTTGCTCGTGCTCGAGGATCCAACCGCCGGTGTCGATATCGGATCGAAGCAGGACATCCACGAACTCATTCGCGCGCGGGCAGCTGAAGGGATCGGCGTGCTGCTGGTTTCCAGCGATCTCCTCGAAACCATCGCGATCTGCGATGTGATCTATACGGTCATCGGCGGTAAAATCGTGCGCAAGTTCGAAAATCCGACGCTGGACGATGAGGGGGAGATCATAGCCGATGTCCTCGGCACTCGCGTCGAGGATGGCGAACACGCAGCCGGGGAGTTCCATTTGCGAATGGGGAGCGGAGAATGACCAATGTGGTCACCGAGACGATGACGCGCTCGTTGGTGCGACGGCGCTTGTTCCCGGCCAACCTTGGCGATCTGGTGCTGCCGGCCTTCATCGTCGTCTATTCCGCAATCGCGTACGTCCTCGAGCCGCGCTTCCTGTCGTGGGACAACCTGGACAATCTCGCAAGTCAGCTTGCGCCCCTGTTCGTCATGTCGGTGGGCCAAGCGTTCGCCATCATAAGTGGCGGACTCGACCTCTCAATGGCGGCGGTTATGTCGATCTCGGGCATCGCCGGCATCCTTTCGGTCAAGTATGTGGGCGTTTGGGGCGGGATCGCTGTCATGGCGATCGTCGGGATCGCTACCGGCATGTTCACAGGCTTCCTCATCGCCTATCAGCGCACCTCGCCGTTTATCATCACCTTGGGGATGGCTTCGGTTGTTACTGCGATAGCATTGATCTTGGCGCACGGAGTGCCGCTCTATACGATCCCGCCCGAACTCTCGAGTTGGATCGGTTTCGGTCATTTCCTGGGTGTGCCCGTCAGCTTCGAGATCGCTGTCGCACTCATGCTGCTGGGATCGTTTATCCTCCGTCGCACGGTGTTCGGCCGCTATATCTACGCCATCGGCTCAAATCCCGCCGCGGCCGTTCGTTCAGGTATCCCGGTCCCCTTCTACACCATGCTGGTTTACACGTTTGCCGGCTTCTCATCCGGGGTCGCCGCCATCATCCTCACGGCGTGGGTCAATGCGGCTCAGCCCGTCGCCGAGCCTGACATGACCCTCAAATCAATCGCTGCCGTCGTGCTCGGCGGGATCGCGCTCACCGGCGGCAGCGGCGGAATGATCCATGTCCTGTACGGCTGCATTATTCTCGGCGCGCTGTCGAATTCGATGACGATGGTGGGCGTCTCGTCGTACTACCAGATTCTGGCGATCGGCATCGTCATCATCCTCGCGGTGATGCTCGACCGCGTCAGGCGACGTCGACTGTAGCCGGCAGGCGCGTTCCTGGCGCCTGCCCGCCTTGCGCCTGAAGCGCTATGCGCCCACACGCTCCTGCGCCGGGTTGTAGGTCGGATAGTCGATGTATCCCTTCGGACCTGGCGTGTAGACAGTCGCCTCATTGTGAAGGACGATCGGCCAATCGTTTGCGAGCCGTGCGACCAAATCCGGGTTGCCGATGAACGGGCGCCCGAAAACGATCGCATCGCCCTCCTTCGCTGCCAGAGTTGCCTCGGCGCGTTCCTTGTTGAAGTTGCCGTTTTGCAGGGTGATGCCCCTGAACAGGTGTCGCATTTCGTCCCGCAGCGGCTTCTTGAACACAGCGCCGCCTAGCGCCGAAACATCCTTGAGATGCTGATAAAGAACGCCGATCCGATTCATCTCCGCGACGAGATGCCGGTAGGTATCCTCCATTCCCGGATACTCCCCAACCAAGTCGTTGATGAAGCTGTACGGCGACACACGAATGCCCACGCGGTCCGGCCCGATCGAGTCGGAGACGCTCATCAGCAACTCGACGACAAACCGCGCCCGGTTCTGGATCGAGCCGCCGTACGCATCGGTGCGATGGTTTGAACTCGGATTGAGAAACTGTTCCATCAGGTAGCCGGTGGAGCAATGCAGTTCGATGCCATCAAATCCCGCATCGACCGCGTTGCGCGCCGCTTTGCCGAAATCGGCCACGACCTGCTTGATATCATCGAGCGTCATTGCGCGCGGAGCCGGCGGCGGCGCCTCGCCGAGTTGATCCGTATAGCGGGTGCCATTCATCGCGATCGGTGACGGCCCGATGATCTCACCACCCGTAGGTTGGTTGAGAGGGTGACCCGCCCTGCCGCCATGGTTGAGCTGCAGGAAGATGCGGCCACCCGCCTTGTGGACGGAGTCGGTCACCTTTCGCCAAGCGTCGATCTGCGTCTTCGTGTAGATGCCAGGCTGATGGACATAGCAATGCCCGCTGGGTGAGGGCGTTGTGCTCTCGGCGATGATCAATCCCGCCGAGGCACGCTGCGTGTAGTAGGTCACCGCCATCGCCGGGGGCGCGAAATTTTCGTCGGCCCGCGAGCGGGTCATGGGCGACATGACGATCCGGTTCGGCAGCGTGCACCGTCCAAACTTGAGCTCCGTGAACAGGACGCCGCCCTGCCCCGCCTTATCGACCATCACGACCTCCCCCTATTTCCCTTGCGCCGCGGCGACCCTAGCGCCTTCGCGCGCGGGCCTGCGCACATTCAAATCGACTATAGGGGTGGGTTTGGCTATTGTAAACAATCAACGACGCGTCAGCGCTATGCGTCTATGACGGTTGACAGCAAAAGACGATTGGATACGATCTACAAGATGCCCTTGGAGGAAGTATGACGATGGAAAGCGCGGCCTCTCGGAGGACGCAGCGCGAAGAGATTGCCGTGCCCGGCTTGGCGCCCGCTATCAGCCACTATACCGATGCGGTTCGGTTCGGAGACCTGCTCTTCGTCTCTGGCATTATTGCAGTCGACAAGGACCTCAAACTCGTTGGCGGCGACGACGTCGTTGCGCAGACCCGCTGTATCTTCGAGAATATGAAGCAGGTGCTCGCGGCGGCGGGCGCGACCTTTGCCGACGTGCTCAAGGTGACCGTGTTCCTGGTCGACGTCAACGATCGGGTCAAGATCAACAAGGTGCGCCAGGAGTACTTCGGTTCGGCGCGCCCTGCGAGCACGTTGATCGGCGTGCGTGAACTTGCGCTTCCCGGAGTGAAGGTCGAGATCGAAGCGATCGTCGGTTTAAAATAGTCGCGAGGATGCGACATTCCGCAATCTAAAGGGAGACTCGAAATGGGCCTGCATCACCTGGACCACTACAACATCGAAACCGTGAATTTGGACGAGACGATCAAATTCTACTGTGATGTCCTTGGCCTCTACGTGGGCGACAGACCGCCGTTGCCATTCCCGGGCGCCTGGTTGTACTGCGAAAACAAACAGCCGACGATCCATCTCATCGGGACGAACCCGGGCGAGCCCGATCGCCCGAAAGTGCCAGCCGGCAGACTCCATCACATCTGCTTCGCGACAACCGGAATCGACGAGGTGCGTGAGCGGCTCGAGAAAGCCAACATCAAATTCAACAAGGTGGTGCTTCCCAGAGTCCACAACACGCAGTTCTTCATGCAAGACCCCAACGGCATCAACGTCGAGCTGAATTTCCCGGCCGAGGAGACGAGGCCCGAAGACATCGAAATGTTGGCCAAGCAGACCAAGGACAAGTTCTTGCACGTACCAAGCGCTACGTAGGGTAACGCTGGCTGGAGGGATACAGGCCAATGCCGGCGCTCAAGCCGGAAACGCGCGGGCAGTTACTCAAGGTCGGCGTCGCGGTGCTCACTAACGGGCTGCTCAAGCGGGGACTGCGCAACCAGTTCCTGCACGGCATAGCACCGGTCACGCCCAACATGCCGGCAATGGCTGGCCCCGCTTTCACGTTGCGCTTCATTCCCGCTCGCGAAGATATCGACACGATCGAGGCGTTGCGACGACCGGACAACGTCCAGCGCCGTGCGCTGGAAGCATGCCCGCCGGGCGGCGTCCTGGTCATCGATTCTTTCGGTAGCGCGCGGTCGGCTTCGGCCGGCGATCTGATGATCGGCCGGCTCAAGGTGCGCGGCTGCGCCGGCATCGTCACCGATGGCGGCTTCCGCGATATTGCGGGCGTGATCAAGGTCGGCCTTCCCGCCTACCAGCGCCAGGCTTCGGCACCGGCAACACCGATTGGTCTGCACTCGGCCGATCTCGAGGTACCCATCGGATGCGCGGGCGTGGCGGTCTATCCGGGTGACATCGTCGTCGGTGACCGGGACGGCGTCGTGGTTCTTCCGGCCGCTATGGCAGAAGAATTGGCGGCGGAGGCACTCGAGACTGCCACCTACGACGAGTTCGCCGAGCAGAGGATTGCGGTGGGGCGGTCGATCATGGACATATTCCCGCCGGCCACGGATGTGCTGCGTGAATACGCTGAGTGGAAGAAGTCCCGCTGACTCCGGTGCGCCACGGGGTGCAAGGGCCTTCATAGGCGGGAACGGGAACCGGGCATCCGGATCGAGCCGAGACAACATGTTAGCGAAGGAAATTTGACTATGGCCGTACCAGAAATTGCGCAGAAATCGCCTTACAAGATAGAGCTAAGGGCAGGTCAGGAATACTGGTGGTGCGCGTGCGGACGCAGCAAGAAGCAGCCGTTTTGCGACGGCTCGCACAAGGTCACTGAATTCAAGCCGGTCCAGTACAAGGCGACGGAAACGAAAGACGCTTGGATGTGCGGGTGCAAGCAAACGGCCGGCCAACCGTTTTGCGACGGGACGCACAAGCGGATTTAGTAGTAACGCGGCCAGCCGTCTAAAATCAGCGCGCTGATCGCTCACTTAAAATGGTGGCGGATCAGGTGGAATTCACTGCGGAAATCCTGGAAGTCAGAACCGGCAGGCCCAAACCACTAGGCCGCTCCGGAGTCACTTCCGCCATCGACAAGCGCACTCGCGGTGCTCCAGTCTGGATCGACACCCTTGGCTTGGAGGGCGACGAACAGGCAGAGGCGGTGATCCACGGGGGACCTTATCAGGCGGTCCTGCAGTATGCGCTGCACCACTACGACACTTGGCGAGCCGAGTTCCCCGATGTCGCGGATCGCTTCGTGCCCGGCGGTTTCGGCGAGAACATCGTAGCCGGCGTCTTCGATGAGACCAACATTTGCATCGGGGATCTGCTGCGCATGGGCGGCGCTTTGCTGCGCGTCACCCAGTCGCGCCAGCCCTGCTACAAGCTCAATCATCGTTTCGGCCATCCGCTCATGTCGCGCCGCTCACAGGAATCCTTCCGCACCGGCTGGTTCTATTCGATTGTCGAGCCCGGATTCGTAAAACCCGGCGACACCATTGCGCTGCTCGAACGGACGCGCCCCGACTGGCCGGTCAGTCGAGTTCAGCATTTTCTCTACCGCGAACCGAACAACATGGAAGCGGCTCGCGAGTTGGCGAACTTGGAACCGCTTGCGCCAAAATTGCGGGAAATCTTTGCGAAGCGGGCGGAGTCCGCGCGCGTTGAGGAATGGGAAGACCGCCTATGGAACCGGCCGCCGGTCGATACTGACGAACCCGATTGGTTCGACACTCGGGTCGAGCAAGCATCATACGCGGTCCCCGGAGTGAAGTGCTTCCGCTTAACCCGCGCTGACGGAAAGACGTTGCCGGAATTCGACGCGGGCGCCCATATCGATCTTCGACTGCCGAATGGTCTGCTGCGCCACTATTCGTTGTGCAATGTTCCGTCGGATGGATGTTACGAGATCGCGGTTCGTTTGGAGACGAACGGCGGCGGCGGGTCGCGGTATCTGCACGAACAGGTGGATCCGGGCTCGATCCTCACGATTTCGCGGCCGCGCAACACATTCCCGGCCGTGCTCGGCGCCAAACGGCACCTGATGATCGCGGGCGGGATTGGGATCACGCCGTTCCTGTCGATGATGCGCAGCTTCGAGGCGAGTGGGGATGCGGGCGAGCTGCACTATTGTGCGCGTGATCCTGAAACTACGCCGTTCCTCGCACTGTTGCCGACGCTGCGGAGAAGCGATGTCCACTGCCATTTCGGTGGCCGCCACGCACGCCAAAGATTGCGCGTGGAGGAGCTGTTGAGCAAAGTTGTTGACGGAACACACGTCTACTGCTGCGGCCCGCCTGGTCTCATGGAAAGCGTACATCGCGCAACGCGGCATTGGCCCGCGAGAAGCATCCATTTCGAATCTTTTACGCCAGCGTCAGTTAAGGGCAAGGCCGACGCGAAGGCGTTCAAAATCAAGATCGCGTCAACGGGCCAACTGATCGACGTGACGACCGACGTTTCGATGCTCGATGCGTTGCGCAGGGCGGGAGTCGAGGTGCTTTCCTCCTGCGAGGCCGGTACCTGCGGCAGCTGCAAGGTCGGCTATCGGAACGGATCGGTCAGCCACCGCGACTACTTTTTGTCATCGAGCGAACGTAGCCGCTTTATGACCGTTTGCGTGTCACGCGCGACTTCCGACGTGATTACGCTCGATCTTTGATCGGCCGTGCCGATTCAGTACACTGGATTTGTCAGGGTGCCGATCGGATCGATGGTGACGGCGACAGTGTCTCCGGCCTTCAGGTATTTGGGCGGCGTAAAGCCAATACCGACTCCCTCGGGCGTGCCGGTGGCGACGATGTCGCCGGGGATGAGCGTGATGCCGCGCGAAATCGTCTCGATGAGCGTCGGGATGTCGAAGATGAGGTCGGAGACCAGCGCCTTCTGCCGCAACTCGCCATTGACATGGGTTTCGAGCGTCAACCTGGCCGGATCGGGAATCTCGTCGGCAGTCACCAAAGTCGGTCCCATCGGGCAGAAGCTGTCGATACTTTTGCCGAGAAACCATTGCTTGTGCTTATGCTGCAGGGTCCGAGCGGTCACGTCGTTGATGACCGTATAGCCGAAAACGTGATTCATCGCTTCGGCGCGCGAGATACCGCGACCGCCGCGTCCAATCACGACGGCGAGCTCGCCCTCGTAGTCGACGCTATTGGTCGGGTCGAGATTGGCGAGAATGGCTGCATCCGGTCCAATCACCGACGAAGGCGCCTTGGTGAAGACCACCGGCGCCGTCGGCACGTCCTGCCCTGACGACGTTGCATCGAAGCCGGATTGCTGAAACTCGCGTGCGTGCGCGGCGTAGTTCTTGCCAACACAGAAGATGTTGCGTCGGGGCAGGGAATCGGCACCACCAGTTGGGCTGAACCGATCGGCAGCCGGGGTGCCTTATCGAGAGCCCGGTCCAGCCAGCTCCGTTCATGAGCGTTGGCGATGATCTCGAGTAGGGAGGTGCCCGCCGCCGACAGATCAGCCA
>Ga0210402_10004376_pt1 | contig 12888 bp, 12 predicted proteins | sample IncBWC7MmetaG_FD_161055 | JGI IMG/M metagenome (GOLD analysis project Ga0210402, IMG submission 161055) | Forest soil microbial communities from Barre Woods Harvard Forest LTER site, Petersham, Massachusetts, United States - Inc-BW-C-7-M | ecosystem: Environmental > Terrestrial > Soil >...
GCGCGGCGCTCAGCCAGGCGCCCGCCAATTTGGAGGCCCTGCTGGCGCTGCCGCAGGGCGGCGGGTCGAGCCTCGAAGAGCGGCGGCGCGTCCTGATCGCGAAGATCGGCGAGAACATATCCGTGCGGCGCTTCGTGCGCGTGACCTCGCCCGGGCCGCTCGGTACTTATGCGCACGGTTCACGCATCGGCTCGCTGGTGGCCTTGCAGGGCGGCGATGAAGCGCTCGCCAAGGACCTGGCGATGCACGTGGCCGCCAGCAATCCCGCCTACATTGATATCGCCGATGTGCCTGCCGCGACGCTCGACCAGGAACGCGCCATTCTCATCGAACAAACCAAGGCGGAGAAGAAGCCGCCCGAAATCATTGCCAAGATGGTGGAAGGCCGTCTGCGCAAGTACGTCGCGGAAATCACCCTGGTGGGCCAGCCGTTCGTCAAGGATCTGGACATCACCATCGAGAAGCTGCTCAAAGGGGCGGGTGCCAAGGTGGTGCAATTCGTGCGCTATGAAGTGGGCGCGGGCATTGAAAAGAAACAGGATGATTTCGTCGGCGAAGTGATGAAGCAGGTGAAGGCGCAGGAAAAAGACCCGACCGACGACAAGCACGGTCCCAAGAAACACTGAACCTAATGACCAGCAAAACCGGCACGGCACGTTATCGCAGAATTTTGGTCAAATTATCCGGCGAGGCGCTGCTGGGGGATGAGGATTACGGCATTGACCCGGTCATTCTCAAGCGCATCGCCGGCGAAATTCACGACCTGACCCAGCTGGGGGTCCAGGTCGCGGTGGTCCTCGGCGGCGGGAATATCTTTCGCGGTGCGGGTCTCGCCCGCGCCGGCATGGATCGGGTCACCGCCGATCATATGGGCATGCTGGCCACGGTGATCAACGCGCTGGCGCTGCAGGATGCGCTCGAGAGTCTGGGCGCCTACGCACGCGTCATGTCGGCATTGCGCATCAACGAGGTTTGCGAGGATTACATCAGGCGCAGGGCGGTGCGCCATCTGGAAAAAGGCCGCGTCGTGATTTTCGGCGCCGGCACCGGCAATCCGTTCTTCACCACCGATACCGCCGCCAGCTTGCGCGCCATCGAGATCAACGCCGAGATACTGCTCAAGGCCACCAAGGTGAACGGCGTTTACGACTCCGATCCGCTCACCAATCCGCACGCCAAGCGCTACGCGCGCCTGACCTTCGACAAGGTGCTGAATGACCGCCTCAATGTGATGGACGCTACGGCCATCGTGATGTGCCGGGAAAACAATCTGCCGCTGCAGGTCTTCAATCTGTTCCATGCCGGCGATTTGATGCGTATTGTCCAGGGTGAAGACGTCGGCACCGTGGTATCGGCCGAGTAAGGTCAAGGGGGGTACATGCTCGAGGATGTAAAGAAGGATGCGGCGCTGCGGATGCAGAAGTGCGTGGCCGCCTTCAAGGAACAGCTGAAAAAGATGCGCACCGGCCGCGCCCATACCAGTCTCATTGAGCATATCAAAGTCGACTACTACGGCTCGGAGAAGCCCTTGAATCAGGTTGCCAACATCGCGACCGAGGATGCCCGCACCTTGACGGTCAGTCCCTGGGAAAAGGCCATGGTGCCGATCATCGAAAAGGCCATCTACAAATCCGATCTCGGGCTCACGCCGAATACCGCCGGTCAAATCATCCGCATACACATGCCGGCGCTGACCGAAGAGCGGCGCCGCGACATCATCAAGGTGGTGAAGTCAGAAGCGGAGAATGCCCGCGTCGCGGTACGCGGCGTGCGCCGCGAAATCATGAGCGAGTTGAAGGAAATGCTCAAGGAAAAGCTCATTGCGCAGGACGATGACCGGCGCGCCCAGGATGACGTTCAAAAATTGACGGACAAGCACGTAGCGGACATCGATCAGGCCATGGCGGACAAGGAAAAGGAGCTGATGCAGGTCTGATCGCAACAAGACCCGCACTCCAAAAACGCCCATGGCCGACTCGCCGCAGCATGTCGCAATCATCATGGACGGCAACGGCCGCTGGGCCCGATCGCGCGGCCTGCCGCGGGTTGCCGGCCACCGCGCCAGCGTCAAGGTGGTGCGCAAGATCGTCGAGGAGTGCGCGCAGCGCCATGTGCGGTATTTGACGCTGTTCGCCTTCAGCAGCGAGAACTGGCGGCGGCCTCCCGATGAGGTGGGAGTACTGATGGGATTGTTCCTCGATGCGCTGGTGCGCGAGGTGGCGGACCTGCACAGCAATCAAGTGCGCCTGCGCTTCATCGGCAACCGCGCCTTATTGGGCGTCGAGCTCAAACAGCGCATGCACGATGCGGAAGTGCTGACGGCAAACAATTCCGGACTGGGCTTGATGGTGGCGGTGGCGTATGGCGGACGCTGGGACATTGCGCGGGCCTGCCAGGCGCTGGCTGCCGATGTGGCCGCAGGATCAATGGCTGCGGCCGATATCGGCGAGGAGCAGGTGGCCGCGAAGCTCGAATTGGCCGGAATTCCGGATCCGGATCTTCTCATCCGCACCGGCGGCGAGCAGCGCATCAGCAATTTTCTGTTGTGGAATCTTGCCTACACCGAACTGTATTTTTCAGAGGCGCTGTGGCCGGAATTCTCGCCCGTGCATTTGCAGGCGGCATTCGAGCATTTCGCGCAGCGCGAGCGCCGCTTCGGCAAAACCTCGGAACAGGTGGGGGCGAAAGCCGGTGCGTAAGGTGGGCGATGCTTAAGACCAGGATCATCACCGGCTGCATACTGGCCGCGCTGCTGCTGTTGGGCTTGTTCTTGCTGCCGCCATTCTGGGCGGTGCTCGCATTCGGCGCCGTGTTCACCATCGGTGCCTGGGAGTGGGCTGGGTTCGGCGCCTTGCGCGCAGCCTCGGCGAGAGCGACCTACGCCCTCAGCGTCGCATTCATTTATCTGCTCAGCTGGCAATGGAGCAAGGACCCCGCGCACTTGATCGTGCTGCTGACGGTGGCGTGCGCATGGTGGCTGGTCGCGTTTTCGTGGCTCATCCTGGCGCCGACCCGCCAGCGGCCGGTCCTGGTGCTGCTCTGCGGACTGCCGGTGTTGGTGCCGGCGTTTCTCGCACTGGCGAGAATGCAAATATCCGACCAGGCGAATCAAAGCGGTCCGCTGATCGTGCTGTGGTTGGTGCTGATGGTGTGTGCCGCGGATATCGGCGCATATTTTGCCGGACGCAGTTTCGGGCGGCGGAAATTGGCGCCGCGCGTCAGCCCGGGGAAAACCTGGGAGGGAGCCCTTGGCGGGCTGCTCGCGGCCGCGCTGGTGGCCTTGAGCGGCGCCGAGTTTTTTGGTCTGCCGCCGCTCGGCGCGATTGCATTCGGCTGCGCCGTCGGAATTTTCTCCATCATCGGCGATCTGACCGAGAGCATGTTCAAGCGCGCAGCGGCACTCAAGGATAGCGGCGCGCTGCTGCCGGGCCACGGCGGGCTGCTGGATCGCATCGACAGTGTGACCGCGGCCGCGCCTCTGTATGCTCTGGGTTTATTCAGCTCCGGTGTGATCCGATGAGTTCGCCGCGCGGCATCGCAATCTTGGGATCGACGGGCAGCATCGGCCGCAGCACGCTCGCCGTCATCGCGCTGCACCCTGATCTTTTCAAGGTGGCGGTGCTGGGCGCCTTCAACAGCTGGCAAACGATTGTCGAGCAGGCCAAGGCATTTCGCCCGGATACCGTGGTGCTGGTCGACGAGAATGCCGCTGCGCAGGCCCGCGCCGCGCTGCGCGATTGCGGCTCGGCCACGGTCGTCGAAAGCGGCGAGCAGGCGCTGGCCGACGCCGTCAGCGGCGGCAATGTCGCGGTGGTGATGGCGGCAATCGTCGGCGCCGCCGGTCTTAAACCCACACTGGCGGGCGTGCGCGCCGGCAAGCGCGTGCTGCTCGCCAACAAGGAAGCGCTGGTCATGACCGGCCGGCTGCTGATGGACGAGGTGCGTCGCGCGGGTGCGCAACTCATTCCCATCGACAGTGAACACAATGCCATTTTTCAATGCATGCCGGCGGGCTACCTTCCGGGCGAGGAGAAGCGGGGCGTCACCCGCCTCATCCTGACCGCTTCCGGCGGACCGTTTCGCACCACCGAGGCGGCCAAGCTGGCGCACGTCACGCCCAATGAAGCCTGTGCGCATCCGAAGTGGAAAATGGGCCGCAAGATTTCGGTTGACTCGGCGACGCTGATGAACAAGGGCCTCGAGGTCATCGAGGCGACGCTGCTGTTCGGCATGACGGAATCGCAAGTGGACGTCGTGGTGCACCCGCAAAGCGTGGTGCACTCGTTGGTTGAATATGCGGACGGCTCGGTGCTGGCGCAGCTCGGCGCTCCCGACATGCGCACGCCGATTGCCCAGGCGCTGGCATGGCCGGAGAGGATTGCCTCCGGTGTACAATCCTTGGATCTGGTGGCGATTGGGCGGCTGGAGTTTGAGCCGCCGGACCACGTCCGATTCCCCAGTCTTGGCCTGGCCAGAGCCGCGGCGCGCGCCGGCGGAACCGCCCCAACAGTGCTGAACGCCGCCAATGAGGTTGCCGTACAGGCGTTTCTTGATCGGCGCTTGAACTTTGTAGGGATTTCAACGGTCATTGACAAGGTGCTGCAGCGTCTTGACTCGTCTCCCGTCAAGGCTCTGGGCGATGTTTTGGACGCCGACGCCGCGGCGCGACGCCTTGCGGTTTCCCTGATCGAGCCCAGTGTAGGAGCCTTCGCATGAAGATTTTGGTGATACTCGCCGCCTTCCTGGTTGCGATCAGCATCTTGGTCGCGGTTCATGAATTCGGACACTACTGGGTCGCCAAGAAACTCGGCTTCAAGGTGCTGCGCTTCAGCATCGGGTTCGGCAAGCCGCTGTTCACGAGGATCGGCAAGGATCCCGACCGCACCGAATATTGCCTGTCCGCCATTCCCCTGGGCGGCTACGTGAAGTTGCTCGATGAGCGCGAAGGCGATGTGGCAGCCGCGGAACTGCCGCGTTCCTTCACGCGCCGGCCCATCGTGCTCAGGATCGCCGTGCTATTGGCGGGCCCTGCCATGAATCTTTTGTTCGCGGCGCTCCTGTACGCCATCCTGGCAATGGCGGGAACCGACGTGGTCAGGCCGGTGGTGGGCCTGGTGCGCGAAGGCAGTCCCGCGGCGCTCGCCGGTCTTAAAGCCGGCGATGAGGTCACCCAGGTCGGAGATCGCAGGGTCGCGGACACGGAAGAACTGCAGATCGCGCTGCTGCGGCAATTCACCGATGAAGGCGTGATTCCGCTGCGAGTGCGCCGCAACGGCGCCGTGCAGTCGCTGACGGTGCGGGTCACGGAGGATAGGCGCGCCTTGACCGAGCCCGGCAGACTATTGCCCGGCTTGGGCTTTGATCTTGCCACCTGGAATGCCGACACCTTGGTGCATGCAGCGCCCGCGGACAGCGCCGGCGGGCGTGCCGGATTGCGTGCCGGCGATCGTCTGCTGGCCGTGGACGGTCGGCACGTCGCCAACAGCCGCGAGTTCGTCGCCCTGGTGAGCGGCGCGCCGGGACGCGTCGTTACACTCGACGTGCAGCGCGGCAGCGAGCGATTGCCTATCGTGGCGACGGTGCCGCGGGTGATTGAGCAGGGACGAGTGATCGGCCGGCTGGGTATTTCCCTCGACGAGGGTCCGCAGGTCTGGCCGCCGGGCCTTCTGCAGACGCATCGCGCGGGTCCGATCGATGCGCTGGGGATCGGAGTGGCGAAGACCTGGGAGATGTCCGCGCTCACCGTGCAGATGCTGTGGCGCATGCTCACCGGCCAGGTGTCACCGAAGAACATCAGCGGGGTGGTCAGCATCGCCGAATTCGCCGGCATCAGCGCCTATCTCGGGCTCACCGCGTACATGGCGTTCCTGGCGATCATCAGCGTCAGCCTGGGCGTGCTGAATTTGATGCCGGTGCCGCTGCTGGACGGCGGACAGATAGTTTATCAAGCGGTGGAAGCCGTCAAAGGCAGCCCGATATCCGAGCGTGCGCAGCTCTTCGGGCAGCAGGTCGGCATCGCGCTGCTGGTGGTATTGATGAGTCTGGCTTTCTATAACGATATATCAAGACATTTGAACTAACGGGATATCATGATCAAACCCAAATTCCAGCCGCACGCGCAGCGTGGAGCTCGCGTCGCCCACCGAAATTGCACACGGTCCCTGCCGCGTGCGGCTTGAATTTTGCGTAACGCTGTTGGCGGTGTTTGCCTGCCAATCAGTGTATACGACCGTACAAGCTCAAGCGCCTGACACCTCGTTCACGGTCGGCGACATCCGCATCGAAGGGCTGCAGCGAATTTCCGAGGGCACGGTATTCAATTACCTGCCGGTGAATATCGGCGACAAGCTCGATGGCCAGCGCATCGGCGAGGCGATGCGCGCCCTGTACGCCACCGGATTCTTCCGCGATGTGGAATTGCGCCGCGACGGCAATGTGCTGCTGGTGGTGGTGGTGGAGCGTCCTTCCATCGCCAAGTTCGATATCAAGGGCAACAAGGACATCAAGACCGAGGATTTGCAGAAGAGCCTGCGCAACGTCGGTCTCGCGACCGGCAAGATCTTCGACCGCTCGGTGCTCGATGAGGTCAAGCAATATCTCACCGATCAATACTTCAGCCGCGGCAAGTATGCCGTGCGCGTCGACACCAAGGTCACCGATCTGCCCGGCAACAAGGTCGACGTGACCGTCGACATCAAGGAAGGCAAGCGCGCCAAGATCGAGATGATCAACCTGGTCGGCGACACAAAATTCAAGGAAAAAGACATCTTCGCCAGTTTCGAACTGCATACCCCGAACTGGCTGTCCTGGTACAAACAGGATGATCGCTATTCGCGCGAGTCATTGACCGGCGACCTGGAAAAATTGCGCTCGTACTACATGGATCGCGGCTACGCCAATTTTCAGATCGAGTCGACGCAGGTCGCGATTGCGCCGGAAAAAGACGACATGTACATCACCATCAACATCAACGAAGGTGCGGTATTCAAGGTCTCGGAGATCAAGCTGGCGGGCACCATGGTGGTGCCGGAGTCGGATCTGCGCAGGCTGCTGCTGTTCAAACCGGGCGATACCTATTCGCGCAAACAGGTCACCAGCAGCCAGCAATTGATGAGTTACAGGCTGGGCGCCGACGGCTATGCGTTCGCCAAGATTGACCCGGTTCCCACCGCGGATAACGACAAGAAAACCGTGTCGATCACTTTTTTCATCGAGCCTGGTAATCGCGTCTACGTCCGCCACATCAATTTCAACGAAACCACGGCCATCAACGACGAGACTCTGCGCCGCGAAATGCGCCAGCTGGAAGGCGGTTGGCTGTCGAATTCGGCGGTCGAACGCTCCAAGGAACGCCTGCAGCGGCTGCCGTACATCGAGAAGGTGGAATTCGAAAACAAGCCGGTGCCGGGCAGCGCCGACCTGGTGGATGTGGATTTCAAGATCAAGGAAGGTCTACCGGGGCAATTCGGCGGCGGCATCGCCTACTCGGAATCCCAGAAGTTCAGCTTGAATGGCAATTTCGTGCACAGCAACTTCATGGGCACCGGGGATCGAATCGCACTGGAAATCAACGCCGGCCGCTACAGCAAGACCTATACGTTTGCCGAGACCAACCCCTACACCACGATTGACGGGGTGTCGCGCACGGTCTCCTTCACTTATCGGGACATCACGCAATTCGTGGCGGCTTCCTCGGCATTTTCGACCAAGCAGGAGACCGCTGCGGTGCAATGGGCTTATCCCATCTCCGAGTATCAGTACCTTGCCATCGGCACCTCGGTGAACAAGAACTCGCTGGTTGTTTCCGAGGGGTACAGCGCGGCGCAGTCGGTCTACTGGGTCAAAAACAACGGCAATACCTTCCAGAGCGATCTGGTCGACACCAACGGCGACGGGGTGGTCAATTCTTTGGACAATCCCTACACCGTGTTTGGCACCGATTTCTACACCTACGAACTCACCGGCGGCTGGTCGTACGAGGGCCGCAATCGCGCACTGTTCCCCGACCGCGGCATGAAGGTCACGTTGTCGGCCCGCTATGCGCTGCCCTTGAGCGATGTTCGCTACTACCAGACGAACTTCGACTTCATCAAGTACGTTCCGCTATGGAAGAAGTTTATTTTCACGGCGCAGGCGCAGGTGGACTATGCCTCCGCGCTGGGCAACACCACCTCCTTGCCGCCGTACCTCAACTACTTCGCTGGCGGTCCGGACAGCGTCAGGGGCTTTCGGGAGAGCCGCTTGGGACCGAAGGACAACATCGGGGTCGGCAACCCCTATGGCGGAAACTTCCGCGTGGTCAACCGCTATGAGCTGATTTTCCCGGTCCCCGACAAGTGGCAGAACGCGGCGCGCATCAGCTGGTTCTACGACATCGGCAACGTGTTTCAGACCGGCAACAAGGTCCAATTTCTCGGCCCCGATGACATAACGCCCGTCACCTATCACTTCGGTTATGCTAATCTGAAAAGATCAACCGGCGTCGCAGTGCAGTGGCTTGCACCCTTGGGCCTGTTCCGTTTCTCATACGGGATTCCTCTGAATGCGGTGCCGGGCAGCACGACCGTGTTCGGCGATCAAACGGAGCGTTTCCAATTTTCCATCGGTCAAGCGTTTTGACCTAAATTTGAGGGCTTAAGATCAACATGTCGACTAATCTTCGCTTTATTCCGCTGGCTGCCTTGAGCCTGTGCGGACTCTTGGCGGCTGTCCCGGCAAGTGCCGAAATGAAAATCGGCGTGGTCAATTTTCAGAAGCTGATGGAGGAAGCACCGCAGGTCAAGAGCGCGATGCAAGCCCTGCAGAACGAGTTTGGACCCCGGCAGCGCGAGCTGGTGACCATGCAGAACGATCTGAAGTCCCGCCAGGAAAAGCTGGAGAAGGAAGCCGCTGTCATGGCGGAGGCCGACCGCATCAAGGCCGAGAAGGTGTTGCGCGACGAGCAGCGCGAGTTTTCGCGCAAGGGCGGCGAATTCCAGGATGACCTGTCGACCCGGAAGAACGAGGAGATCGGCAAGGTGCAGCGCTACCTGGTGCAAGAAGTTCAAACCTACTCGAGCGCCCAGGGTTATGATTTGGTGCTGGTCGAAAGCCTCTACACAAAGCCGTCGCTGGACATCACGGCGCAGATCTTGGACATTCTGAAGACCAGGCCGGCCACCTTGCCGGCATCATCGGCGAAACCGGGCGCCGCGCCGGCCAAGCCCCCGGGCTCAAAATAAGCAGCGTGCGCTAGACAACCTAACGCACTTAAGGAGTGCGCAGGTGCAGGGAGAATTCAGTCTAGGGGAACTGGCGGTGCGCTTCGGGCTCAAGCTGCGCGGCGAGCCCGGACTCACGATCCGTTCGGTGGCGTCGCTATCGCGGGCGCATGCCGGTGCGTTGAGTTTCCTGGCAAATTCACGCTACCGCAGACAGCTGGAGTCCACTCGCGCCACCGCCGTGCTCATCGCCCCTGCGGATGAAGCACACTGCCCGGTTGCCGCGCTGATCGACCCCAACCCGTACCTCGCCTATGCCCGCATTGCGAGTCTGTTGCACCCGGAAATGCAGTCGCCGGCCGGCATCCACGCATCGGCAGTGGTGGCGAGCGGTGCACGCGTGGCGGCCTCGGCCAGCGTTGGACCGCTGGCCGTGATCGAAGATGATGCCGAGATCGGCGAGCGGGTATTGGTCGGACCGGGATGCATCGTGCAGCGAGGCGCGCGCGTCGGTGCCGACACCAAGCTGCTGTCGCGGGTCAGCCTGTATGCCGGTGTGACCTTGGGAAAGCGCTGCACTCTGCACGCGGGCGCCGTGATCGGCGCCGACGGTTTCGGCTTCGCGCCGGATGCGGGGACTTGGGTGAAAGTGCCGCAGGTGGGCAGCGTGCTGATCGGTGATGACGTGGAGATCGGCGCCAACACCACCATCGATCGGGGCGCCATTGATGATACCGTTGTCGAGAACGGGGTCAAATTGGACAATCAGATCCAGGTAGGCCACAACGTGACCATCGGCGCGCACACGGCCATTGCAGCGTGCACCGGGATCTCGGGCAGCACGGTGATAGGAAAGCGCTGCATGATCGGCGGTGATGTCGGTTTTGCCGGGCATTTGACGATTGCGGATGACGTGGTCGTGACCGGGTGCACCTTGGTCAGTGCCTCGATCAAGCAACCCGGCAGCTACTCGAGCGGCATGCCGGCCGTGGAAACCCGAAAGTGGCGGCGCTTGGTCGCGCATTTTCGGCGGCTGGACACACAGGAGCGATGATGACGGAATCCGGGAGTTTGGATATCGAGGCGATCATGCGGCAATTGCCGCATCGCTACCCCTTCCTGCTGGTGGATCGGGTGCTCGAATGCGTGGCTGGGAAGCACGTCATCGCGCTCAAGAACGTGACTTTCAATGAGCCGTTTTTTCAGGGACATTTTCCGCACCGGCCGGTGATGCCCGGCGTGCTCATCATCGAGGCCTTGGCCCAGGCCTCCGGCATCCTCGCATTCAAGACGGCCAAGGTCATCCCCAACGAGAACACGCGCTTCTATTTCGTGGCGATCGACAACGCGCGGTTTCGCAAACCCGTCGAACCGGGCGACCAGGTGATCCTGAAAGTAACGTTGAAACGCGCGTTCAAGGGTATTTGGAAATTTCACGGCGTGGCGGAGGTCGATGGCAAGGAAGTGGCATCGGCTGAAATGATGGTGGCGCCCGAGGCCAAGGGATCCGTGCCGAACGGAGATGCCGGATGATCGATCCGCGGGCGGTGATATCGCCGCAAGCGCAAATCGCGGCGGACGTGGTCATCGGGCCGTTTACCGTGATCGGTGCGGACGTGATCATCGGCGCGGGCACCTGGATCGGACCGCACGCCGTGATCAACGGTCCGACGCGCATCGGCACGCACAACAAGATCTACCAATTCGCTTCCCTGGGCGATGCGCCGCAGGACAAGAAGTACAACGGCGAACCGACGCTTCTGCAAATCGGCGATCGCAATGTATTTCGCGAATCGGTTACCGTGAATCGCGGCACCACCCACGACAAGGGCGTAACAAGCATCGGCAACGACAATCTGCTGATGGCGTATTCGCATGTCGCGCATGATTGCCAGCTGGGCGATCAGATCGTGATGGCAAACTGCGCCACCCTGGGCGGCCATGTCGAAGTCGGCGATTGGGTGACCATGGGTGGATTGTCGGCGGTGCATCAGTACACCAAGGTGGGTGCGTACTGCTTCATCGCGCACAATGCCGCCGTGACCCGTGATGTTCCACCCTATGTCATGGCAGTGGGCCGGCCGGCCGTGCCGCACAGCGTCAACTCGATCGGCTTGCAGCGTCGCGGCTTCACACCCGCGCAGATCCTGAACATACGCCGCGCCTACCGGCTGTTGTATCGCTCGGGACTGAAGCTCAAGGCAGCCCTGGAGGAACTCGAGAAGGCCGCCCTGACCCAGGCGGAGATCCGGCCGTTCGTCGAATTCATCAAGCGCAGCGAACGCAGCATCGTACGGTAATGACGGGCGCAGCTAGCCGAAGGTCGGCCCCTCTGCGCGTGGGTCTGGTGGCGGGGGAAGCGTCGGGCGATACCCTGGGTGCCGATCTCATCAAGGCGATGAACAAAATTGCTCCAGGCACGCAGTTTTACGGGGTGGCCGGGCCAAAAATGCAGGCGGCGGGATGCGAGAGCTGGGAGCCGGCGGAATCGCTGGCGGTGATGGGACTGTTCGAGGTGCTGCGCGATCTGCCGCGCCTGCTCAAGCTGCTGACGCGCATCCGGCGCATGTTTTTGACGGCGCGGCCGGATGTGTTCGTCGGCATCGACGCGCCGGACACGAACTTGAGATTGGCGCGTAGCTTGCACGCCGCCGGAATTCCCACGGTGCAGTACGTCAGCCCGCAGGTGTGGGCATGGCGGCAGGGACGCGCGCGCAGCATGCGACGGGCGGTGGATCTGGTGCTGTGCCTGCTGCCGTTCGAGAAGCGCTTTTACGATGAGCACGGCATAGCCGCCGAATTTGTGGGCCACCCGCTCGCGGATGCCATTCCCGACACGGTGGACCGCGGAGCGGCGAGACTTGCTTTGGGCCTGGACGCGAAGTCGAGCGTGGTTGCGCTGCTGCCGGGCAGCCGGCTGGGCGAGGTGGCGCGCCTGGCGCCGGACTTCGCACGCATAGCCACCTGGCTGGCCGCGCGGCGGCCTGAACTCAAATTCGTCGCGCCGATGGCGAGCGCCGCGACGCGCAAGATCTTTTCACACGTGCTCGCGCGGGATGCGCCCGGGCTGAACGTGCGGCTGATCGATGGTCAGGCAACCACCGCGCTGATCGCAGCCGATGTGGTGCTGGTGGCCTCGGGCACCGCGAGCCTGGAGGCCGCTCTTTGCAAGCGCCCCATGGTGGTCGTCTACCGGCTGGGAAAGCTGACCGCGCAGGTGCTGACGCGGCTGAATCTGGTCAAAGCCAAGTTTTTTGCGCAACCAAATCTACTTGCAGATCGTCGCGTCGTCGGCGAGTATTTTCAGGACCAGATTGTCCCGGCGTCGATCGGAGCAGAGCTCTTGATGTGGCTAGACGATACTGAGCGGCGCAGCGCCTTGGAGCGGGAGTTCTCGCGCATTCACGCCGAGCTGCGCCTCGGCGCCGGTGCGCGCGCCGCGCAGGCGATCATCAACCTTGTGAATACCCGCCAAGTCCTTAAGGAGCCTGCATAAATGCGGCGGGTTGCCGGCATCGATGAGGCGGGACGCGGCCCTCTGGCCGGGCCGGTGGTGGCTGCCGCGGTCATCTTGCGTGCGCGAAGACCCATCGAGGGTGTTGCGGATTCCAAGGCGCTGACGCCCGGAGAGCGCAGCCGCTTGAGCCTCATCATCCGGCGCGATGCCCTGTGTTTTGGCATCGGCTGG
>Ga0210402_10004377_pt1 | contig 12887 bp, 11 predicted proteins | sample IncBWC7MmetaG_FD_161055 | JGI IMG/M metagenome (GOLD analysis project Ga0210402, IMG submission 161055) | Forest soil microbial communities from Barre Woods Harvard Forest LTER site, Petersham, Massachusetts, United States - Inc-BW-C-7-M | ecosystem: Environmental > Terrestrial > Soil >...
GAAAGTGCTTGCCCATTTTCTAACCGGGGGGGTGTAGCATGCAATCCGGCGTTCGCCGGGGAAGTCCGGGTAGGTGACCTCGACCCGGATCCTGGTCAAAGACGGGGCCTAACTGGTTTCAGTCGCGAAACTCGGCGTCCGCACGCAAGACCGCTTCCTAACGGTCGCGGCTCCGAAGCCTTGTATTTTCAACGCGGCCATCGGAGCCATGACCGTAAGGGAGTTGTCGCTTCTCCGACGTGCGCCGGTTTTCACGCAAGAAACTAACTTAGCCAGGCCCCTTGACGGCTCTCCCCCGGAGAAAATGCGACCGGTCCTACTAAAATGCCCCAATTCAGCGGTACAATGCCTTTTCTATGGCAAATCTTGGTTTTCTAGGGCTCGGACTAATGGGCTACCCCATGGCCCGCAACCTGCTTCGGGCCGGCCACCAGGTGGCGGTTTGGTCTAATACGACGGACAAGGCCCGCAAAATCGCCGCCGATGAGAACGGGCTGTTCTGCGAAACGCCCAAAAAGGTGGCCGAACATGCAGATTATATCTTCCTCTGCCTGGGCGATACCGAAATGGCTAAAGAGGTCCTGCTGGGCGCGGCCGGGGTCATCCAGGGCATACACCCGGGTGCGGTGGTCGCCGATTGCAGCACCATCAGCCCTAGTGTGAGCCGCAAGATCGGTGAGGCCTTCAAAGCCAAAGGTGCTGATTTTCTCGACGCTCCCGTTACCGGGTCCACTCCCGGCGCCGAAAGCGGCAACCTGACCCTGATGATCGGCGGCGATCCGGCTGCGTTTGAGAAGATCAAGCCCTATCTGGAACCGATGGGCAAGAAGATCTACTTCTGTGGCGGGCCGGGCATGGGCCTCCAGGCCAAGTTGACGCAGAACCTGGTTCTTTCCAACATCTTGATGGCATTCAACGAAGGCATGGTGCTGGCCACCAAGGGCGGCATGGACCCCAAGCTCATGCTGGAGATCCTGGACAACAGTGCCGCCAAGTCCGGTCTCATCTCCTACAAAGCCCCCTTTGTTTTCAACAGGAACTTCACCACCAACTTCTCCGTGAAATGGATGCACAAAGACATAGGGCTCATGCTGGATTCGGGAAAAGAGCTAGGTGTGCCCCTCTATTTGACTGGGCTGACCCGCCAGATTTTCCAGACCGCGATTGCGGCTGGCCACGGGGATGAGGATATCTGCTCTACAATCAAGGTGTTAGAGGAATTGGTCGGAGTTGAGGTCAAAGCTTAAAAAAATAAATACAAAAAACAGTTGATTCCAAAATCGGAATCTACTATTATTGGAAGTAAGCCGGGGAGGCAACTCCCACCAAAGCGAGACTAACCTCTAAATAAAGACCCCTGAAGCAATCCTCCCCGGCGCCCGAAAGGGTTTAGAGGACCTTCAAAAAAGAAACACAAACCAACCTTCAGCCCTAACGATTGTGATCTACAAGACAGGCGGGTTGCAACCCTGGCTCCACGTGATAAGATGGTCGGTACACTGGGCCTTGTCACCGCGATGAAAACTCTCACCGTTCTGGGCTCAACCGGATCGATTGGCACTAACACCCTGGATGTGGTCCGGCGTGGCCGCCACCTCTATCAGGTGTATGCCTTGGTTGCCGGTCACAATATCGACACTCTGGCCACCCAAATCCTGGAATTCCGTCCGAGAGTCGCGGTTGTCGCAACCGAGGATGGCGTGGCACGTCTATCACGGAGGCTCGAGTCCGCCGGTCTTTCCCGCAGCGAATGGCCCGCACTGGGTTGGGGCGACCGGGCGCGTGTGCAAGCCTCGACCGCCAGTGAAGTAGACACCGTAATCTCAGCCATCGTCGGGGTCGCCGGCCTGGAAGCCACCTACGCAGCGGTCTGCCTGGGGAAGCGGATCGGGCTGGCCAATAAGGAAGTGCTGGTTTCGGGCGGGCAACTGGTGATGGATGCCGTCCGCGAGCATAAAGCCGAACTGTTGCCTGTGGATAGCGAACACAACGGCGCCCATCAGTGCCTGCGGGCGGGCAATCGGCAACAGGTTTCGAAGCTCATCCTCACCGCCTCCGGCGGTCCCTTCCGTAACACTCCTAAAGAAGCACTGGCCTTCGTGACGCCGGAACAGGCCCTGAATCATCCGACCTGGCGCATGGGCAACCGCATCACTATCGACTGTGCCACCTTGATGAATAAGGGCTTCGAGGTAATCGAGGCCTGTTGGCTGTTCGACTTTTCTCCCGCCGAAGTGGAGGTGGTGATCCACCCCCAGTCCACCGTCCACGCCATGATCGAATACAGCGATGGCAGCGTAATTGCCCAAGTTTGTGCGACCGACATGCGCATGCCGATCCAGTACGCCCTCACCTACCCGGAACGCTCGTCGGCCCCGGTGCCGAAGATCGACTGGACCGAGGCCCGGAAATGGGAGTTTCTGCCACCCGATTACGACAAGTTTCCCCTCCTGAAACTGGCGTACCAGTGCCAGAAAACCGGCGGGTCCGCGACTTGTACGTTGAACGCGGCGGACGAAATTGCCGTGGAAGCCTTCTTGCAGGGCAGAATTGGTTATCTTTCGATCCACGAAATTGTGGCCGAGACGCTATCGAGGACGCCGGTGCGGACACCCCGCACGGTTGGCGATATCCTGGAGATTGACCGTGAGTCGCGAACTCTGGCCCGCGAGCTGGCAACGGCGCGCGCGGCGGGCACCGTGACGGCTTGAGGCTATATGCTGCTGTTTAGTGAAAACGTTTTGTGGCTGCTCGTGCTGATCGGGGTCATGATCATGATCCACGAGCTGGGGCACTTTTGGGCCGCCCGTTTTTTTGACGTCAAGGTCGAGGCTTTCAGTTTTGGGTTCGGCCCGCGCCTCTTCGGATTCCGGCGCGGTGAAACTGACTATCGGTTCTCACTGATCCTCTTCGGCGGCTACGTCAAAATGGCCGGTGAGCAGGCTGCCGACGATAACGCCGCCGACCCGCGATCCCTGCTCGCCAAACCCCGCTGGCAGCGTTTGATCATCGCCTTCGCCGGCCCATTCATGAACGTGGTGCTGGCGGTCGGCCTGGTGACCGGTCTCTATATGGTGAAATACCAGCGCGTCTCCGATGCCGACATGCAGGCTACCATCGGCCACGTGGTTCCGGGCTCGCCGGCCGCTGCCGCCGGCATCCAGGATGGCGACCGCATCGTGAAACTGGACGGCAAGAGCGGCCCCAACCTGGAAGATGTCGAGCTCAAGGAAATCGCCAGCGCCTACCGCCCCATGCATCTCACCATCGAGCGCAACGGCACACGGTTCGACGCCGTGGTGACCCCAACATTGAGCGAGCGTTCCGGTGTTGGTTTCGCTGGTTGGGACTTTCGCGGGCAAGTGCAACTGGGCTCGGTGGAAGCCGGAATGCCGGCGGACCAGGCCGGGCTTAAGAAGGGTGACCTGCTGATTGAGGTCAACAGCACGCCGATCCACTCCCAAGTCCAATTCCAGGAAATCACCAAGAACAGCGGCGGTAAGCCGATCGAGATCTTATTCGAACGCAAGGGGCAGCGGCAGCACGTAACGATCCAGCCGGTGTACGCCAAAATCGACGGCCCGGCGCGCTGGATGATCGGCGTCATGCCACAGGCGAAAGTGGATTTCATCACCACCAAGCTTTCCTTCCCCGACGCTTTCAGCGAGTCGTTGCGCCAGAATGGCAAGGGTGCTCTGCTGATCGTCGAATTCCTCAAGGGCATGGTGGAGCGGCGGATGTCCACCAAGAACCTCTCCGGTCCCATTGGGATTGGGGTGATGGCCGGCGACGCGGCACGCGAAGGCCCCTCGACCTTCTTCATGCTGATGTCCATGGTCAGCCTCAATCTGGCCATCTTCAACCTGCTGCCGATCCCGATACTCGATGGCGGCGTCATCCTGATGCTGCTGGTTGAAATGGCAATGCAGCGCGACCTCAGCATCAATGTCAAGGAAGCGGTGTTCAAGGTCGGCTTTGTGTGCATCATGGTGATTGTCGCGTTCGTGCTGTATAACGACATTTCCAAGATTTTGCCGGCGGGTTAGGGGGGCCGGGGGGCAGCCACGAACGTGAATCCCCTGTCAAAGGCCGCTCATCTGGTAAGCTGATTCCACAGCATGCACTGTACTTGTCTCCGCCAAAGCGACCTACCGGGCATTACGCGACTTTTCGCGGACGTTTTGTATCATCCCGACCGTACGGCGACGTTCTATCGCCATCCTATTCGCGACCTTGACGCCTTTGGTGCGTCGGCCAGCCAGATCCGGTTCTCCGGCGAACAGCGGGCGGCGCTGATTCGGGCGTTACAAGTGGAAAATCCTCGCAGTCCAGCCCTGGATCGTCTGGCGCAACCCGGCACCGTGGCGGTGGTAACCGGACAGCAGGTTGGCTTGTTTTCGGGGCCGTCGTACACCATTTACAAAGTCCTGCACGCGGTGAAGACCGCGGCATGGCTGTCGGAAAATGGTATTCCGGCGGTGCCCGTATTCTGGCTGGCTACGGAGGACCACGATTTCGCCGAGGTCAATCACACCTGGGTCTTCAACCCCGATCACCGGCCCGAAAAGCTCGAAATGCGCCGTTCGGTGAGCGGGCAGCCGGTTGGCGGGGTGACCCTGCAATCCCCGCCCGTCGGCGAACTCCGCGCTGCCCTGCACGGCTTTGCGTTCGGCGAAGAAGTGGCCGGCCTGGTGGAAGAGACCTATCGCCCCGGCAATACCATGGGGAAAGCCTTTTCAGAACTGCTGCGGCGATTGCTGGCGGCGTTCGACGTTCTTCAGGTGGACCCCATGCTGCCCGCCTTCCGGGAGTTGGCTGCGCCGACGATTCGCGCCGCCGTCACAGCCGCTCCGGAACTCTCCCGGCGCCTGCTGGAACGTAATCGCGAACTTGCAGAAGCCGGTTACCATGCGCAGGTTCACATCGAAGAACACACGTCGTTGGTTTTCCTGCTGGAGAACGGCAAGCGCATAGGGCTGCGACGCCAGGAGGGAGACTTCATTCTCAACAGCCGCCGGTTCACTGCCGCGGAGTTGATGGACGGCGCGGCATCCCTTTCGCCCAACGCGCTGCTTCGCCCGGTAGTGCAGGACGGGATGCTGCCGACTGTCGCCTACATCGGCGGCCCTGCCGAGATCGCCTATCTGGCGCAATCCGAAACCATCTACGACGCGATTCTGGGCCGGATGCCGGTCGCCATCCCACGCACCGGATTCACCATCCTGGATGCGCGCAGCGTGAAGCTGATGGACCGCTATGGTCTGGCGCTGGCCGATTTCTTCCAGGGCGAGGAGCCGCTGCGCCAGCGGATATCCGCGAAACTCGTGCCCCCGCGGCTTACCGGCGCCATCCGGGAAACCGCGGCCACCATCGACGGCGCGGTGGCCCGGTTGCGCGGCGATCTGGCCGCCTTCGACCCCACGCTGGCGCTGGCGCTTGACCGCAGCGCCAAAAAAATACAATATCAAACCGGCAAGATCGAACGGAAAGCCGGCCGCGAGGCCCTGCGCCGCGACGAACGTGCCACGCGCGACGCGGCGTCCCTTTACGGCCTGATCTATCCCGAGCGGCACCTGCAAGAGCGCCTCTATGGGATCCTGCCGTTCCTGGCCAAGCATGGCTTGGATCTTGTCGATCACATCTACGGCGCCATCGAACTGGACTGTTCGGATCACCGGCTGATGGTGATCTGAGCGGTGGCCGGCGCGGCCACATGCCGTCATCCCCTGCGGCCCGAAATTCATGAACTCCAGGGAGGGCCAGGAGATTAAATTCCCGATAATCTAAGGGGGCGATCCGGTCGAGCCCCCGAAGATTTCACGAAGCCACCGGGGCGACAGACCACAAATAACGATGGTCTGTCCCACTTGCTAAACCGAAAGAAGACGGCCGAAAAACGAACGGTAGCGGCGCAGGGCAAGGCGGAGATCCTCGGTGGATACGCTCTCCTGGCTATCCCACTGGCCCTCAAGCTTCGCCCGTTCATCCGCAAATACTTCCGCCAGGCGCTTCATAGCGTCCGCGACCAGACTATCCGCCTGCTCCACGGCGTGGCGGGGTTCGTCCACAAAGCCTCCCTGGATGGTATCCCAGCGAGCGCGAAACTCTTTCGCCTCACCGGGCGCAAACAGCGGCGTTGCCTGTTCATCGGGGGCCACGGTAGCGGCAACTCCGGCAGCTGAGGCGTAGTTATCGGTGAAGGAACCAGTAATGGCCGACGCGCTGACAGCGCCAACCTCTCGTTGCAGCGCCGTTTCCGGTGGCCGCAGGGCTGTTTCCAGTGGCTTTGGGTCAACCGTTTTCTTCAGCGCCATCGGATCTCTGGCGTCAACAAAAGGCGCGCTCATGAGGCCACCTTCAAGAGAGGCATGGCGGCCGGCTCGCTGACCAACTCATCGAAAAGCGTCCGGTAATGAACCATGGCCTGGCGCAAGTCTTCCGTGTTGGCCTCCCCCCGCGTCTGCCGAAGGGCGATTTCGTGAGCCGTCCGGTAGTTTTCCAGAACCAGCGGATGATCCACGGAGATATCGGCCGCCCGCTGTTCAAAGTTACTGACCGGATAGCCGCGCGTGGACATCACATCGCCCAGCAGTTGGTCCGCTTCCGTTACCGCGCCGTCGGGGCTGTCAACAAAGCGCGCCTGGACTGCGCGCCAGGACCCTACGAAGCGCGCACGGTCGCCTGCCTCAAGCGGCCGGACGTGAAACGCCTCGACGCGTTGGGCGCGCTTTTCGAGCCCGGCTTCCGCCTGCCTCCGGCCGCCTTTTTGCACGGCGCGAGCGTATTCGGCGCCGCCGAACTGAGTGCGCAGCCGTTCAGTCCGGCGCTTTCGGTACAAAAGTAACGCTGCGATGACTGCAACCAGAACCACGATACCCGCAATGATTAAGGCTAGTTCTGTCGTACTTACCGTTGTTATACTCACGATCTGCCTCCACTTCCTTGGTTTCTTCTATCTGGCTGGTGCAGTGCAGATTGGGGACCAAAGCCGAATGTATGCAATCGGAAGCTAAAGACCCGATGTTCCCGGAAGCCATCAAGTGCAAGTCCTGCTGTCCATCAGGCAAGAAGTGCTGCGGGCGGAATTGCCGCTTTGGCGGCTTCGTCCGGCGACAGGGTGTTACGGACGGGGTGTTACGGTTGGTTCGAAGAACTGGAGTGCCGGATTAACGGTTGATGGTGATCTGCGTGATTCGTCCCGCCTCTGCAAGCGCGGAGTGACGCGCCTGGCATACTCCGCAACCTGAGCCGCCAGCCTCTGCTGCGCTTCCAGGAAACTGGCCGCCGGGCCGGGTGGCAACGCGGCGCAGGAGGGCGGCCAACCGGGCCTCTTCAGCTTCTTCGTCCGGCTCCTTTTGATTACGAGCTCAGCCTGAATGGCGTCGACCAATTCCTGCTCGCCGCCCGCTTCCACGATGAGCCCCGTGGAGAGGAACACAAAGTTTCCCAGGCGGAAGTGAACTGGTTCGGCGGCATATACCGGCAGAACCGCCACTAGCGGCGGCCGGTTCCCAGCCGCTCTGACGCCCAGCGAAGCCAGATAAGCCACCGTGCCCCAGTCGGCATAGAGCGGAAAGTAAACTTGGGGAGATCGCCAGACACCGTGCAGTGCCACTATCTCACTCCCGCAAGCGTCTGAACCAGGAGGCGCGCCCGTTTCGCCGAAAAGCACACCGGCCGCCACCGCCCAACCGCACACAATCCGTTCGAAGCACCCCATGCCATTCTTATCGGCTGGCCGCCCCCTGTCCAACACCCGCTGGCTTGAGTTATCTAGTGTGACTTACCCTGTTTGACCTACCTGCCACGTTTGATCTACGTGGTTTGATCTACCACGTCGACCTACCACGTTGACCTACCACGTTGATCTACCACGTTGATCTACCAGGCCCTCCCATACTGCACCGGCGGTTTCACCTTTTGGCCGAGTTCCTGGGCCGCCCGCCGGGGGAAATAAGGATCACGGAGGAATTCGCGGGCCAACAGCACCAGATCGGCCTTTCCGGTGTGGACGATTTCCTCCGCCTGCGCCGGAGTCGTGATCAGGCCAACCGCGGCCGTGAGGACTCCGGCTTCGCGGCGAATGCGCTCGGCGTACGGAACCTGATATCCCGGCCCCAGAGGGATCTTGGCGAGCAGGGACGAGCCGCCGGAGGAACAGTCGATCAGATCCACCCCCAGGGGCTTCACGCGCCGTGCCAGTTCCACGGATTCGCCGGCGGTCCAACTGCCCTGGACCGAATCGTGTTCCATCCAATCGGTGGCGGAGATGCGCAGAAACAGCGGCAGGTGGCGAGGCCACACGCCGCGGACGGCTTCGACCACTTCGAGAGCGAACCGGATGCGGTTATCGAACGCGCCGCCGTATTCATCTTGCCGGCGATTGCTTAGCGGCGACAGGAACTGGTGGATCAGGTACCCATGGGCGGCGTGAATCTCTACCACTTGAAAGCCGGCGGCCAGCGCGCGTTTGGCCGCCGAGCCGAAGGCACTCACCACCGCTTGAATCCCCGCGTGGGATAGTTCCGCGGGTACGGGGTCTTCCGGGCGGAACGGTATGGCGCTGGGCGCGCAGGCCAGCCAGCCGCCGGCATCCTGTGGGACCGGCGCTCCCCCGTCCCAAGGCGGACGAACGCTGGCTTTCCGGCCGGCATGGGCCAATTGGATTCCGGGCACGGCGCCCTGCCGCGCGATGAAGTCGCTAATGCGCGCCAGGAAGCCGATGTGATCGTCCTTCCAGATGCCGGTATCGTGTGCCGAAATCCGGCCACGGTCCTGCACCGCCGTGGCCTCCATCAGCACCAGGCCGGCGCCGCCGACGGCGCGGCTGCCCAGGTGAATCAGATGCCAGTCGTTGGCAAACCCATCCTCGGCGGAGTACTGGCACATGGGTGAAACCCCGATACGATTGCGGAGGGTCACTCCACGGATCTCCAGCGGAGTTAACAAGGCACCGCCGGAAACTGGCGCCGCCGCAGTGCTGGTCTCGGAAAGGCTCATGCTCTCAGTATCGCAGTCTGCTCTTTACCGTAAGATAACCGCTCTATACTCCTTGCTCCTTGCACTTTCAGTCCATGCTTATGCCATGGGAAACATGTGGAGAACAATTCTTATCCAGCTTGTAGTCGCGGGGATGGCGCACTCTGGTTCGTGGATGGAAGATCTGTTAACGGCAAAGCGGCTTCGTGAGGAGGGGAACAGCGAGGCGGCCGACACCGCCTTCCGTGGCGTAGTGGCGCGCGCGAAACAGATGGACTCGCACGCGGCCGGCACCGGCGTTGCATTGAACAGCATGGGGAAGGAACTCTACCTGGCGGCCCGTTACGCGGAAGCGGAGGCGGTATACAGGATGGCGCTGGAGGCATTCGACACTCCGGGATCGGAACCATCCGTAAACCGCGCTTTGACGGCCGGCAATCTGGGCGTGCTGCTTCGGGCGCAAGGTCGCTACAAAGAAGCCGAGTCCAGGCTTTCCGAATCGCTGAAACAATTGGAGGCGCTCCAGGGACCGGACAGCCTGGAGTTCGCCATCATGGCCAGTAACCTGGGGTCGGTTTACTGGGCGCTGGGCGATCTGGCGAAGGCGGAAGCGATGGTACACCGCGCCGACGCCCTATTCGCCCGGTTTCCGGCGAGCGATTCGCGGCGCGGCAACCGTCAGATCCTGGGGTCGATCTATGTGGCACAACAGCGCTTTCAAGAAGCCGAAGAGCTGTTGCTGTCATTGCTGGAGGGCGCCGGCGACCAGCAGACCGCTTCCATCTACAACAATCTAACAGCGGTGGCGCTAGGCCAGGGCCAGTCTGTGCTGGCCGAGGAACGGGCTCGCAGTGCCGTGGAGATTGCGCGCCGGGCCCTGCCGGCGGGCCACCCGGTGTTAGCGGCATGCCTCAACAACCTGGCACAGGCGCTGCGCTTTCAGGGCCGGTATCTAGAAGCCGAGAGGCTCTACCGCGACGCGCTGGAGGTTTGGGAGCAGGCTTACGGCCCCCGGCACCCCGACGTTGCCAAGGGTTTGATCAATCTGGGCGCGTTTTACCATGAGCGAGGCCGTGAGGCCGGAGCCGAAGATCTGTACCTCCGCGGGGCGGCGATTCTGGAGCAGACGTTCGGCACCCAAGATCCCCGGGCGCTGGCGGCGCGCAATGAACTGGCCGAGGTGTTGCGGGCAGAAAGGCGATACACCGAATCCGAGAAACTGGCGCGCGCGACCCTGCCGTTGCTGGAACAGGCGCTGGCAGCGACGGACCCGGTGCTGGTTCGGGCGCTGGCAAACTGGGCGCGGCTGTTGGGTGAAACCAAGCGGGGGGCGGAGGCGGCCGAAGTGCTGAACCGGATCCGGCAGGGGAAAACAAGTTTCCGGTAACGGACCGAAATACCGCTTGCTGACGCGCGCGGCTCGGAGGGAGCCTAACAAACACCTCCTGTCTTAGTTAGCCGCCAGAGTACGAAATGTAGACAATTCCCACAGCTACAAAGAGAAATGCAATGGTAAACTCTTACCCAAGAGGGCTGGGTAACTGTGATTACTATACGCGCACGTATGACGCCGATTTTGATCGGCGGTGTCGCACTTGTCGTAGTCCTGGCTGCCCAGGCAGCGGACACAGTCACTGACGAGCCTCGTGTTTCGCTTGAGCCGCGAGTCAGGGCTGCAACACGAAGCGATATTCGCGTGCATTCCAGTCTGGTCTTGATTCCAGTCAGCGTGACCGATTCCACGAATCATCCGGTGATGGGCTTGACTTCGGACAAGTTCCGCGTCTTCGAAGGCAAGGCTGAACAAAAGGTTCTGCAGCTTTCGAGCGACGATGCGCCGCTTTCCGTAGGGATTGTCTTCGATGCAAGCGGTAGCATGGCAGGAAAGCTGGCTAAGGCCCGCGAGGCCGTTGGCGAGTTCTTGAAAGGCGCCAATCCGGACGACGAATTCTTTCTGGTGAACTTCAACGGCACGGCAGAACTGGCGGTCCCTTTTACCACCGACGCGGATGAGATCCAGACGCGCCTGAGGTCCGCCGGTTCCAAAGGCAAAACCGCATTGCTGGATGCCGTCTACCTGGCGCTCCATTACATCAAGAACGCCAGGAACCCGCGCAAGGCGCTGCTGGTGATTTCAGATGGGGGCGACAACGACAGCCGCTACAGCGAAAGGGAAACCCGGAGAATGGTGCAGGAAACGGACGTGCGGATCTACGCGATCGGCATCTACGCCCGCGGCTTGCAGACGTTTCCCGAGGAAGAGCGGAGTGGTCCGAAGCTGCTGACGGACATCGCGGAGCAGTCGGGCGGCCGCCACTTCGCCGTCCAAAACACGAACGAATTGCCCGATGCCGCGGCCAGGATCGGTTTGGAACTGCGGAACCAGTACACGCTGGCGTACAGCCCTGCCCAAATGGAAGCGGACGGCAAGTATCGACGGGTACGGGTGAAGCTGGTGGAACGGCGCGACCTGCATTTATCCTGGCGTCCTGGCTACTTCGCCCCGAGCCGGTAGCATCGGACTTAAGTACGCTGTTTCGCAAATACGGTCTCGTATTTCGAGGCGACCGCTCCGTGACCGTCGCGGCTCTGATCGGAGTCGCGCGCATGAATCGGAACCGCGCGCATGAATCGGAACCGCGCGCATGAATCGGAACCGCGCGCATGAATCGTAGGCGCGGCCGCGAAGTTCCTCGGCGAGCCGTTGGCCCAAACTGCCCGCGACCGGTGGACGTCGGCGACGTGCTCCTGCCGCAGGAAGGCGAGGATGAAGTCGCGAGTCTCGGCTTTGGTCGCGAAGCGGTGCACCTCGGCGCTGACCGCCTCGGCGCGGGTTTTGAAAGTGTCAAAGAGCAGCGACATTGGTTTTCTCACTGGTTTCCTTGCTGGCGCGTTCGGCGCGGTACGAATTTGCCAAAAGCGAGATGTAATGCCTGACCCTTTGCGTACTTCCGAAGCGGTGGGTACTATCCAGAAGTTGCATCATGCATGCCGGGCAGCCTGTGGCGACGGTACTGGCCCCCGTACCGGCGGCATCGGCGGCCTTCCGCCTGGCGATCTCCGACGCGGTCCCAAAGTGCGTCAGCGCATAAGACCCGCCGCTTCCGCAGCACGCATCCGGCTTGGACATTTCCCGGAAAATCACACCCGGGATGGCGCGCAGAATCTCGCGAGGCTCGCGCGCCACTTTCATGGACTTCTTCAGATGGCACGAATCGTGATAGGTCACCACCGCCTCTACCCGACCCTTGGGGAAGCGGTAGCCGATGACATCGGTCAGCAGGGTGGAGATGTCGTAAGTGCGAGCGGCCCAGTACGCGGCCCGCGCGCCGTAAACCGGATCGTCGCCCAGCAACTCCTGGAACTGATGCTGCCAGGCAGAGCCGCAGGAACCGCAGCCGGTGACAAGGTACGCGGCGTTCGTCCCTTCGAAGGCGTCGATGTTGTTGCGGGCCAGGGTGCGGGCGGTCGCCACATCCCCGTGAACCAAGACCGGCGTTCCACAACACTGCTGGTCCTTGGGAACGACTACTTCGATCTGATTCTCAGTCAGGACGTCGATCAGGTCGATGCCGGTTTCCGGGTAGAAATAGTTGAGGGAACAACCGGTGAAAAACGCGACCCGCGGCTTGGCTTGTGGAGCGGGGGCTTGTGGCGCGGGGGCTTGCGGCGCGCGGGCTTGTGGCGCTGGGACTTGTGGAGCGGAGGCTTGTGGAGCGGAGGCGTGTGGAGCGGAGGCGTGTGGCGCGGAGGCGTGCTGAGCGGCTTGTGGCGCGGGGGCTTGTGGCGCCCGGTCTGGCGCCGCGGGGATCACTTCCGGCACACGATCGCGCAAAGGATTCGTGGCCGGGGCAGGGAACAGGCGGTCGCCGTCGAAGCCGGCGTTCTTGCCGAGACGTGCGAACGGC
>Ga0210402_10004378_pt1 | contig 12885 bp, 9 predicted proteins | sample IncBWC7MmetaG_FD_161055 | JGI IMG/M metagenome (GOLD analysis project Ga0210402, IMG submission 161055) | Forest soil microbial communities from Barre Woods Harvard Forest LTER site, Petersham, Massachusetts, United States - Inc-BW-C-7-M | ecosystem: Environmental > Terrestrial > Soil >...
CGTTGACGCATGCCATGCCGTAGTACGGCCTGGCGCCCTACGGCTCTTCCAATTGAAACCCCTCACAGCGCGACCGTTTGACTATGAGCTTCTCACTTGCCGACTGTTCGTTTTTTGAGCCATCTTCGACAAGTGCGCTCCGTACGATCGCTGTTTCATCGGCGGAAACCGTGGCGGCCGTGACCGGCATCAATGATCGTAATTTGCCAAGTGCAATGCGATCGTCGTTTTTCTGCGCGCCGCGACCGATCGGTTTATTACCGGCGTAAGTCGGACTCGCCATTTGTTGGTCGGCGAGGGCCCCATGCGAGTCACGACACGCGAGAGACTTCCGAACGGGCGTGAGGCAGAGACGTTCGATGTCGAGGCCGGCGGTCTGTGGTATCGCGCGACGATCGGTCGATATGCCGACGGTCGGTTGGGAAATCTTCCTGGTCAATCACAAAGCGGGTTCGCAAGCCGGCATCATGGCGAGCGATGCCGCTGTGGTGGCGAGCATCGCGCTGCAGTACGGGGTTCCGCCTGACGTGAACCGACAGTCGCGCCAAGCCATCGGGCCCGCTTGGTGTGGTCTTGGATCAGCTTGCCCAGGAGGAAGGGACACAATCATGACAGACGCGAGCGCCGCTGCGCCCGTTCCGGCGCCAGGTTCCGTTCCGCCTACCCGCCCCGTCCGACGCCGAGCCCGAGGACAATCGGACTGCACGCCAGAAGGTGCTCGATCATCTCACCGACATTGCGACGCAGATTTATCCAGGGACCGGCCTCAGTCGGAACAGCTGCGAACAGGCGATCACCGCTACGCGCCGAGCGCCATCGATTTCAATGATCCGATGGACTAGTCGCTCAGTATATCGCCAATCGCCAAGACCAAGTCACAGCGGAAATCATCTGCCGCTTTCCCGCCCGGATCCTCGACTCGGTGGTAACAGGCATTGTTTCCGAATTGCCTATTCTCGAATTTGCCATTCCGGTCTTGAACGATCTGAGCACGGACCTTTCTGCCGAGAAAATTATATAGCGTTTTGGCCTTGGTCTCGCTGCAAGAATAAATTATCGCGGAACCGCTATCTTCGACGGATCCGGTAGCGATGGCCTCTTTGACGCAATCGCTCACTCCAGCCAGCGTCAGCGCCTGCGGATTTATCTGCGCATGACCCGAAGCGCTCACAAGCACAAGACATGGTACCGCCAGCCATTTCATTTACGCCTCCAATCACGAGCCGCATATCGACGCCGTCATCTTGGTGCAACACGTTTCGATCTCGGTCGGCTTTCCCAAGCTAAGCCGTTCCATATTTCGTCTCCACCTCGATCCCGATGCCCTTGAGAAAAGCGGTCGGCAGAATTCCGCCGGCGCACACGATGACGGCATCATTCTTGATTCTCATACGCCGTTCCTTCTGCTCGATCTCGACGTCGTGAGGACCGATCTTCTTGATGCTTGATTGCAGCAACACAGTAAGGCGGCCGGACTTCTGTGCGCTCTCCACCCGCTCGCGGTTCTTTACCTTGGCACGCGAAAAAGCTTCGCTCCGATGGGACAAAGTGACGGTGGTGCCCGGTTGCTCGGCAATGCTCGCTGCCGCTTCGAGCGCACTGTCGCCGCCACCCACCACCAGCACGTGACGCCGTCTGTACTGTTCGGGGTCGATCAGGCGGTACACCACTTTGGCTTGGTCCTCCCCTTCCACTTCGAGCTTCCGCGGCGTTCCTCGTCGGCCGATAGCGAGCAAGATGGAGGAAGCTCTGTATGACGCGCGGGTCGTCCGGACCTCGAATTGGTTATCGAACCGGGTGATCGTCTCGACTTGCTCGCCGTAGCTGATCTTCAGCCCGGTCTTGCGCGCAGCACTTTCCCAAAACTTAAGTAGTTTTTCCTTGCTTATTTCCTTGAACTTGACTTTGCCGATAATGGGCAGGGTGGCGGGTGCGGTCATGACGAGCTTGCCGCGCGGAAAATGCGCGACGGTGCCGCCGAAGCTGTCCTGCTCGATCGTCAAATAGCGGAGCTTGTGCTGCATGGCGGCCAGACTTGCCGAGAAGCCCGCCGGTCCGGCGCCGATAATGATCACATCGTAGGCGTTGGCGGAGCCGTGTCCGTTCAATTTTCGTATCGAGTCTATGGCTTGGCGCCCTTGTTCGATCGCATTGCGAATAAGCCCCATGCCGCCAAGCTCCCCGGCGATGAAGATTCCGGGAACGTTGGTTTGAAAGTCAGGGGCAACATTCGGAATGTCGACTCCACGTTTCTCCGTACCGAAAACGAGTGTGATAGCATCGCGAGGGCAAACGCTCTTGCACGCTCCGTGACCGATACAATGGCTGGGCTCGATGAGTTCGGCCTTTCCGTTGATCATCCCGAGAATATCGCCCTCGGGACAGACGCGGGTACAGGCACCGCAGCCCAGACATTTCAATGGGTCGATCTTTGGATGCAGTGAGGCCGGTTCCAGGAGGCCGGCTTCTGCCGCCGCGGCTTTCGTCGCGCGGCTGCGCGCCTCGGCTCGCCTGCGCAACGCAATATAGAGGCTCCAAATGGCCGCGAAGGCCAAGGCATAAACGGCGATCACCGGGTTGAAGCTCATCGGACAAGAGTCTTCCTTGAAAGTTGGGCTCTACAAAGGCGCGTTCCGAAATGCACATTGATTCGTTCGGCGAGCACATTGTCCAATGCTGCGAGACGGAACGCCTGACACACACACACAAGTGTAGGTCGCGCCAAACTGCACCGCTTTTGACCAGCGCGCTGATTTGATCGAAAATCTTGGCGACGGGAAGGCAAACGCGGATGACGTGCCCTCCGTGCGATGGCCTTCGCCAACAACTGCCGTGACATCGCGCAGGGCACGCCGTCATTCCTTTGATCGCGCGGCGGTAATGCAAATTGCTTGTTGGCATTCCGAAACGGGACATCGTCGACGTCTCGCGGAGCCTCGGTGGGGCGCACTGACGGATGAGGCAAAGCCAAGGCCGAAGGAGTTGCAAAAACTTGCCGCAACCATCTAAGTCATTGACTTAAATCAATGACTTAGATCAGTGATTCCTGTCAAAAAAGTATGTGAGTATTTAACGTTTCCAACACGTAAGCGATCTCCAAAATATGTGATCCACGGGCAACGTTCGATAGAAATCTAGTGTGATGAGACCGTAACACCCAACGTCCTCCGTTATATGTTGGGGGGGGGACTATGGAAATTCGACAGATTGGAGGAATTGGCGACTTCGGTAAGTTCGCCTTGCTTCGGCATCTTATGCAAAATCGCCGCCTTGCCGTTTGCTGGTACCTGACTGGCGAAGGCGATCGAACGAGAGATCACGACAAACATTTCGATTACCTCACGCGACCTGATGCATTCCGACATCTCGCGCCAGAGTTGTATGACCGGCTGGCAGAATTTGCTGTCGGTAGTCGTGCGCTCGCCGATCCTTTGACGGCTTTGCAAAGAAGCGGAGTGTTGGAAAACGCAGTATTCGTCCGACAAGAGGTCCCCAAAAAAGCGTCATTGCGCCCGCTCTGGGCAAAGGGGCTGGTCAACTTGGTGAGCGGGGCCAACCTCGTCTTCCTTGATCCGGACAACGGAATCCAGGGACAGCGGCTGACCAATAGGCACGTAGCGCCTGCCGAGATTGCGGCGCTGCGGCAGAAGGATAGGGCGCTCATCATAGGTCACCACCAATCCGGCCGCAAAGCCGAGGTTAAATACTTGGCCGATCGGATGAAATCTCTCGGCTTCGATATGGTCGAGATCGTACGTCTTCGCCTCGTTACATCCTGCCTCTATGTCATTCTGGACCAGGATGAGGCGATGACCGAACTCACCGCGACATTCGTCAGGAGGTGGGGAAATTTAGCCAAGTCCTACCGCTTTTGATTGGGTTGCTCGCGGTCGGAGCACCCCCTCCGTTGCGCAAATGCGCGCCGCGGCGCGAGTAGTTTGCACCAGCCAAAAGATCGAGGTCTATTTCAGCAATTGCGCAATCGCCGCGTGGCCTGAGGCAGTGGCGATGTCGACTGCGGTTTCGCGCTTCTTGTTTCTGAGATTGCGATCGGCCCCGGCATTCAGAAGCGCTTTGACGACCTCCACTTGCCCTTCTTGGGAGCCCATCATAAGGGCGTTATACCCGAGATTGTTCCGCAGATCGGGTCGTGCACCTTTCTTGAGGAGTTGGAGAACGATCTCGGTCATGCCGGATTTTGCGGCAAGAATCAGCGGTGTGTTGCCCGCTACCGTCGGTCTGTCGACGTCGGCGCCGTCGCCGATCAGGAGCTGTGCGGCGTCGCGATTGCCGTTTTCTAGGGCTCGATGCAATGGCGTTCGACCCTCTTTGTCGGCGATGCGTTGGTTGGCGTTATTCTTAAGCAACGCTAACAATCCGCCCGCGTTACCGCGGTCGGCCGCGATCCATAGAGCGGTTCGCCCTGTGCCGTCGATCGCATCAACCGGTGCCCCGTTCGAGATAAGCAACGTCAACAGGTTTTGGGGGCAGGCGGCGGCGGCAACCATGAGTATCGATGCGCCCCGATCCGGAACCGCTCGCAGGTTCGCCCCGCGATCGACCAGAACTCTGACAACCTGTTCGTGACATTGGGGCACCGCAAGCATCAGGGCGGTTTCACCGCCTTTGTTCTGGCCCGTTACGTCGGCGCCTCGTCTAAGCAGAGCATCGACGATATTGGCATGCCCTCGCGCTGCCGCAAGCATCACCGGCGACTCACCGAGGCGGTTTTCCGCATCGACGACTGCACCGGCCGCCAACAGGGCATCGACTGTGTTAGCCTTGCCGGCGAAAGCAGCAAGCGAAAGTGCGGTATTGCCGTCGTCATCCCTGGTCGTGATGTCGGCGCCGGAAGCGATCAATTTTCGAACCACATCTGTTTGCCCTCGCAAAGCGGCTTCCAAAATCTCCGCACCTTGGGTTCGGGGGGGGGTTGCCGAGTCGCGTCGTGACGTCGCCTCGCTTTTCACGGGCTCGCGTCTTCCCGCGGGCGCGGGCGACTGCGCGGCGTTTGATGCGCTCGGCTCGATAGAGCGACGCGTCGAGATTTCTGCAAGAAGCTTGGCGGCCCCATCATGTCCATGTGAAGCCGCCTTCTGCAACCAGACCTTGGCCTGACCGATATCCGACGCCACGCCGCGCCCTGCCAAATACATATTTGCGAGGTTGAACTCAGCGCTCACGTGGCCTTTTTCGGAGGCGATCTTCATCCATTTGAAGGCGAGAAGCTCGTCCTGTGGCACGCCGCGTCCGGACCGGTAGAGCGAGGCCAATTGGTATTGCGCTTCGATATTCCCGGATTCCGCGGCCTTCTGCAGGAGTGTGGCCGCGCGGTTGAAATCACCTGTTCGAACGGCTTGGTCAATCGCGTTCATCGTCGCGCTTTTGTCGCTGGTCGCCTGCGCAAACGAGACCGCGTTGGCGACAACGACTGCAACGGGCGCTATTGCGGTAAGCAGCAACCAGCGCGGTAATTTGTGCGAACCAATATTTCGCATTGCCCCTTGATCCTGATCCATCATGAAACGCCCGTGCGCATGAAATCGCGGGCAAATGACGATTCCGGCTTGCGAGCTTTGCGAGTCGGCTCCGACATCGCAAGCTGCGATTCTTTCGCATTTGAATGCGGCCGAATCTTAACTTAATCTGCACCATCATCGCGCCTGTCCGCGTTCGGTGGCCAACCCGATGCCATCCTATATGAACCATGTGGCGGTCGAAAAAACGTTCCCGCAATTGCAGTTGATTATCGAGGCCGGCTCACCTGTCGCGATCGTCCGGCAGGGGGCCCATTCAGTTGCGGGTATCATTATCCGTATTGAATGACAGGAAATTGTCAGGCGCCATAAAACGGTCCGCCTTTGTTCAAGCTGTCGCCCCTCTGAGACGTTCGAATTAGTCTAGTTCGCGACTGGGCAGGATCTGGGGAATTCAGAGGCTGCTGAATAGGCGCGTGGTCATGCCTTTGGGGAAACAATGACCAATTCAGCTATTTCGGAATTGCCCGCCGAACGTTTCGCCGTGCGGCAGCGGCGCGTTGCCCGTACCACAGTCGCACCGTCTTGCGCCCGAACATCTACAAAGCCGGATTTTACTCAATATCGTACGCATCTACGGGCGAAGGTCGTACCCTTGATGTTTACCATAGCTGTTGCCGGCGTCCTCTGGATCGGTTGGCTCAACCGTGAGGACAGTGGCCTCACCCCCTTGAGCGGCGCCGGCTATTGGCTCGGCATCGCGGGCAGCAGCCTTATGGTTCTTCTGCTGCTCTATCCCTTGCGAAAGCGTATCAAGTTTCTGCGGGTGCTTGGCACCGTTGTCTTCTGGTTTCGGGCCCATATGATTATGGGCGTATTGGGACCCGTGTTGATTCTGTTGCACGCAAATTTCAGGCTCGGCTCGATCAACAGCAATGTAGCCCTCGCGGCGATGCTTATTGTCGCCGGAAGCGGAATCGTTGGGCGGTATCTTTATGGCAAGATCCACCTTGGGCTGTACGGGCGCAAAGTGATCGTGCGGGAGATCCTCGCCGATGCCGATGCGCTGAAGGGACTGATCGGCTCTGGTCTGCCTGTAGCGGACCGCGTCATCGCACAACTAAACGCGTTTGCGCAGCGCGGTACCGCCGCGCCCAAGGGCGTTCTCGCCGGGCTCTTCTTGGTGCCGACGATCGGCTGGCGAGCACGCGCAGTTCGTGCGCGGCTGATTGCCGATGCGCGGAAGGTCATCGCGGTCGAAGGCAAGAGGCTTGGATGGTCGCGAAAGGCTCGGCGTCAACAGCTTGCAAGCGTTACTGACTTGGTAACGCTGCATGTTGCCGCGGTAAGGAAGGCCGCGGCCTTTGCGCTCTACGAGCGTCTCTTCGCGCTTTGGCATGTCTTCCACTTGCCGTTGTTTTTCCTTCTCGTGATTGCCGCCGTCGTTCACATCTTCGCGGCACATTTTTTCTAAGTGGAGGCTCGCCATTGCGCCGGGGCCTCATGCGGATGCTCGCCATCGGGATGATTCTCGCAAGCGCGGCGTCGGTCACTCGTTCGCAGAATTTATTTGAAAAGCTTGTCATCCCGGGCCCCGTCATCGAAGGACATGCAAAACTCGAAAAGGACTGCGGCAACTGCCACGAGCCGTTCTCGCGAAAATCACAGACGCGACTGTGCCTGGCATGCCACAAGGAAATTGCCACAGATCGGCTAGCACGCAGGGGATTTCATGCGCGACAACAAGATGCCGCAAAACAGGACTGCACCCACTGCCATACCGATCACAAGGGACGAAACGCCGACATCGTCCAGCTCGATCGCGAAACCTTCAACCACACCTTTACGAATTTCGAGCTGCGCGATGCCCACAAAGCCGTGCCGTGCGGCGGCTGTCATCTGCAAAATATAAAGTTCCGCAACACGCCCGGACGCTGCTTCGACTGTCACAAGGCGAACGATCCGCACAAGGGACGCCTTGGAGAGACATGTGACAATTGTCATGCCGAGACGGCGTGGCGTCGTGTCAAGCCGTTCGATCATGACAAGACCAAATTCCCGCTCCAGGGCGCACATCGCACCGTCCTCTGCTCCGCGTGCCATATTGGCGAACGCTACAAAGGGATCGGCGCCGCGTGCGTCGATTGCCATCGGATTCAGGATGTTCACACCGGACGATACGGCGCCAAATGCGAGACCTGCCACGACCAGAACAAGTGGAGCACGGTTCGCTTCGATCATGACAAGGCGACGAAATTTCCGCTAAGAGCCGCGCACGCGAAAGTCAAATGTGATACGTGCCACACTGGCGATCTCTATCGCGACAAGCTGGCGACGACCTGCATATCTTGTCACCGCAAGGATGATCGCCACGAAGGCCAGCTTGGTGTCCGCTGCGAGCGGTGTCACACCGAAGCCAGTTGGCGCCGCATAACCTCTTTCGACCACGACGTCACGCGATTCCCGTTAATCGGACGCCACGCCGTCGTACCTTGCGAGGAATGCCATCGCTCACAGAGGTTTAAGGGCACGCCGCTGAATTGCGCGTCGTGCCACCCCGACCAGCATCATGAGGGTCGCCTGGGCCGGGGCGCGAATTGCGCGCTCTGCCATAATCCGAATAGTTGGACGCGTTGGCGCTTTGATCACGACACGCAGACGCGTTACCCCCTGACAGGGGCGCATCGGGGCCTGAATTGCCCAGTCTGCCACGTTACCAAGAATGTTGCCAAGATCGCTCTGCCCACCGACTGCTATTCATGTCACCGCCAGGACGACGCGCATCGTGGCTCGTTTGGACAGGCGTGTGAACGCTGCCACAACACGATTTCGTTCAAACAGGTGGGCAGGCGACCATGATCGCCGGCAATGCGCGAAGGCGTCAGCGCAATGAAGCCAGCAAGTCATTTACGCTTCCGAACCACGTTCAACGAAGTCGCAACGATGACTCTTACTGTTCGCCTGAGGTGCGGGCGGACTGCGCGCTTCAAGACGTCCATGATCGCATGGTGAAGTTATTGCCGCGCTTGCGTCGATTCATATGTTCGCTTACCCGCGGTTTGGATTCGAGCGAGGATTTGATCCAGGAAACCTGTGTAAGGGCGCTGACGCATTTGGATCAATGGCAACCGGGCACGAGGCTCGACAGCTGGATGTTTCGCATCGCGCAAAATCTGTGGATCGACCATATGCGGGCGGAAAAGACCCGTGGCGACGTCATCGATATTACATCCATCGATCAGCTGTTAAGTTATGACGGTCGCGTCGCAACCGAAAATCGACTCGCTCTCCAAGATCTGAGGAAGGGCATCGCGCAATTGTCGATGGAGCAACGCAACGTGATCCGGTTGGTCTACGAATATGGCCTGTCGTACAAGGAAACGGGCCGGATTCTCAACTTGCCGGCCGGGACGGTCATGAGCCGGCTTGCCCGGGCACGAGACGCGCTCCACAAGACGACGTAGGATGAATGCCTGAGCCGCGGGCCGGATTTCAGCCTGGTTGACGCCCCGCTAGGGGCAAGTCAGCGAGCGAAATTGACTGTAGGCCGCCCCGGAAGTGACAGCGACGACAACGATTTTTTCGCCGGCTCTGCACGCGAACGCACCTTGAAACGACATATTTGCTGCACTTGCGTCCGCCAACCCGAGCATCTTGGCAATGTCCACGCGCGCGCCGATCGTAACCGTCGTCAACACATGATTTCCGCCCGCGAACGCGACGACGGTCAGCACGGAGCCTGACGCGGATGTGTCCGTCACCCAGCCTTTGATGGTCACACGGTCGTTGTCGAGCCGTTTGATCTCCTCGACTGCGCCCTTCACATCTGGAGTGCCGCGAAGCCCGGCAGTTTGCACCGCCGCCATCAAACTGGTGGCGTCCGATACCGCGGCGTTTGTCAAAATCATGATCGCCGGGTTGGGCGGCGCCGTGGCCGGGCCGGTCAGCCACAACACCCCAATAAATCCTAACACGGCGGCACAGCCTCCGATCGTCCACGTTATCCATCGCTGGATTCGGCTGTTTGAACTTGCGGTATTTTTTCTTTGCCGGGGCGCCTTCTTCAATGTCACTCGAGCGGAGCCGCCAGCGGCACGCATCTCGGTTTCGGCGAGCTTCGCGGGGTGCGACGGAGTGGGCCGTGGTCGATAAGAACTTTGCAGCGACTCACGCCCGATCTGCACATGCGGCTCTCTCTTCTGCACGCGCGCCTCCGCCAGTCAATCCTGCCCGGTCCGACCGACGCTCGCGCGCCGCTCAGGATGGCAATTGCGCCATGTGATGGCTCTGTTACGAGTGTAATCTTGGAAAAGGCCACATCATGGCGGCTAGGGCCGCAAGCCAATCCATCAACACAATTGCGAGGTCGCTGAGTTGGGGCACGTCTACAAATTTCCGACTGCAGGGGCAGCTGCTGGATTTCGTGAAGTCCTCCACGGCGACACCATCCTCTACCCCGAGGCCCAAGAGTGGCCATGACTCGGACATTTCTGCAATATCGATGTGTTCCGTCCTTGTAAATCGTAGGGCGCGTCGCCCGAATATCGCAGCATTGCGCTCGCGGGTGAATTTATTTGGAATAATTTTCCGCGCTGTTCGTTAGCAAGATTCCGCCGGAGCTGCCGCCGTTAAATCGCCCGTTCGGAATCTCGATGTAGTCCCGATTTGATGCGACCAAGGAACGTGATCGAAGAGTCGCAATCTTGAGGAGGTAGGCGGTTCGGGGTTTCACAGGCGTCTCGGGCATCGACGTCGCTTTTACCAGAACGCAGGGGGCACAATGAATTTGTTGATGCATCTGCCAAACCGTCGAAAACCGGTTGCGTCTTCGCATGGATGGCGTCGTTGCCTAAGCCGGACACATATGCACGGCACTTGGGCAAGCAGCCCGTGGTCATCACCACCAACTAGATCGGCGATCGCGAGGTGAAGCGGGGCGCTCGCGCGACTCCTGCTTATTCGCGGTAATCGCCGTTAGTCGACTGAGCAAGACAGAGGAGTTCGGGGCCAGATTCTATTGCTGGGCGGGGGACCTCTGCTGGGCGGGGGACCTCGAGAAGGTCAAGCACAACGTAAGGGGGCAATGAGAGATGGCGTCGATCTCGTGGAGATCGTCAGGTCTGACGGCGCTGGTCGTTGCGGCAGCAATGGCGCTTGTCGCGACCCCGACACATTCGCAATCTGCGTTGACGTCGTCATTCGATCATTTCTCAACCGGGTTTCCGCTCACCGGCGCCCATTCCAGCGTCGACTGCACTTCGTGCCACGCGAATGGGCGCTTCAAGGGCACGCCGAAGCAATGTTTTGCCTGCCATAACACCGTCAGTGCACAAGGAAAACCGCTGTCGCATCCGCAGGCGACGAATTTCTGCGAAGGCTGTCACCTCACGGCAGCGTGGCGCGACTTGCGCTTCATCGACCACACCCAGACGAACGAGAAGTGTGCGACCTGCCACAACGGTACGATCGCGCTTGCTAAATCGGCCAATCACCTAGTTACCAATTTGCCGTGCGACAGCTGCCATCGGAGCACGATCAGCTATGCCGCCGCGACCTCCGTCGATCACAGCCGGTTTACGCAGCCTTGCGCGCAGTGCCACGACGGCGTCTCGGCACTTGGTAAACCTGCGAATCACATTCAAACCGCTCTGCCGTGCGAGAGCTGCCACAAGAGCACGATCACATGGACGGGCGCGACATTCACCCACGCGGCAACCGATGTAAACTGTTCAAGCTGCCACAGCGGGAGCGGAGCGGTAGGCATGACGACGCCGCCGCACGTGCCGGTGGCGGGGGTTCAGTGCAGCAGCTGCCACGTCAATACGGCGCCGAGCTTTGCGACCTACACGATGAACCATGGGTCAGTCAGCGCCAGCCGCTGCGACGCCTGCCACAACGGGTCGTTCACGGCTGAGGGAACGAAAGGCGCGCAAGGCACGGCATCGTTCCCGGGCCATGTGGCAACCGGCGGCCGCGATTGCGTCACGTGCCACACCAGCGCTACATTGACCTTTGCCAGTTGGCAGGGCGGAGCATTCACCCACGCGGCAACCGATACGAACTGCTCGAGCTGTCATAACGGCACCACAGCGACCGGAATGACGACACCGCCGCATATTCCGGTGGCGGGGGTTCAGTGCGGTCCCGCCTGCCATACCAATACGGCAGCGAGCTTCACGACTTACACGATGAATCATGCCTCCGTTAGCGCCAGCCGTTGCGACGCCTGCCACAATGGCTCGTATACCGGTGAGGGAACGAAGGGTGCGCAGGGCACGGCATCGTTCCCCGGCCATGTGGCGACCAGCGGTCGCGATTGCATTACCTGTCACGCCAGTGCGGCCTCGACCTTCACCAGTTGGCAGGGCGGAGGATTCACTCACGCGGCAACCGACACGAACTGCTCAAGCTGCCACAACGGCACGACCGCGACCGGCATGGTCACGCCGCCGCATATTCCGGTGGCGGGGGTTCAGTGCGGTCCCACCTGTCACACCAATACGGCCGCGAGCTTTACGACCTATACGATGGGCACGGCAGGCCATGGCGTGGTCAGCGCCTTGCGCTGCAATTCCTGCCACAACGGTTCCTACCTGGGCGAAGGCACGAAGGGAGCGCTGGGGACTGCGTCGTTCCCCGGCCACGTGACGACCGGCGGCAAGGATTGCGTGACATGCCATGCGAGTGCAGCCTCGACCTTCACCAGCTGGCAGGGCGGAGTCTTCACCCACGCCGCGACCGACACGAACTGCTCAAGCTGCCACAACAGGACGACCGCGACCGGCATGGTCACGCCGCCGCATATTCCGGTGGCGGGGGTTCAGTGCGGTCCTACCTGTCACACCAATACGGCCGCGAGCTTTACGACCTATACGATGGGCACGGCAGGCCATGGCGTGGTCAGCGCCAACCGGTGTGACTCTTGCCACAACGGCTCCTATCTGGGTGAAGGCACGAAGGGCGCGCTGGGAACTGCGTCGTTCCCCGGCCACGTGACGACCGGCGGCAAGGATTGCGTCAGCTGCCACGCGAGCGCGGCCTCAACGTTCACCAGCTGGTCGGGCGGAGTCTTCACTCACGCGGCAACCGACACGAACTGTTCGAGTTGCCACAACGGCACGACGGCGACCGGCATGGTTACGCCGCCGCATATTCCGGTGGCGGGGGTTCAGTGCGGCCCCACCTGTCACACCAATACGGCCGCGAGCTTTACGACCTATACGATGGGCACGGCAGGCCATGGCGTGGTCAGCGGCAGCCGCTGCGACGCCTGCCACAACGGATCCTTCCTGAGCGAGGGAACGAAGGGGGCACTGGGGACAGTGTCGTTCCTCGGCCACGTGGCGACCGGCGGCAAGGATTGCGTCAGCTGCCATGCGAGCGCGGCCTCAACGTTCACCAGCTGGTC
>Ga0210402_10004379_pt1 | contig 12884 bp, 5 predicted proteins | sample IncBWC7MmetaG_FD_161055 | JGI IMG/M metagenome (GOLD analysis project Ga0210402, IMG submission 161055) | Forest soil microbial communities from Barre Woods Harvard Forest LTER site, Petersham, Massachusetts, United States - Inc-BW-C-7-M | ecosystem: Environmental > Terrestrial > Soil >...
ATGATGACCGCGAGGCAGCGGTCGCAGAGGCCGACAAGGCAATGGCGCTGGAGGATGACGCTCTGGATGCGATGGCAATCCACGCGGCGCTTGAGTTGCTAGCCGACCGCTCTCCTGACACATGGTTTGCAAAGATCTCTGCGATCAATCCTCATTATGGAGAAGCTTACGAGCGAGTCGCGGATCAACTCGAATTGCACTACCGCTATGAAGATGCGACAACATATTACCGTCGGGCGATCGCGGCTGATCCGCAGCTCTGGAGCGCCCATTCGGCACTTGGCATCGACCTGATGCGGCTAGGGAAAGAAGACGAGCCGCTCAAGGAACTGGAGCTGAGTTACGACAATGGCTATCGGGACGCCGCGACGGTCAACAGTTTGCGCCTGCTGGATAGCTACAAGAACTTTGAAATCTTCCGTGACGACACGACGATCCTGAAGGTGAAGAAGATAGAAGCCAGTCTGTTGCAACCGTATATGCAGTCCGAGCTGCACGCGATCATCGCGACCTACGACAAAAAATACCGCATGAAGCTGCCCGCGCCTGTGCAGGTGGAGGTTTATCCCGACCACGAGGACTTCGCCGTGCGCACTACTGGAATGCCGGGGCTTGGCGCACTCGGTGTGACCTTTGGAGAAGTGGTGGCGATGGACAGCCCCTCGGCGCGCAAGCCCGGAGACTTTAACTGGGGCGCGACGCTGTGGCATGAGATGAGCCACGTCTACGTTCTCACCGTAACCAATCATCGCGTCCCGCGCTGGTTTACCGAGGGACTGGCGGTTCACGAAGAAGGTGACCACTCGCCTGAGTGGGCCGATCGCGTCACGCCGGAAGTGCTGGTCGCGATTCGGGACAAGAAGTTGCTGCCTCTTGCTAAGCTTGACCGCGGCTTCGTTTATCCCGAGTATCCGTCGCAGGTGATCGTGTCATATTTTCAAGCCGGGAGCATCTGCGATTTCATCAAGGAAAAATGGGGCGAAGAAAAGCTGTTGGCGATGATCCATTCCTACGCCCAGTTGCAGACTACGCCGCAGGTAGCTCAACAAGACCTCGGGCTGACGCCGGAAGAATTTGATAAGCAGTATCTTGCATGGATCGACAAAAAGTATGGCGCAGAAGCTGCGCACTTCAACGACTGGCGCGAGAAGCTAAAGGCTCTCGTCACAGCATCCGAGCAAAAGCAATATGACATTGTGCTGGCACAAGGACCCGCAGTATTGGCAATGTATCCCGAATATGTAGAAGAGGCGAATGTCTACGAACTGCTAGCGGATGCAAACAAAGCAAAGGGAAATAAAAAAGCTGAGGCCGTGGTTCTGACCGCATACAAGCATGAGGGGGGTCAGGATCCAGCGGTTCTGAAGCGCCTTGCAACGCTCGAAGAGGCCGCTGGACAGCAGGCTGAGGCAGCGGCCACGCTCGAGCGCGTGAACTACATCTATCCCGTCAAAGATGAAGAACTGCATCAGCGGCTCGGCGATCTGTTATACGCGCAGAAACAGTATGACGGAGCGATCCGAGAGTACATAGCGGTCGTAGCGTCGAATCCTTTGGACAAGGCTGGCGCAGAGTTTCATCTGGCTCAGGCATATCTATCCACCGGGCAGAAAGACAAGGCCGAGGAGAGCGTTCTGGCTGCCCTCGAAGCTGCGCCTGGTTATCGTCCGGCGCAAAAGTTGCTGCTGGAGTTGAACCAATCATCTCAAAAATGAACTGACGAGGACGGAACCGATGGCTATTTTTGCCGACCTGAATGCGGATGCAGCAGACCTCCAGCAACGCGTCGAGCGTTTCCACGCGGTGCACGAAGGCATCCTTAAGCAGGTGCGCGAAGTGATTGTTGGTCAGGATGAGGTATTAGAGCAAGTCCTGATCGCACTCTTTGTCGGTGGGCACTGCCTGATGACCGGCCTGCCCGGCACGGCGAAAACCCTGATGGTGCGCACCATCGCCGACACATTGGGCCTTGAGTTCCGGCGGATTCAGTTCACGCCCGACCTGATGCCGTCGGACATTACCGGCACCGACATCATCGAAGAAGATCTGACCACCGGCCATCGCAGATGGACATTTGTGAAAGGCCCGATCTTCGGCAACATTCTGCTGGCGGATGAGATCAACCGAACACCGCCGAAGACGCAGGCCGCATTGCTGGAGGCCATGCAAGAACATTCATGCACCGTGCGCGGGCATGTTTATCAGCTTCCAGCGCCGTTCTTTGTCCTGGCGACTCAGAATCCGATCGAACTCGAAGGCACATATCCTCTCCCGGAGGCACAGTTAGACCGTTTCCTCTTCAACGCTATTCTGGACTACCTGAGTGCTGAGGATGAGCTAAAGGTCGTAGACATGACGACGACAACGCGCACGGCAAAGATCGAGCCGGTAACGTCGGCTGAGGAGCTGCTCGATTTTCAGCAGCTCGTGCGCATGGTGCCGATTGCCGAAACCCTCGCGCGGTATGTGGTGAGCCTGGTGCGAGCAACACGGCACAACAGCGGAAACGCACCTGACTTCGTGAAGAAATTCGTCAATTATGGAGGAAGCATTCGTGCGGCACAATTCATCGTGCTCGCCGCGAAGGCACGCGCTCTTTCCCGAAAGCGATATCACGTCGCCTACGACGACATCACTTCATTGGCGGTTCCTGTGCTTCGGCACCGCATCCTGTTGAACTTCCATGCTGAGTCCGAACGAATCGACGCGGACGAGATCCTCAATCGTCTCCTGGCGCAGGCGCCGCGTCCGAAGGAGAGCTGATGCAGCGCTTCCTCGATCCCGCAGTGTTGGCCGGTATCTCCTCCTTGGACCTGCTGGCAAAGACGGTGGTAGACGGCTTTGTCGCCGGCCTGCATCGATCGCCTGACTTTGGCTTCAGCCAGGAGTTCGCTGAGTATCGCGCATACGCTCCCGGCGACGATCTCCGCCATGTGGACTGGAATCTATTCGCACGCACCGAGCGCTGCTATCTGAAACGCTATCGCGGCGAGACAAGCAGTCAACTTACAGTGCTGCTCGATGCAAGCAACTCGATGCAATACACATCCGGGCCGCCGCCAAAGATGGACTACGCCCGTTTCATCGCAGCGTCGCTTTTCTATCTCGCCATACGGAATCAACGTGACGCTGCCGGGTTGATTGTCTTCGACGACGAGGTACGAGACTATATCAGGCCATCAACACGTCAAGGCCAGCTAATGCGACTCTTTGCGGGGCTCGAACAGGCAGAGCCTCGCGCACGGACGGACTACGGCAAACCGCTTCGTCATTTCCAGGCACTGCTGCACAGGCGCGGCATTGTCATTGTGATCTCGGACTTTTATGAGGAACCCGAGACGATTGTGCGCATGATCGAACCGCTGCGCTTTCACGGCAACGATGTGGTGCTCTTTCATATTCTCGATCCGCAGGAGCTGCGTCCCGAGCTGAATGGGCCGGCGATCCTTGTTGATCTTGAAACTGATCAAAAGATTGAGGTCATTCCCGAGTACGCAAAGACGATCTATCGCTCGAAGGTACAGACACACATAGAGCACCTCCGCACGCGTACGCGCGCAGCGGGAATGGATTACCACCTGCTCGTCACCGATCAACCTCTCGATACAGCCCTGCGCGAGTATCTTTCGCTGCGGCATGCGGGGAACTGATGGGCTTCCTTGCACCATGGTTTCTGGCAGGTCTTGCAGCGCTGGGCGTGCCCGTCTTCGTGCATCTGCTTCGGAAGCATGTAACCACGCCACGGCCAGTGAGTTCGCTCATGTTCTTCGAGCGCGGCATCCAGAGCTCTACGCGCCACCAGCGGTTAAGGTACCTTCTGCTCTTCGCCCTGCGGTCCGCATTGCTCTTGTTGTTGGTGCTCGCGTTTGCGAATCCCTTTGTGCGGCGGCCGGCAACGGACGCGAATGGCCGTGGACTGCTCATCGTGCTGGACAATTCCTTCAGCATGCGTAAGGGGACGAGGTTTGCGGACGCAAAGCAGCAGGCGCGGGCATTACTGGCGGCGAAGCCTCACGCACAGAAGGCGCAGGTGATCGCCCTCGGTGGGCAGCTTCAGGTGCTGACGCAGTTAATCAACGATGAATCGCAGTTGCGATCGGCGCTTGAGAGCATTCAGCCAGGAGAAGGGCACGCGAACTTCGGCGATCTCGGGCGAAGTATCCGGGCGATGGCCGAGACCGTGCAGAGACCAATTGATCTTCATCTGTTCAGCGATATGCAGCGCACCGCCATGCCTGCAAACTTTGCCGATATCGTGTTGCCGCCGAACGTGACACTCCTGCTCCACGATGTGGCAAAAGGCACAGCGCCACCTAACTGGACGGTTGAACGTGTCAGCGCGCCGACAGAGCTCGCCGATCCGAAAGACCCGAAGCGATCGCGCGTAGAAGCCGTGGTAGCTGGCTTCGGCACCCCCCAGGCAGAGAAGACGATCTCGCTCGTAGTGAATGGCAAGCCAATCGCAAAGCATAAAGTAAACGTGCCGGCCAATGGGCGCGCAGCTGTCGAGTTCGCACCAATCGATGTGGCGTATGGATTCAACCGTTGTGAAGTGCGGATCGAAGGCGGGGATGCCTTCCCGGCAGATGACGCAAGCAACTTTGTGATACGTCGGTCTGACCCCGAGCGGGTGCTGTTCGTCCACGCTGCGAACGATACCCGATCGGCGCTTTACTTCGGTGCTGCGCTGGGCTCGGCAGCGCAAGCTTCGCTCGTATTGCAGTCCGTGAACGCTGAGCAGGCCACGGACCTCGATCCATCGAAATTCAGTTTTGTGGTGCTGTCGGACGCAGTCACACTGCCGTCGATCTTTGAGCACACACTCGCGCAGTACGTAACCAAGGGAGGAAGTGTACTCATCGCTCTTGGCACGAATGCGGGGCGGCATGCGCACATTCCACTGTGGGGAACGGATGTCAAGGATGTACATGACTACTCTCGCACCGGGGGCGCCGCGACGGTCGGCCAGGCAGATTTCACCCATCCCGCGCTTGAACAGAAGCAGCCGGGGAGGGACAACGGAGGCTGGGCAGAGACAAAGTTCTTCTACGCTGCATACGTAGATCCAGGATCCGCGCGAGTGGCTGAGCGTCTAAGCGACGGAACGCCATTGCTGCTCGACCAGCAGATTGGCGAAGGGCGTGTGCTTCTGTTTGCCTCCGGACTGGAAAACCTGACCAATGATCTGCCGCTGCATCCGGTCTTTGTGGCATTCGTTGACAAGGTGGCGCGTTACCTCTCAGGACGCGAGCGTTTCAGCGGTTCCCAGCTCGTCGATTCGTTCCTGCAACTCCGCTTGGCATCCGCCCCGGTGGACGAAGTGGCAAATGTGGAGGTGATCGATCCCGATGGGCGCAGACCACTCTCACTTAGTGAGGCACGGACAGTGCAGACCTTGCGGCTGCAGCGCACTGGTTTCTATCAGGTTCGGCTTGCGAACGGACGCGATGCAGTGATTGGAGTCAATCCTGATCGTCGCGAATCGGACCTGCAGCCCATTGCACAAGATGTGCAGCAGCTCTGGAGCGGAAACATCAGCCACAGCGCGCCCGTACAAACCGCCGCCATTGATGACGTCAAATATCGCCCCATCAATCTCTGGTGGTACGTTATGCTGCTTGCATTGGTAGTCGCGCTGGCAGAGACGGCCCTTGCCAGCCGCTACATTGGCACGCAGCGGGAGGAAGCATGAGCAAGCGGCACGAGCTCAACTCCTATATCGCGCGGCTGCAGCGTAGGTTGCGGCTCGGAGTATGGCTGCGCGGCGCGGCAATCTTTACCTGCACGGCACTCATCGTTACGGTCGCTCTGGTGCTGCTGCTCAATCACTTCGCATTTCCCGCACATGGGGTTGCTGGAGCACGTCTGGCGCTCCTGACTGCTCTAACTGCAGCCGCAGCGTTTGGCATCGCTCTGCCGCTCGTCCATCTCACGCGCGCGTATGCGGTGCGCGAAGCCGAAACCGCACATCCTGCATTCCAACAACGGCTCATGACCTTCCATGAGCGCGAACGCGAGGACGGCGACCCATTCTTGGAACTGCTGGCCGCCGATACGCTGTCACAGGCGCAGAATGCAGCACCGTCCTCACTCGTTCCAGATAACCGGCTCTTTGTGTTCAGCGGAGCGGGACTCGCGTGTCTTGGCGTGCTGGTGTGGACGATCACCGCCGGACCGGGCTATCTGGGTTATGGCGCTTCGCTGCTCTGGACCGGGCCGAAAAAAAATGCGCTTCCGTTCTACTCAATCGTCGTGACGCCCGGTAATGTCGCTGTGCGGCGAAACAGTGACCAGCTTATAACCGCGCACGTTATCGGCATCAAGCCGGAAAGGGCGCAGATATTCGCTCACTACCAGAGCACGAACGTTTGGGAGCCAGTTACCATGCAGGCACAGCCGGACGGGGGCGGTGCCGCAGCATATCAGTTCGTCTTCGCCGGATTGCCGGAGAATGTCGAATACTACGTGGCTGCGGGACCGCTTGTTTCGCCGCACTACAGAGTGCGCGTGGTGGACCTCCCCACTGTCAAGGGAATTCAAGTGACGTATCAGTATCCAAAGTGGACGGGGATGAAGCCGGTGAGGGAAGAGCACTCCGGCGATCTCCGTGCCCTCGAGGGGACGGATGCAGCCATCGAGATTGAGATGGATCATCCATTGAAGAATGGTCAGCTCACGCTCGACGACGGCCAGACAATTCATCTGAAGGATGGAAGCAGCAACAAGTACCAGGGCACGATCCACATGGAGAAGGATGGCGCCTATCACATAGCCGCCACCGACGAAGGCCAGCCCGTTAGGCTTTCGGAGGACTACTTTATTGCCACTGAAAAAGCCACACCTCCGGAGGTTGCCATCAGCCGTCCGGGCGGCGACTATCGCGCCAGCCCGATCGAGGAAGTGACAGTCGGCGTAAAGGCAGGGGACCAGTTCGGGCTGAACGGTGTGCACCTGCATTACTCCGTAAACGGCGGTCCAGACCGAGACGTGAATCTGCTCAAAGCTCCTGGCGAAAAGAGTGCGGATGGCTCCTACACGCTCCGCCTGGAAGACTTCAAACTGGTGCCCGGCGATCTGGTCAGTCTCTATGCAACGGCGAAGGATGGGCATGCCGAATCTCGCACGGACATCACTTTTATCCAGGCCGACCCGTTCGAACGCGAATTTTCGCAGTCACAGCAGAGCGGCGGAGGTGGAGGAGGCAGCGGTGGCCAGAATAATCAGACCGACATATCCAAGCGCGAGAAAGAGCTGATCGGTGCGACCTGGAAGCAGCAGAACGACAAGTCAGCCATCCCGAAAGATGCCGCAGTAGTAGGGCAATTTCTCTCTGATGCTCAGCAGAAGCTGCGCGACCAGGTGATGGCGCTCTCAGCGCGCATGGAGAGCCGCGACCTCTCTGATGCGAATGAAGAGTTCACTGGCTTTGAAAAAGACATGCAGACCGCAGCCGCAGCGATGGCTCCTTCAGCCGACAAGCTCAAGGGAATGCAATGGAAGGATGCCATTCAACTGGAGCAGAAGGCGCTCCAGGCGCTGTTACACGCTGAGTCGACCTTCCGCCAGATTCAGGTTGCCTTCGGTCAGCAGGGTGGTGGAGGAGGTGGCACCAATAGTGCAGGACGTGACTTGGCGAGTCTCTTTGACCTTGAGCTGGACACCGAGAAAAACCAGTACGAAACGGCGCAGAACACGTCTCCTGCGGAAAAGCATGAGAAGGATGTCGAAGACGCGCTCGCGAAACTAGATGCTCTGGCTAAGCGGCAGGAAGACTTGGCGAACCAGCAGCACAATCCGCAGCAGAGCTTCCAGGAACGCTGGCAACAGGAGATGCTGCGACGCGAGGCTGAGCAATTGCAGCGGCAAATGGAGCAGCTCGCGCAGAACAGCCAGGGTCAGCAGCAAAACGATCAGCAGAGTTCAAGCGGAACATCTTCGAGCCAATCCGGATCGCAGCAGCAGAGTGCATCGTCACAGTCTGGTGCGCAATCATCACAGCAGAAACAGGCAGGTAGCCGCTCTTCTGCGCAAAGCAGCTCAGACCAGCGTATCGAGCAGGCATTGAGCCGGATGCGACAGGCTGACGAGGCAATGAAGCGCAGCGGCGGTCCGCAGCAGAGCGCTGACGCGGCGCATCAGGCTGCTGATAAGTTGCGTGAGGCAACAAACCTTTTGGGTGACACACAGCAGCAGCTCGCTTCCGGCAAGGTGAGTTCACTCTCGCATGAGGCGGACCGCCTGACTCAGGAGGAACGCGCACAGGCCGACCGTATCAACAAGCTCGCCGGAAACCAGCAAGACGACGCGGATCCGACAGACGATGCGACCGAAGCCCAGATGGATCGAGACCGAATGATGGAGCGGCTTCGCCAGCGCAATCAATTAGCTGGCGAGCGGCAACAGCTCTCCGATGATCTGTCGAAGCTTCAGAAGGACATTCGCGATACCGCACGCGAAACGGCGCCAAACCAGCCTGGTGTCTCACAAAAACTACGCGATGCGCTGACTGAAATGGATCAGTCCGACCTCGACAATCATATGCAGAGAACGGCGGACTGGCTTCGCGGCGGGATTAATCCAAATTCAAACGGCACCGAGAATGAGATAGCGCAGGGACTCCAAGAGCTGAGTCAGCAGCTCCGGCAAGCGCAGGAGGGAATGGGGCAGGCGAAATCACAACAGCCAGACGGCACGGCACAGGGTGGCGCGACAGCCATGCTGAATCAGGTCGAGCGCCTGCGAAGCCAGCTTGAGGCAATGACTGCTTCAAGCCGAGACAACAGCCGGCAGCAGAGCCAGCATGGTCAGAACGGTGGGCGCGAGCTTAGCGGACAGCAACCCGGTAATGGCCCACAACAACGAGTCGGAAGGCAATCGGGCGGAAACCTGCAGGCCGACCAACAGCGCAATGGCGCCTTGGGCGAACGAGCAGGAAACCTAAGTAGCCAACCGGGTGGTGATACGGGCTATGGCGGAGCGGACGGCGCAGTCTTAGGCAACATCAACACCGGCAACAACCACTATGACGAGGCGCGACAGAGGTCAGTTCCGACGGGCGCCTCCGGGAATTTCCAGGATGATGAGCGCACCTATCAGCAGGGCGTGCGTGGGCTGAACCAACTCCGTCAGATGGTGCAAGGCGATGCGCAGGTCGCGAAAGAAGTGCGTGAGCTGGCGAGACAGATGCAACAACTCGACCCCACCCGCTTCCCCGGCAATCCGGCGATGGTAGAGCAGATGCACCATGAGGTGCTCAGTTCTCTGGACCGCATCGAACTCCAGCTGCAACGCGACGGTTCCACGACAGAAGCACACACTGGCAAACCTTCTTCAGTCCCAGCGGGGTATGAGGACTCAGTTGCCGACTACTATAAGAGGCTGAGTAGAAATCCGTAGACGACATGTGACGACGATCATCGTTGGACGCTGCAAAGACCATGTAGGGAATGCATAAGTTGATACTAGAGGCCGTTGTGTCGTTCAGCATGGTACGTCAGAGTCAACTGCAGGAAGCATTGCAACTGCTGGTGAACTCCCAAGAGTCTATGTGATGTTTCTGACCTACCAGAACTAGTGAGAATTCGTCATGATCTGCGTTAAAAGCGGAACTGGTGCGAAACAGGCGCACGGAGATTTGAAGACAAGCGCCACGCCGCAGCCACGATTCGATTGCACTCACGAAAGAAAATTGACGTCCTTCTGACGGCGTGGTTCGATGAGAAGAGGTGAACCGCAAACCAGCTCTCCCGATAGATGAAATTCTGCCGGAAATCATCACATCTCTAGAACGTTCTCCTAACCTCGTGATCGAGGCAGCACCGGGCGCGGGCAAGACGACGCGCGTGCCGCCGGAGCTTCTTCAACTCATAAGCAGCGAGGTGCTTGTACTCGAGCCGCGCCGCATTGCCGCGCGGATGGCTGCGCGTCGAGTCGCCTCGGAAATGGGTGAGGGGATCGGTGAAACGGTCGGGTACCAGGTCAGGTTTGAGGAAGCCGCTGGCCCTCGCACGCGCCTGCGGTTCGTCACTGAGGGAGTATTAACGCGACGCCTAATTTCCGACCCGGACTTAAAAGGCGTTGGCGCTGTCGTCCTGGATGAGTTCCACGAACGTCATCTAGAAGGCGATCTCGCGCTGGCCCTATTGAAAAGGCTGCAACGCAAACGACCTGCTCTGCGAATCGTCGTCATGTCCGCAACGCTCGATACCGATTCGGTCGCCCGTTATCTCGATGAGTGCCCCATCATACGTTCCAAGGGAAAACTTTTCGAGCTCTCGATAGATCATCTGCCGTACTCTCCAACGCCGCTTGAAGTGCAAGTGCGGCACGCACTGGAACTGCTGATCGCCCAAGAGCGCAACGGAGATATCCTGGCTTTCCTGCCCGGCGCGGCGGAGATTCACCGCTCCACGCGCGAGTGCGAAGAGACTGCGCGGCGAGTGGGGTTGCGGATCCTGCCGCTGCATGGCAGTTTGTCACCCGAAGAACAGGACCGCGCGGTCGCGCCTGCATCGAGACGAAAACTTATCCTGGCAACCAATGTCGCTGAAAGCTCGATTACCGTCGAAGGAGTAACGACAGTGATCGACAGCGGCTTGGCGCGACTTGCGACTTGGTCTCGATGGACCGGATTGCAGACACTTGAGGTGAGTCGGGTGAGCAAGGCTTCCGCCAGGCAGAGAGCCGGGCGAGCGGGGCGCACCGGACCGGGGCGCGTGTTGCGCCTCTATACGGTGGAGGATTATCAACTACGGCCGGAGCACGACACTCCAGAAATTCTGCGCAGTGACCTGTCCCAGCTCTGTCTGGTCTTGCGGACCCTGCAAATTGATTCCGGTAAGGATATCGAGTGGCTGGATTCACCTCCGGAGGCAGCGGTCGAAAGCGCCGAGTTATTGCTGGGCCGCCTCGGGGCAAGCGGAGATTTGGCGCGGCAGTTGATTCGTTTTCCGCTTGCTCCACGCCTCTCACGCCTTCTGGTAGAGGCGGTAGATCGCGGCGTCGGTGAGGACGGGTGCGTGGCGGCGGCGCTCCTTGCATCAGGCTTCGACTTTGGGACCAATGATCTTCTCACCGGCATGGACCAACGTGCGGATCCTCGTCTGCTGCAGCCGCTTGAGCAGTTACGCAAAATTGAACGACCCTCCAAGCGGAAGCATCACGATGAGGATGCTTTGCTTCAGTCCGTCCTGGTTGGGTTTCCAGATCGAGTCGCCCGGCTCCAGACAGGTAATCGGGTGATGCTATCGACAGGCGCAACGGCCGAAGTGAAGGGCCACCCTCCTCCGTACGAGTTCATGGTCGCCCTCGATGCTGAGGACCGCAGAGACAAGCCGCTGCCATTGGTTCGCATGACAGCACGGATTGAGCCAGAGTGGCTGATCGACCTGTTTCCGGATCGCGTGCGGGAGCAATCGACTGTTCTGTGGAATCGTGTAACAGAGCGGGTGGATGCCGTAAGCATGTTGCTCTATGACGAGCTAGTCATACAGGAGTCGCGCGGCGCGGTGCCTGAGCCGCAGGCCGCTGCCGACCTACTCGCGCAGAAGGCAGTTGAAGCCGGGATTGAACGCTTTGTCGATCGAGATAAACTCGATCAGTTCCTGTCGCGTATCGACTTTGCTGGTTTTGAGCCTCCCGACATTCAGCAGGCACTGCGAGAGTTGTGCCTCAGACTGCTGAGCTTCGCAGAACTGAAAGCCGCAGCACGAAATTTCATTCCGATGCTTGAGCAGAAAGTCGGTGTAAGACCACTGAATCAGATTGCGCCTGAGTCAGTTCGATTGCAAAGCGGGCGACAAGCGAAGATTCACTATGAGCACGGCAAGTCGCCCTGGATTTCATCCCGGCTGCAGGACTTCTTCGGGATGCGCGAAACGCCCCGCATCGGACCTGAGCGGATGCCTGTAGTGGTCCATTTGCTTGCGCCCAATCACCGGCCTGTGCAGACGACTACCGACCTCGCAGGCTTCTGGGAAAGGCTTTATCCCCAGGTTCGTCGCGAACTGATGCGGCGCTACCCAAAGCATTCCTGGCCTGAACGACCCTGATGCTGTGTCGCGGCAATCGCAACGGTCGCCTCTCTGAGTCTCCAAGTCTTCGTAGATTTCATTCGTAAACCAACAGTTTCATTTATGGTTATCGATAGAGCAAGTATGGAGCAACTTTCTATGTCCAAGATCCGATTGTTCTTTCATACCATTGGATTTCTGTTCCTCATTTTTATGATCTTCGGTATGTCGGTTTCGACATCTGCCGCTGTCGTCGACGATCCAGAACAGGGCTCATTGAATAAGCCAGATAGATTGGAGTGGTTTCGAGACCAGGGTTTTGGGCTTTTCATTCATTGGAGCGTTGACAGTCAACTTGGCGTAGTTATCAGTCACTCGCTGGTGGATGCGTCTCCTGAATATACTGACCGCTTTTTTAGCGACCTTCCGAAATCTTTCAATCCAGATCGATTTAACCCAGTGGACTGGGCGCGTCTCGCACACCTTGCGGGTATCCGGTATGTGATGTTTACGACCAAGCATCACTCCGGCTTTGCGATGTTTGATACAACAACGACGCCATTCGGCATCATGAATACACCTTTTCATCGTGACATTACGAAGGAAGTCTTTGATGCCTTTCGTTCGGAGGGCATTGCTGCGGGCGTCTATTACTCGCCGGATGATTTCTGGTGGCTGCACGAGCACGGCAAGACAATCGAGCGCTCGGTTCCCGAAGTCCAGCCACGCAACAATCCCGGTCTCATGCAATACGACCAGGCTCAACTCCACGAGTTGCTTACGCATTACGGCAAGATCGACGCACTCTTTTTGGACGGTGAGGCTGTTGGGCTGCGCGATCTCGCGTGGAAGCTGAATCCTGACATCATTGTT
>Ga0210402_10004380_pt1 | contig 12884 bp, 6 predicted proteins | sample IncBWC7MmetaG_FD_161055 | JGI IMG/M metagenome (GOLD analysis project Ga0210402, IMG submission 161055) | Forest soil microbial communities from Barre Woods Harvard Forest LTER site, Petersham, Massachusetts, United States - Inc-BW-C-7-M | ecosystem: Environmental > Terrestrial > Soil >...
GGTGTTGGGCCCGGCCGGCGAATTACCGCTGCCGGTGTTCGGCGATCAGGAATACCCGGAAGAGATTCGCCTCAAATACCGCTTTCTCGACTTGCGGCGCGAGCGCCTGCACCGCAACATCATCAAGCGGGGCGAAATCATCGATTCGTTGCGGCGGCGGATGAAGGAGCAGGGCTTCTTCGAATTCCAGACCCCAATCCTCACGGCGTCGAGCCCGGAGGGCGCGCGGGATTTTCTGGTGCCGTCGCGGTTGCATCCGGGAAAATTCTACGCGCTGCCGCAGGCGCCGCAGCAGTTCAAGCAGCTGGTGATGATTTCAGGCTTCGACCGCTATTTCCAGATCGCGCCGTGCTTCCGCGACGAGGACGCACGGGCGGACCGTTCGCCCGGCGAGTTTTACCAACTCGATATCGAGATGAGCTTCGTCACCCAGGACGACGTGTTCGCGGCGGTCGAGCCGGTGCTGCGCGGGGTGTTCGAAGAGTTTGCGGGCGGCAAGCCGGTGACGCAGGAATTTCCGCGGATTCCGTATGCGGAGGCGTTACGCAGCTACGGGTCCGACAAACCGGATTTGCGTAATCCCATCAGAATGCAGGATGTCACGGTCCACTTCCGTGGCTCCGGCTTCAAGGTGTTCGCCGGCATGATCGCGGCAGATCCGACCGTCGAGGTGTGGGCGATCCCGGCGCCAAAGGGCGGCAACCGCGCCTTCTGCGATCGGATGAATGCCTGGGCGCAGGACGAAGGTCAGCCGGGGCTCGGGTATATCTTCTGGCGCGAGGGGGAGGAGGGCGGCGCGGGGCCGCTCGCAAAGAATATCGGTGTCGAGCGCAGTGAAGGGATTCGCAACCAAATGAGCCTGAAGGTCGGGGATGCCGTGTTTTTCATCGCCGGTAAGCCGAAAGACTTTATCAAGTTTGCCGGCCCGGCGCGCGCCAAGATCGGCGCTGATCTCAGCCTGATCGACCGCAATCAATTCGCGTTTTGCTGGATCGTCGATTTCCCGATGTACGAATGGAACGAGGAGGAGAAGAAGATCGACTTCTCTCACAACCCATTCTCGATGCCGAACATGGCGCCGGAGGAATTCCTTGCGCTTGATCCCGGCGACAAGGAGCAGATCCTCAGCCTCAAGGCCGTTCAATACGACATCGTCTGCAACGGCATCGAGCTGTCGTCCGGCGCGATCCGCAATCATCGCCCCGACGTGATGAAGAAGGCATTTGCAATTGCCGGTTACGACGAGGGCGTGCTGGAGCAGAAATTCGGCGGCATGCTGCGCGCCCTCTCGCTCGGCGCCCCACCCCACGGCGGCATTGCGCCCGGGGTCGATCGCATCGTGATGCTGCTGTGCGGCGAGGAAAACTTGCGCGAGGTGGTGCTGTTCCCGATGAATCAACGTGCCGAGGACCTGCTGATGGGCGCGCCGTCGGAGGTAACCGCGAAGCAACTGCGTGAGCTGCATATACGGCTGAATTTGCCGAAGTAGGGCGGCATACCGCTCGGTTGGTCACGCCGGGCAATGACACGGACGGGATCAATCCGAAAGCTACGCGGCGTAAAAATAAAAAAGCCCCGCAATCACTACGGGGCTAAAAGATTTTCCGCGTACAAAACGGCCGCAAGTTGGCGCCTTAGCAAGTGTGCTGCCTAGCCTGAGGAGAAAAAACGGACCGCACACCTGCTTGACGGTCGGGAGCTTCTTTCGTCGGTAACGCGCTCCCTTGAGTTCGATCACATTCTCGGGGCATTTCCTGCGTTATTTCGAGCGAATCGCGCGCCCCGGGCATCAGCGCTTGGCGGATCGGCTCGCAGCAGTTGCGGTCGCCACGCTCGCAGGTTTCGGGCATGCACCCCAGGTGCCAAAGCCGAGATCGCGCCCGTGCGTGTGAGCAGGCGTGAAGCACTGACTTCCCACTTTGCTCGGCCCATAATTCTCTACGGCATTGGCGGGGACTGATGCCTGTAATGCCGCAAACGCTGTCAATGCCACGGCGGAAATCATGAATTGTCGCATGTTTGTCTCCCTCAAGTTTTTCAGGTTGTACATGCTCCAGGTTGTTTATCCGTCGCCTGGTTGCATGGAATTGTATAACTTTTGCAATTATTAATGTATCGAAAATTTATGCCGTAGCAACAGTAATTTTATGAACATTAATTTATGTTTATGAACGCTGATTTCTTCACGACGTTCTCTGCCAGAGGGGTTCCGGCCCCGTGGTGCACGAGACCCGTGTCGACTACCGAAAATTGTGCGGACCGTGGCATTGAACGACGTCAACGAAGTCAGAAGACGTTTCTACGTGCTTGCATTCAACGCGTTCGTTGACGCGGTTCTCGCGCACGTGAAGGTGCGGGGGGGCCCTACGGCTTTCCGTTGCGCCCCAGACATTCTGCGGCCGCGCTGCGCTTGAACCAGAATCGCCCACGCCCCGCGCTTATCAGCATTTTCAGCGCGCTGCCGTAATTGTGCGGGGCGGCCTGTACGGCGGCGCGCAGGCAGGCGATGCCTTCGTCGAGTTGGCCGAGCTCGATCAGGCAATAGCCGAGGTTCATCCGGGCGCGGTGATGTGAAGGCTCGTGCGCGAGCACCCGCCGGAAGCGCTCGGCCGCGCGCGTGAAGTCGCCTTCGTATTGCAGGGCGACGCCGAAGCCGACCAGCGCGTCCGCGTTGCCCGGCACGATCGCGAGAGCGCGCGCGAACGCGATCTTCGCGCCGGGGGAGTCAGCGCGGTCGAGGTAAACGCCTCCCAGCGCCAGCGACAGCTCCGGCACTGTGGGCGCCGCCTGGAGGCCGCGTTTGAGCACGGTTTCGGCCTCGACGTAGCGGCGCTTTGCGCGCAGTAAATTTCCCAACTCTTGGAATGCGCGCGCATAGGCCGGTTGGCGCTCTATGGCGCGGTTTAGCCACGTTACGGCCTCGTCGGTGCGCCCGATCTCGCGCAAAGCTATCGCCAGGTGGGTCTCGAGTTCGGGATTGGCGCTGTGGCGCGCAGCCTCCTCGAGCGGCGCGACCGCCTCACGTGGGCGCCTTTGCGCCATCAACAAAGCGCCCAAAAGCTGCAGTGCCTCCAACTGCTGCGGGTTTTTCGCAACAACATCGCGGGCGATGCGTTCGGCCTCGCTCAGGTTTCCGCCGTCGCCAGCCGCCACGGCTCGTGCCAACGCTTCGGTCTCGACAGCGATCGCCGCGCGCGCGCCTTTGAGAATCCCGGCTTGCTTCTTCATCGGCAACTCGAATTACAGTCGTTCTTTTGCATTTGATGTGGAAAGACGGGCGGAAAACGAAAGAATATGGCGTTTCACCGCGAGATATTGTGTGGCAGATATCGGAACGGAACAACCAAAGCAATCCGGTGAGGAGGCGCTCGCGACGGTAAAACGCTCGCAATTGCGGCCGAATAGCCGACCCACCACATCCGACACCGCACCGGAAACACGATGGCATCAGCCCTGTTCACCCTCGCCGAGATTGAAGCCGCACTGCCGATCGTGCGCTCCGCCGTGCCGCCGACGCCTCAATACGCGTGGCCGCAACTGGCCGTCCGTACCGGCGCGAATGTCTTCGTCAAGCATGAGAACCACACGCCGATCGGCGCGTTCAAAGTGCGCGGCGGCGTGGTTTATATGGATCGGCTCAGGCGCGAACACCCGGAGGTGTCGGGCATCGTGTCGGCTACGCGCGGCAATCACGGTCAGTCGCTTGCCTTTGCGGCCCGGCGCGCCGGCATTGCGGCGACAATTGTGGTACCGCGCGGCAATTCGGCCGAGAAGAATGCTGCTATGCGTGCTTTCGGCGCCGAACTCATCGAGTATGGTCGCGACTTCGACGAGGCCAAGGAACACGCCGCCGTGATCGCGCGTCAACGCGGCTGCGCCTTCACGCCCGCATTCCACCGCGACCTCGTCATCGGGGTTGCCACCTATGCGTACGAATTTTTCCGCGCGGTCGGCGGTCTCGACGCGGTTTATGTCCCGATCGGTCTCGGCTCCGGTATTTGCGGGGTGATCGGTATGCGCGACGCGCTTGGGCTTGCGACCCGGATCGTCGGCGTGGTTGCGCAAAATGCCAATGCCTACGCGCGCTCGTTCGCGGCCGGCAAGGTCATCGCAACCGACACGGCCGATACGTTTGCAGATGGCTTGGCAGTTCGAGTGCCGGATGCTGACGCGCTCGCCGTTATCCGCGGTGGCGCCGATCGTATCGTCGAAGTCTCGGAGCCGGAGTTGGTCGAGGCAATCGGCATTTATTTCAGCGACACCCATACCCTTGCGGAGGGCGCCGGCGCGGCGCCGCTCGCCGCGCTCATCAAGGAACGCGCCCGCATGCGGGGACGTCGCGTCGGGCTCATCATGACAGGGCAGAATATCGATCGCGCCGCCATGGGCGATGTTTTGGCCGGGCGTGTTCCGGGCCGGTCGGACGGGGTGACATCGCGCCTTTCGGTCTGATATGGGACCGCGATGAAGCCCACCGGTCCCGCCCAACCTATTCAGGAACTCATGGCGCTTCACGCCAGTGGCCGTTTTGCCGAGATGGAGGCACGGGCGCGCGCCGCGATAAAGACCGCAAGCAGTTCGGCCATTCTGCATGAGATGCTGGGTATCGCGCTGTGCGCCCAGCGGCGCTTCGAGGAGGCACTTGGCTCGTTGCGCAAAGCCGTTGTCAGGCAGCCGCAGGATGCCCAGTTCCATGAGAACCTGGCGCTATGCCAGCGCCATCTGAAGCAATATGAGCCGGCGGCGGAGAGCTTGCGCAAGTCGCTGCAGCTTCGGCCGCATTCGGTCGAGACGCTCGCGGCGCTCGGCAGCGTGCTGCGATCGTTACAGCGTCTTGATGAAGCGGAGATCGCATTGCGGCAGGCGCTCGCGCTGGCGCCGCGACATATGCAGACGCTGTGCGTCCTCGGTAATGTGCTCTGCAATCTCGGAAACTATGTCGAAGCAGAAACCTGTTTTCGCACGGCGATTGCGCTCGACCCGGCAAACCCCTTTGCGCTCGCGAATTTCGGAAATGTGCTGATGAGCACAGGACGCCATGCCGAGGCGTGCAGCGCCGCCGATGGCGCCCTGAAGGCGATCGGAGCGATCAATCCCGGTGCCGCCCTCGAAGCATGCGAACTTGCCATGATCGCTGCCAACGTGCTGGCTGGCGCGGAACAACACGCCGCGGCCGCGCGAATCTACCTGCAGGTCTCCGAGGTGCGAAAATCGCTGGCAGATGCACTGTCGGCGTATTCGACCATGCGCCAAGTCTGCGCCTGGAAAATCACGGCGGCGACGGACGCCCAATGCCGCAATCGCCGTTTTTCGCAAGATGAACTCGACGCCATCTCGCCATTCACCAGCACCATGATGGCGACGATGACGGCGTCACAGCAATTGGAGGTGGCGCGGAATCATTCGCAACGTTTCGGCACTCCGCCCCCTCCCTACCCTCCCCCGCATGCGGGGGAGGGTAGGGAGGAGGCTGCACGGCCGGGTCCGGCGCGGGATCGCATACGCGTCGGATACCTTTCCGGCGACCTCCGCGAGCACGCGTTTTCTCGGCTCACATTGCCGGTGTTCGAGAATCACGACCGGGCTCGCTTCGAAGTGTTTGCCTATGACTACTCGCCCCCCACCTCGGACGATCTTCGCGGGCGCGTCGAGGGCGCCTTTGATCGCATGGTGTCGTTGCACCGGCTGTCGGATGCCGCGGCCGCGCAACGAATTGCCGCAGATTCGTGCGATGTCGTCGTCGATGGCACCGGATGGACGCAGCGGACACGAAGCCAGATCCTGCGGTTTCGCGCGGCGCCGATCCAAATCCAATGGCTCGGCTATCCTGGGACGCTGGGCGCCCCCTGGTGCGATTACATCGTGGCGGACAAAATCCTGATCAGGCCCGGCGACGAGCAATTTTACGCCGAGAAGATCATCAGGATGCCGTTCACCTACCAGCCCAACGGCGCGCGAGACGCTGTCGCCGATCCGGGCGCCCGCGCGGAGCACGGGCTTCCTCACGACGCCTTGGTGTTCTGTTCATTCAACCAAGCCTACAAGATCACCCCGGATATATTCGACAAATGGATGCAATTGCTTCGGCAGGTCGAGCCGTCGGTCCTTTGGCTGCTTGGCTTTTCCGGGGAGATGCGGGAGGCGCTCCGGCGCGAGGCCGAATCCCGCGAGGTATTGCGAGAGCGCTTGGTTTTTGCTCCGTTTGCCCCGAACGACCGGCACCTGGCACGGCTTACCCATGCCGATCTGGCGCTTGATTGCTTTCCCTACGGATCGCACACGACGGCGAGCGACGCATTATGGGCCGGCGTACCCTTGATCGGCTTGGCGGGCGAGACATTTGCCTCGCGGGTGTCTGCCAGCATCCTGGCGGCGGCCGGGCTCGGCGATCTCATTACCACGTCGCTCACCGACTATTACGATCTTGCGCTTCGCTACGCATCCGATCGTCAATTGCTCGCCGCCCTCAAGGCGCGGGTTGCAGGGTGCCGATCGTCACCCCTGTTCGATTCCACACAATTTGCTCGCGATCTTGAATCGGCCTACGCAGCTATCGTCGAGCGTAGCAGGGCCGGGTTGGCGCCCGATCACATTGCGGTCGGGTGAGCAAATTCGGCGTGGCTTTTTTCTCCCTCCCCCCTTGTGGGGGAGGGTCGGGGTGGGGGGTCGTGCCGTGGGGCACTGCTGTGCCGCTTCTCGCGACCCCCACCCCTGACCCCTCCCCACACAAGGGGGAGGGGAGTAGGCATTGTCACGCCTTAACCTTGCTCCCGTGGGGATAAGTCCGGCCACGACCCGGCAGAGACGGAGTTGCTTCAACCTGAACGGAATCCGCTCAATACCCGACCACTGTGCCGTACAGGTCGTAAGCGTCGACGCGCTCGATCTTCACGGTAGCAAAGTCGCCGATCCGCAGCGGCCGGCGCGACGTGACATGGATGGCGCCGTCGATCTCCGGGGCATCGCCTTTGCCGCGGCCCTTGGCTTCCCGCGGACCGACCTCGTCGATAATGACCTGCTGGCGAGTGCCGACATGGCGTTTGAGGCGCCGTGCCGAAATTGCCTGCTGGCGCTGCATGAAACGGTGCCGGCGCTCTTCCTTGACCTCATCCGGCACGGCCTCGCCAAGATCGTTGGCGGCCGCGCCTTTCACGGGCTCGTAGCGGAAACAGCCGACCCGGTCGAGCGCCGCCTCGTCCAGCCAATCGAGCAGAAAGGCGAATTCCTCTTCGGTCTCGCCCGGGAAGCCGACAATGAAGGTCGACCGCAGCGTGATGTTGGGACAGACGGCTCGCCACGCACGGATGCGATCGAGCGTCTTTTCCTGCGCTGCCGGCCGGCGCATGCGTTTAAGCACAGCGGGCGCCGCATGCTGGAACGGTATGTCGAGGTATGGCAAGACCTTGCCCTCGGCCATGAGCGGAATGACGGCGTCCACATGGGGGTAGGGGTACACATAGTGCAGCCGCACCCAGACCCCGAATTCGCCAAGCGCGGTCGCGAGATCGAGGAACCGTGCGCTGACTTCGCGCTCCTTCCATAGGCTAGCGGCGTATTTGATGTCGAGCCCGTAAGCGGATGTATCCTGAGAGATGATCAGCAGCTCCTTGACGCCAGCGGCGACCAAACGCTCGGCCTCGCGCAACACGCCCGCGGCCGGCCGCGACACCAGGTCGCCGCGCAACTTCGGGATGATGCAAAAACTGCAGCGATTGTTGCAACCTTCTGAAATCTTTAGGTACGCATAGTGCCGGGGTGTCAGCTTGACCCCTTCCGGCGGCACCAGGTCGAGAAACGGATCGTGGCGCGGCGGTGCGGCGCGGTGCACGGCATCGAGCACGTTTTCATATTGCTGCGGGCCAGTGACGGCGAGCACATTGGGAAACCGTGCGGTGATTTTTTCCGGTTCCGCGCCCATGCAGCCGGTCACGATCACCTTGCCATTGTGTTTGAGGGCTGATCCGATCGCCTCCAGAGATTCGGCCTGGGCACTGTCGAGAAAGCCGCAGGTGTTGACGATCACTACGTCGGCGCCGTCGTGTTGGCGAGCCAGTTCGTAGCCCTCGGCCCGCAGTCGCGTGATAATGCGCTCGGAATCGACGAGCGCCTTTGGGCAGCCGAGCGAGACGAAGCTGATCTTCCTCGCCGGTTCCGGCTCGGGCGCATGTTTGCGCATAGCGATGGCGTTCTTGGACATGGGTCTCATATAGAGTTATCGTTAACTTTTGGAAATGGTGGCCAGATCGCTGCGTGAGCGCGCGTTAGCTCTTCCTCGCCCAATCTGCAGCAGGAACGGTCAAATCGCTTTTGCGGCGGCCAGAACGTCTTCGGCGTGACCTTCGATTTTCACCTTCGGCCAGATACGGGCGATGCGCCCATCGGCTCCGATCAGCACCGTGGTGCGGTTGATGCCCATATATTTTTTCCCATACATGGATTTTTCCGCCCAGACCCCATAGGCCTTGAGCATGTCATGGTCTTCGTCGGAGGCGAGGGGCGTCGCGAGCGCGTGCTTTATCTTGAACGCATCCTGCTTCTTGACCGGGTCTGCCGAAACTCCGACCACAGCGATGCCGGCTTTGTCGAAGTCCGGACTCAAACGGGAGAAGTCCTTGGCCTCGATGGTGCATCCAGGCGTATCGGCCTTGGGGTAGAAATAAAGGACGAGCTTTTTCCCTTTGAAATCCGCAAGCGACACTGTGCCGCCACCATCGCGCGCCAAACGGAAGTCCGGCGCTTTGTTGCCAGCAGCGAGATCGGCCGTCATATGCCTCTGCCTTCGTTTCGTCGTTTTCGAACAGTCTGGTGATTTATAATCACGTTCCGTGCCGCGAGGGAGTAGATTCGCGTTAACCTCCAATTGTTACCTTGACGGATAGGGACATTCCACCAAGCATGGCGGTTGACCACGACAGAAGATCCAAGACCGCAAGCTTGCGCACTGTGGAAGCAAGACTCCACATGCATCGCAGCGCTGAGGCTATGCGCGCGACTGCGCGAGGAGGCGGCCGGGGTCCGGCACCAGTGGTGCGGCCGCATGCGCCGGGTTGGTGGCACAGCCGTGTCGGTGCGGCGCTTTGGTGGCAGATCGCGAGGCGCTTCGCTGGGTCGCCAGTGCGGGCGATGCAATCCCGATGGGTGTGCCGGGTCGGTATCGGCCTAGCGGCGGTTGCCGCCATTTTCATGCTGGTGGTCAGTGGGTTGTGGCTGTTGCTCGCGAGCGGACCGATATCGCTCGACATCGCCACGCCGTGGCTGGCGGCTGCGATGTCAGAAAATTTCGGTAACCAGTTTCGCGTCGATATAGGCGGCACCGTGCTGGAACGTGACGAGCACGGCCGCACCGCGATGCGCATCCGCTCCATTACGGTGCGTGACCATGACGGCATGGTGGTCGCGAGCGCCCCCAAGGCCGAGGTCGGGTTCTCCAGTGCGAGTCTGCTCAGCGGTCGTCCGCGGGCCCAACGCCTCAACCTCGTCGGCGCCGAGCTTGCGGTCCGGGTCGAAGCTGACGGCAATGTCACGGTGTCGACCGGCGCCGACCAGCGTCCTCTTGCCATTGCGCCGGCGCTTGTTGCGGGCGGTCTCCCACAGGGGGCGGCAGCAGGAGCTGACAGCGACAGCGCAGTCGAGACGAGCCGCGGCCTGCAAGAGAGCTTTGCTGCTTTCCTCGCCTGGGTGGACAGCCTAGCTGCCTTCGGCCTGGACGGCGGCGATCTGACGGAAGTCGGCCTTAAGAGTGGAAACCTTGTGGTCGATGACCGACGCAACGGTCAGCAGTCTCGGTTTGAAAATATCCACCTAAGCCTCACCCGTCCGCGCGCCGGAGAGCTCGAATTCGAGCTGGGATCGGAGGACGCGACCCGTCCCTGGCTCCTGCTTGCATCGATCAAACCTGGCAGCGATGGCGCCCGCCTGATTGATCTGGAAGCGCGGAAGGTTTTATTAAGGGACTTGTTGTTGGCGTTGCGCGTCGACGGCGGCCAGATCGAGACCGATGCCCCCGTATCGGCGATGCTTCGTGCCGAAATTGCCCAGGATGGAACGCCGCAATTCGCCTCGGGCCGCATACTGGTGGGACCGGGTTCGTTCATCGACGTCGGCGATCCGCAGGCCATGATCACGATCGACCGTGCCGAAATCCAACTCGATTGGAATGCCGCTCGGCGGGTGTTGGCAATGCCATTCCAGATCGTTTCCGGCGGCACTCGGTTGACGATTATGGCGCAGGCCGAAGCGCCGCGCGATCCCGGCGGCAGCTGGGCGCTCAATCTGAGCGGCGGCTCGGCGGTTCTGGCGCCGACAAGCCCCAACGAGGAGCCGCTTGTTCTAAACCGCATCCTGGTGCGCAGCCGGATCGACCCGATCGAGCGGCGGTTCAACATCGATCATGCAGAGGTGGCCGGCAAGGGCGTCAGCGTCGCCATGTCGGGCAATCTCGATTACTCCAGCCCCGACCCGCGGCTGCAGATCGGTATGGCGGCGCGCAAGCTTCCGCTTGCGGCATTCAAGCAGATGTGGCCGCCCTTTATCACGCCGGCTGTACGCACCTGGATCATCGAGCGTGCTTCCGCCGGAGTGATCGAGCAGGGCGAGATCGCCACCAACGCGCCTATCTCGACCTTGCGTTCCGGAGGTCCGCCGGTGCCGGACGATGGATTGTCCATCCAGATCCAAACCTCCGGCGCCACCGTGCGGCCGTTCGACAATCTCCCGGAAATCCGCGATGCCGACCTCGTCACCCGCGTCAAGGGCCGCACCACTACGGTGACGCTCGGGCGCGGCGTGGTCCAGATGCCGTCGGGGCGCAAGCTCACGGTGGCGAATGGCGTGTTCGAGGTGCCGGACACCAGCGTGAAAAATCCGCCCGCCAAGGTTCGTACGCGGGTCGAGGGCCCGGTGGCGGCGGCCGCCGAGCTTCTCGGCATGGACCGCCTCAAGGATGCCGCGGGGGTCCCGATGGATCCTGCCACCAGCCGCGGTAATGTGCTCGCGACCGTCAATCTCGCGCTCCCGCTCAATCAAGAGGTGAAAGCTTCCACGCTCAGCTATTCGATCGCCGCCGATATCGTGAATTTTTCGGCCGACCGCTTTATGATGTCGCAAAAGGTCGAAGCGCAGACTTTGCGCGCCAGTGCCAACAATCAGGGCTATCAGATCAAGGGCGACATGCGCATCGGCGGCGCGCCGGTTTCGGTGGAGTTGCGGCGCAGCACCGGCGAGCCAGACGCCGAAGTCCGAATGACCGGCACGCTCGATGATGCGGCGCGCTCACGGTTCGGTCTTGATGTCTACGGGGCCATTGCCGGGCCGATCCCGGTCAAGGTCGGCGGTAGAGTCGCGTTGGGGGGCGATATGGATAGCCGCCTCTCGATCGAAGCGGATTTCACCCAGGTCAAGTTTGATAACCTGTTCTCCGGATGGAGCAAGACGCAGAACCGGCCGGCGCGGGCGACGTTCACCTATGTGGGCCGCGGCAAGCCGACAAGGCTCGACGATATCGTCTTCGAGGGCAACGGTGCATCGTTCCGGGGCAGTGTGGAATTCGATCAGAACGGCGATTTCGCCACTGGCACGTTTCCGGTATTCGGACTCGCCGACGGTGACAAGGCCAGCCTGCAGTTCGAGCATACGCCCGACAATCTCTACAAGGTGACGATGCGCGGCGACACGTTCGACGGCCGCAATTTCATCAAGGCGTCGATGTCGGGCAGCACCGAAGCAAAACAGCGCCGCCCCTCGACCGATATTGATATCGACGCCAAGATCGGCGCTGTCGCGGGCTTCAAGGGCGAGGTGCTGCGCAACCTCGATCTGCACCTGACGCGACGCGGCGGTACGATACGCAATCTCGGGGTCACGGCTCGCTTTGCGGGCGAGGGGGTCTTGCAAGGCGAGCTGCGAGGGCGTCCCAGCGAGCGGCAGATTGTGTATCTCGAATCGACCGATGCCGGCGCGCTATTCCGTTTCAGCGACACCTATTCGCGCATGATTGGCGGCCAAATGTGGATCGCGATGGACCCGCCGACGCAGGACGGGGCGAAGCAGGATGGCCTCATGGACGTGCGCGAGTTCACGGTCCGCGGCGAGGCGGCGCTTGACGGGGTTGCTGCAGGTGCGCCCAACGGGGCCGGCAGCGGGGTGCAGTTCTCACGCATGCGGGTCGAGTTCACCCGTCGGCCCGGCAAGATGTTGATTCATGAGGGACTGGTCACAGGGCCGACGGTTGGGGCGACGATCGATGGCGTCATGGATTATGCCGCCAATGAATTGCATCTGCGCGGGACCTTCGTGCCGCTCTATGGACTAAATGCCGCATTCGGAAATATCCCGATCGTTGGCTTCCTGCTCGGCGGCAAAGAAGGCCTGATCGGCAGCATGACCTACGAAGTGGTCGGAACCCCCGGCGCGCCGGTGTTGCGCGTCAACCCGATTTCGGCGGTGGCGCCCGGTTTTGTGCGTAAATTCCTGGAGTTTCCCAGCAGCCTGCCTAATGATCGCTTCCCGGCGCCGTTCAACAACCGGGACCGTTGAAATGCATTCGAGATCTGCACATGCAAAATCGTTTTCTGATGGTTCTTGCCGCCGCCGCCGTCCTGCTGGCGTACGCGGCTGAGGCGCAAAATTATCCCAATCGCCAAAATTATCCCAATCGCTCCGTGCGTATCATCGTGCCGTTTGCCGCGGGGGGCATCGGTGACATCACGACGCGGCTGATCGCCGAAAAGCTCGGGGACAGGCTTGGGGAGCGCTTCATCGTCGACAATCAGCCGGGCGCGGGCGGGATCGCGGCGGCGCGTTCGGTGCTCGCGGCGCCGGCGGATGGCCACACCCTCGCTCTCGTCACCAACGGCACCGCCATAAACGTGCCGTTGTTCAAGAGC
>Ga0210402_10004381_pt1 | contig 12879 bp, 7 predicted proteins | sample IncBWC7MmetaG_FD_161055 | JGI IMG/M metagenome (GOLD analysis project Ga0210402, IMG submission 161055) | Forest soil microbial communities from Barre Woods Harvard Forest LTER site, Petersham, Massachusetts, United States - Inc-BW-C-7-M | ecosystem: Environmental > Terrestrial > Soil >...
CGGCGGAGTTTATGGAATTGTCGGCTAACGGAAGAGTGGTGCGGGTAGTGGCGAATTACGGTGCGTAGTTGTCGGAGGAAGGATTGAAAATCACCGCATCCGAAATCGACGGTGTGACACGCCGGACTAACTAGGTTTCGAGGCTCCTTTGTCGAGCGACGCGTAGTGCTCAGCTTCAGCCATAAGCCCAAGACAGATGCAGGCATCTCTCAATCGTCCCCATAATTTTCCTTTCGTGATGAACGTCGGAGATGCGGTCTTGACCCCTAGCTCCAGTTCCAGTTTGGCCGTCGCGAAATCTCTCAATTCGTAACATGCTGCACCCAAGAAGCAATGGGCTCGACCTTCACCTTCTGAAGGCAGGCCAGCTTGAATCGCCTCCTTGAGTCTAAGTTGTGCCTGAGCGTAATTCGCGGTGCACAGATAACAATATCCGAGATAAAAGAGCCTCCAACGGTCCTGCTCGTATGCCGAGTCTACTTCTTCGAGAATCTTCAGCGCCTCTTCGTAGCGCCCTAAATCCGCAAGGCGATATGCACGATCGCATCGAACGATCTGGTGAGTCTCCGCAAATTTGGCCCTAAGTAAGCCCGAACGGTGCTTGTCGAGAAGGACGTCGATCTTATCGAGTGCCTCTTGCAGTTTGTGCTCGTCAGCCAACATCCTCGACTCTTGGAGCTCAATACCAATTAGAACTGATAGCCGCCATTCCTCGTCGGCGTCGGACAGTGCAACATCTGAGGCGTGGTGCAGCAAATTGCGGGCAGTCTCCAGTTGATTCCGCGAGGAGTCCGAATCGCCCATTTGCTGAAGGGCGTGTGCAACGTAAACAAGCATGCAGGCTTTTTGAAAGAGATTGTCTGTATTCTTGGCTAGAGCAAAGAATAAATCGGCCGCCTGCCTGTGATTTCCTTCGTCGGTAAGCGCAACTGCTTTTTTGAACAGAAGGTCAGAATTGTCGAGATTGGTCATGGACGCCACAAGGGCAACTCGGCTAGGCGCTTGGGGTCCATTTTAGATAGACGGCGGCGAGGGGAGGGAGGGTTAGGCAGAGGGAGAAGGGGCGGCCTTGGCGGGGGGCGTTGGCGGCGTTTTGGCCGCCGGCGTTGCCTACGTTGGAGCCGCCGTAGTGGGCGGCGTCGGTGTTGAGGATTTCTTTGTAGAAGCCGGCGCGGGGGACGCCGACGATGTAGCCTTCGCGGACGACGGGGGTGGCGTTGAGGACGACGATGATGAGTTCGTCGGCGGTTTTGCCGTTGCGGAGGAACGATAGGACGCTGTTGTCGCCGTCGTTGCAATCGATCCATTCAAAGCCATGCCAATCGAAATCGACTTTGTGGAGGGCGGGTTCAGCGGCGAAAGTGTGGTTGAGATCGGTGATGAGTTTTTGAATGCCGCGGTGCGAATCCCACTGAAGTAAATGCCAGTCTAAGCTGCGGGCTTCGCTCCATTCCTCGCGCTGGGCAAATTCCTGGCCCATGAAGAGGAGTTTTTTGCCGGGGTGGGCGTACTGATAGGCGTAGAGCAGGCGGAGATTGGCGAATTGCTGCCACGTATCGCCGGGCATTTTGTGGAGAAGAGAATTTTTGCCGTGGACGACTTCGTCGTGAGAGAAGGGCAGTACGAAATTCTCGCTGAAGGCGTAGATAAGAGAGAAGGTGATTTTGTTGTGTTCGTACTTGCGATAGATGGGATTGGCGGAAAAATATTTTAGGGTGTCGTTCATCCAGCCCATGTTCCACTTGAGGCTGAAGCCGAGGCCGCCGAGATAGACGGGGCGGGAGACGCCGGGCCAGGCAGTGGATTCTTCGGCGACGGTGAGGATGCCGGGGAAGCGTTCGTGGGCGACCATGTTCATGGTCTTGAAGAAATCCACGGCTTCGAGATTTTCGCGGCCGCCGTAGCGGTTGGGAACCCACTCGCCTTCCTTGCGGGAGTAGTCGAGGTAAAGCATGGAAGCGACGGCGTCCACGCGAAGGCCGTCGATGTGATATTTGTCGAGCCAGAAGAGCGCGTTGGAGATTAAATAGTTGCGGACTTCGTTGCGACCGTAATTGTAGACGAGGGTGCCCCAATCGGGATGAGCGCCCTGGCGCGGGTCAGCGTGTTCGAAGAGATGGGTGCCGTCGAATTGCGCGAGGCCGTAGGTGTCGCGCGGGAAGTGCGCGGGAGTCCAATCGAGAAGGACGCCGAGGCCGGCCTGGTGGCAGCGGTCGATGAATTCCTGAAAATCGCCGGGTGTGCCGAAGCGGGCGGTGGCGGCGTAGTAGCCGAGAGTTTGATAGCCCCAGGAGCCGTCGAAAGGATGCTCCATGATCGGGAGCAATTCGATGTGGGTGTAGCCGAGACCTTTTACATAGGGGATGAGCTGATCGGCGAGTTCGCGATAGGTGAGCCAGCGATTGGCGTCTTCTGGAACGCGGCGCCAGGAGCCGAGATGAACTTCGTAAATTGAGATTGGAGATTCGAGCCAGTTTTTTTGTTTGCGTTGCTCGAGCCAGGCGGAGTCGTTCCACTGGTGGGAATCGAGATTGGCGACGACCGAGCCGGTCTTGGGGCGGAGTTCGCCTCGGAAGGCGTAAGGATCGGCTTTGAGCGGGAGAAGATTTCCATTGGGGCCGAGGATTTCGTATTTGTAGACGGCGCCTTCGGCGACTTCGGGGAGAAAGAGTTCCCAGATGCCGGAAGAGCCGCGCGGACGCATCGGGTGGACGCGGCCGTCCCAGCCGTTCATAACGCCGACGATGCTGACGCGTTTTGCGGCGGGCGCCCAGACGGCGAAGTGGGTTCCGGGGACGCCGGCGACGGTGTGGAGATGCGCTCCGAGTTTTTCGTAGGTGTCGAAGTGGCGGCCTTCGCCGATGAGGTGGAGATCGAAGTCGGAGAGAAAGAAAGGGAACGCGTAGGGATCGAAAATCTCGAAATATTCACCGGTGTGGGTACGGAACTGGATTTTATAGCTGCCGGGTTCGGGAGCGGTTGGTTGATTGGAAGGCCAGACCGCTTCGAAGAGGCCTTCGGGGCGAAGCTTGACGGCATCAGCGATTTTTGCAGGAGAGATAGCGGGATTCTTGAAGGCGATGCTGGCTTCGGCAGCCCACGGAATCAGGAAGCGAATGGCCCAGCCTTCGGGTACGGGATGCGGACCGAGAATGCCGAAGGGATCGGCGTTGGTTCCGGCGAGGAGGGAATTGGCGCGGGCGTCGAAGTCGGATAACGCCGGGCGTTTAGCCGCAGCGGCTGCAGCGGGCAGCTTCGGGTTTTCGGGAGGCACGGGGGGATTGTGCGTCAGGAGGGGCGGGAACGCAAGCGGCGGGAGAAGAGTTTAAGAGTTCAAAAGTATAAGAGTACAAGCGGGGCCCAATGCGTGATGAATTTGGGTACGGGAGAGGTGCGGATGATGGGAGTTCTCGTTGTATAGTGCGGATGCGGTTGTCGGTGCACGGGGAGCGTTGAATGTCGATCATGAGAGTGAAGTGGAATGGTTGGATGAATGCGGCCGTAGTGGCGAGCGTGGTGCTGCTGTGCGCGCAGAGTGCGAGTGCGCAAGATCGCGGGCAGACGCGGTCTATGGTGATTTCGAAGAATGGGATTGTGGCGGCGGAGTCACCGCTGGCGGCGCAGGCGGGCGTGCGGATTTTGGAGAGCGGCGGGAACGCGGTGGACGCGGCGATTGCGACGAACGCGATGATGGGCGTGGTTGAGCCGATGATGAACGGGATTGGCGGAGATTTGTTCGCGATTGTGTATGACGCGAAGGCCAACAAACTTTATGGATTGAATGCGAGTGGGTGGGCGCCGAAGGGATTGACGATTGAATTCTTGCAGAAGCAGGGATTGAAAGAGATGCCGCAGGAGGGAATCAACAGCGTTACGGTGCCGGGAACGGTGGAAGGTTGGGCAAAGCTTTCGGAGAAATTTGGGCGGAAGAAACTGGCGGAGGATCTGAGCGCGGCGATTGCCACTGCGCGGAACGGATTTCCGGTGCCGGAATGGGATGCGGCGTACTGGGCGGCGAAAGTAGATGCGCTGCGTTCGAACGAGGCGGCGAGCAAAGTCTATTTGCCGGGAGACCGGCCGCCGAAGGTGGGGGAAATTTTCAAGAATGAGGATTTGGCGTGGTCGCTGCAGCAGATCGCGGCGCACGGGCGCGATGCTTATTACAAAGGAGAGATTGCGCAGAAAATTCTGGCGGCGGAGAAGATGCACGGCGGAACGATGACCGAAGAGGACTTGAGCAAGCTTTCGGCGGAGTGGGTGGAACCGATTTCGACGACGTATCGCGAATGGACGGTATACGAATTGCCGCCGAACGGGCAGGGCCTGGCGGCGCTGGAGATGCTGAACATTCTGGAGACGACGCCGATCGGGCAGAAGGGCTACGAATTTGGGACGGCGAAGGCGCTGCACTTGATGATTGAGGCGAAGAAACTGGCGTATGCGGATTTGAAACGATATATCGGCGAACCGCACGGTCAGAAATTGCCGGTGGAGAAATTGTTGTCGAAAGAGTGGGCGGCGCAGCGGGCAAAAATGATTGACGAGTCGCATGCGAATTGCGACGTGAGTGCGGGAGAGATGGCGATTGGCAGCGATACGACTTATCTGACGGTGGTGGATCGCGATGGGAACATGGTTTCGCTGATTCAGAGCAACTACGATCTGTTTGGGTCGGGGATTGTGGCGCCGGGGACGGGATTCGTGCTGCACAACCGTGGCGGATTATTTACGCTGGACAAGAATTCGCCGAATGCGCTGGCGGGGCGGAAGCGTCCGTTGCATACGATCATTCCGGCGTTTGCTCAGAAGGGCGATACGCGGGTGGCGTTTGGGATTATGGGCGGGTGGAACCAGTCGCAGGCGCACGCGCAATTTGTGGTGGATTTGGCGGACTACAAAATGAACATTCAGGCGGCGGTGGAAGCGCCGCGCTTTACGAAGAGGACGTTTGCGGGATGCGATGTGCAGATGGAGGGCCGGTTTTCGCAGAAGTCGCGGGATGAGTTGAAGGCCAAGGGGCACGACATTCAGTTAGTGGGAGCGTTTTCGTCGGCGATGGGCGGAGGGCAGGCGGTGATGAGGGATTTTGCGGCTGGCGTGAATTATGGGGCGTCGGATCCGCGGAAGGATGGAGAGGCGGTGGCGGAGATGGTGGTGCAGTAGAAGATTTGAAGAAAAAGATAACGCAGAGGCACAGAGTGCGCAGAGAAGCGCAGAGTGGAAAAAACCGAAGTAAATGAAGTAAAGAAATAACGAAAAGACATAGCAGCGGCATAATGCCGCTGCTACAAAAAGCGAATTACAGCCCGGAGTCGTAGGCGGAGGCGGCGATTTCGCCGAGGGCCTGGCCGGCAACTTTTTGGGAGGAGTCGGGATCAGGCGGAAGCGAGACGTGGTTGACGTAGGCGGCGAACGCCAATTTGCGGCCGGATTTGGTGATGATGTAGCCTGCCAGGCCTTTTCCATTGAGCATCATTCTTGCGTTGAGGCGGTCGCCGGAGTTGAAGGTGCCGGTCTTTGCGAAGACGTGGCCTGCGCCGGGATTTTGCTGCTGGATTTTGGCGAGGGTGCCGTCTTTGCCGAGGATTGGCAGCGCGTGGAAGATCACGTCGTAGTCGGGGCGAGTGGTCCAGTAAGCGAGATAGTGGCACATGAAATCGGGGCTGAAGAGATCGGCCCAGTCGCCGCCTGCGCCGTCTCCTTGCGAAGCGCCGGAAAGATCGAGATTGGCGGTGGTAAGAAACTCGCGCTCTAGTTCGAAACCTTTTTTGAGCGGATTGGCGGTGTCTTTGCCGGCGATGGCGCCGAGAAGATAGGGGCCCATTCCGGCGTGCAGATTCTGACTGACTTTTAGCGTGACTTTGATTTCTTCGGCGAGCGGGAGAGAAATGTGCTCGGCGACTTGATTTTCCGTTGTGTAGTTGTGGGCGAGCGCAACGAAATCGGGTTGCGTGGTAACGAGCGGGGACTTGAGCTCGATGCCTTCGGCGGCGAGCGATTCGCGGAGGACCCATTCGGCAAAAATTGTCGGCGAGGGGACGCCGAGTGAGACGGTTTGCGGTTCGGTGCCGAGAGGAAGCGAGCCGGAGAGAGTGGTGCTTACGGAGCCGTCGGAATTGCTGGAGAAGTCGGAATTGTCGAGCGTAGGCGAGGTTCCCGCGGCCGACGTCGTAGCGTGATTTACGAAATGCACGTAGCCGGTCTGCGGCGAAGTTGTGAGTGAAATCGGATCGCCGACTTTTGCGCCGGGTTTGGCGACAAGATCGATCACGTTGTCGTTGACCATGATGGAAGACATGACGACGCCAGTGCCGCCTTCGCGCGGGCCGTCGGGGAAGAGGGAAGTGTCGATTAGGATGCGGCCATCGATGCGGCGAATGCCTTTGGCGCGGACTTGTTTTGCGAGCGATTTGATGACGGTGAGCGGATCGCCGGGCAAGGCGGGGCCGCCGTACGAGTGATCTTCGTCGACAAAGGCCAGCGTGCTGTCGGGCTGAATGCGATTGGAAAGATTGGGGTCGCCACTGGCGACGAGGATGAGGTCGCCTTTGAGGCGGCCTTTTTTGTCGATGCGACCGGTGCGATAAATCGCGGTGTGGAAGCGATAGTCCTTGCCGAGTTTTGCGAGGAGGGTGCCTTCGGTGAGAAGTTTGGTGGTGGAGGCCGGAGTGAAGAGTTTGTCAGGATTGAGCGAATAGATGACAGTGTTGGTGGCGAGGTCGTAGAACTCGATGCCGAAGTTGGCGTGCTTGAATTCGGGGCGATCGATTATTTTTTGGATGGACGTGGCGAGAGGCGAGTTTTGCTGGGCGGGGACGCTCGATGGCGTTATTGCGGCTAGCAAAAGCAGGAGTGCGATTGGCGCAGCTGGTGAGCAGAAGAAAAAGCAGATTCCTCGCCGCTGCGCTCCTCGGAATGACAAATTCGTTGCAGTTGCGGACATAGTTTAGTCGCCTCCGCGATTCAGTTTTTACCGACGTCCAGTTTCTCAAACGTGATGTTGCCGATGGCATATTCGTGCCAGTCCTTGTAGTCGAAATGCCACCACTCGGATTCGTAGACGGTGAAGTCCTCGGCTTCCATGGCCCAGCGAAGGAGGTCGCGGTGCCAGCGCTGCAGAGAAGTGCCGCCGGGATAATCAGGGAAGGAGCGCGGAGACATTTCGTCGTACAGGCCGATCATCTCGACGGGCTGATCGGTGCTCAGATCGTATAGCGTAATATCCACGGCGCAGCCACGATTGTGGCGGGAACCTTGCGCCGGGTCAGCCACAAAGATTTTTCCACTCTCGGGAGTGGCATCCCAGAAAATTTTGGTGACGTACCAGGGGCGATAGCCGTCATGGATGAGCAGGCCGTAGCCGTAGGGCCGCAAGCGATGCAAGGCGCGGACCAGCGCTTCCGCCGCGGGGCGCTGCAAAAATGCGCGCGGCTGGGTGTAAACCGCTGTGCCGAGAAAATCGTTGGGTGTGGCGTAGCGAATATCGAGGCGAATCCCGGCGTCGAGCCTGGCCACCTCGACCAGATCATTCTTGCGAAACGGGCCTTTCTCCTCGGGAGGAGTGGCGGCGAGCGCCGCGGCGCGGATCTCCTTGATATTGCGGAGCGGCTTGACCAGATTGACGCTGCTGCTGCCGGCAGGCACTGAATACGCGAGACGGTGATAGGGGCCGATTTGAGTGACGATCTGCCAAATCGGATCGGAGCCGTGTTGTTTGAAGGCGAGGACCCAGGCGGGATCGGGCTCGTCGCTGGCAAATGTGGATGAGGTTTGGCCGGCTTCGGGAGTAACGGCAATCAGTTTGAGGAGATGGTCGGTGCCGCCGGAATCGCGAAGATAGAGGCGCCGCGAACGTTCCAGGATGATGAAAATGTCTTTTTCGGACTGGTCGGCAAAATCTCCGATCTTGCCGCGGAAATCCCGTGACAGGGCCGGCGGCGGAGATCCGGGGAACGGCGCGGGAGAAGTGAGCGGGCCTGCGGAACTTGCTGAAGACGAAGCGGCTTCAGAGTTGTTTGCTGAATCGCGAAGAAAGGTACTGCCTGCGAATTTTAGGCCGGCGATTTTTCCTGATTTGTCCCTTAAAAAGGTGACTTCCTGGCGGGTGTTGGTTTCAACGATTTCGAAAACGTCGCCGGGAACAACCTGCAGCAGACGAAAATCCGTGACCGCAAGGCCGTCCGCGGATTGGCAGAAGAGTTGGCCGCCTTTTGTCAGGATGCGGAGAGTTTTTCCGGTGGTTTGATCTTTGTAGGTGCCAGTCAGGTCTGACCATGACGGGGCGGAGGTGGTGGGAGCCTGAGACCATACAGAAATGACGAAGCAGGAGGCAAAGGCCAGAAGGGCGATTGCCGCGCGGGCGCGCGAGCGAATCATGGTCTTGGAAACGAAAGATTTTTCTCTCAACGGTTCGGCTCTCGACGAGTTTCAGGCAGACATAATAGCCGAGACTGGAGGGATTGCGTGATGAGAATCATGTTTTGCCGGCGCATGGTTAGTTCGAACTCGGCGCGGGGACGGCAGACGTTGTGCGAAATCCGAAGTTGAGATCCTTCGGCGATCCTTATCGGATCGCCTCAGGATGACAGGTGTTCCTGTGTTTAGAATGCGGACAAAAAAGTCGGCGGCTTCGAAACGGCTATTTGTCGGTAGTGGCGGTTTTTACGCTTAGGCCGGGGGCCACGATGGGTTGCAAAAAGGGCATCATGGCGCGCAGGCCGGGACCGAGTTGTTCGATGGCGGCCTGTTGTTCGGCTTTGCGCTTGGCGAGAAAATTCGGGCAGCCCTTATCGTTTTCGTCGATCCATTTTTGCGCGAAGCTGCCGTCCTTGATTTCAGCGAGGAGCTGGCGCATGGCTTTGCGAGTTTCGTCGGTGACGATGCGGGGGCCTGCGGTGTAGTCGCCGTGTTCGGCGGTGTCGCTGATGGAATAGCGCATGTAGCTTAGGCCGCCGCGATAAATGAGATCTACGATGAGTTTCAATTCGTGCAGACATTCGAAGTAGGCGACTTCCGGCTGGTAGCCTGCTTCGGTGAGAGTTTCAAAGCCCGCTTTGATCAGGGCGCTGACGCCGCCGCAGAGAACGGCTTGCTCGCCGAAAAGGTCGGTCTCGGTTTCTTCGGTGAATGTGGTTTCGAGAACGCCTGCACGGGTGCAACCGATGCCGCGAGCGTAGCTCAAAGCGAGAGCTTTGGCGTGGCCGCTGGCGTCCTGTTCGATGGCGAGAAGGCCGGGAGTGCCGCCACCTTCCGTGAAGACTTCGCGGACGCGATGGCCGGGAGCTTTGGGCGCAACCATGGAGACGTCAATGGTGGCTGGTGGCTTGATGGTGCCAAAGCGAATGTTGAAGCCGTGCGCGAACATCAGGGTTTTGCCAGGCTTGAGGTTTGGCGCGATGGCTTCGTTATAAAGTTTTTGCTGCTTGGTGTCCGGCACGAGGACCATGATGACGTCGGCCCAGGCTGCGGCGTCCGACGGAGACTTCACGGTGAGGCCGTCTTTTTCCGCTTTAGCGCGCGAGGCGCTGGAGTCGGGCAGTCCGACACAGACGTTACAGCCGGAGTCGCGAAGATTGAGCGCGTGGGCGTGGCCTTGCGAGCCGTAGCCTAGAATGGCGACCTTCTTCGATTGGATGAGTGAGAGGTCGGCGTCCTTATCGTAATAGAGCTTTGCCATGTGCTTCCTTTCGTGGGCCGGTTTGCGGCCGAGTACTTCATGCGGAGAAAACCTGAAGACCCACCCTCACAAGAGTCGTTTTTGCGAGCTCCAAGTAGAGCCCGCACCCGGGTGGGTGGGGCACCCTCCGCGATTCATCAAGTGCATTCATCAGGCGGCGGAGAGTTTGGCCGTCGTGGTGAAACCGGGTGGCTGAAGCAGGTCGCCGCCGCGGGTCATGGCGATGCGTCCGGTGCGGGCCATTTCCAGCACGCCGTAGGGACGCAGGACTTCCAGCAAGCCGTCGATCTTGTCCACGGTACCGGAGACTTCGACGATAAGCGATTCCGGGGCGACATCGACGACGCGGCCGCGAAAAACTTTGATGAGCTCCATGAGATGCGGACGGGAGTTCTGGTCCGCTGCGACTTTGAGCAAGGCCAGATCGCGTTCGAGGACGGAGCGCTCGGAAATATTTTCGGCGAGCAGAACGTCGACGAGTTTTTCGAGGCTGGCTTCAAGGCGATGCGCGCCTTTTTCGTCGGTGTGAGCGACGATGGTCATGCGCGCGACTTCGTCGTTCTCCGTCGGACCGACGGTGAGAGAGTCAATGTTGATGGCCAGACGGCGCGCGAGAGAAGAGACGCGGTTCAGGACGCCGGGTTTGTTTTCGACATAAGCGATCAGTGTTTGCATTATTTTTTAGTCCTCAGTCGGTAATCAGTTATCAGTTATCGGGAAAACCGCAGCGGCATAAAGCCGCTGCTACAAAACCGGCGCAGACAAGATTGTCTGCGCTACTGGTTCTATGGTTCGGCCGCGGTTTCGACCAACGGATTGTGCGGGCGGCGAATCATTTCGTTCAGGGATGCGCCGGCAGGCACCATCGGGTAAACCGAGTCTTCCTGCTCGACGCGGAAGTCGATCAGGACGGATTCCTTGGAGGCGCGAGCGGCGCGGATGGTCGAAGTGACGTCGCCGCGGGCGGTGACGCGTTCGCCGCGAATGCCGAAAGCGTTGGCGAGGGCGGCAAAATCCGGAGCGACCAGCGGTGTAGCGACATAGCGCTTGTCGTAGAAGAATTCTTGCCACTGGCGAACCATGCCGAGGTAGCCGTTGTTGATGATGGCGATGTTGACCTTGATTTTTTCCTGAACGATGGTGGCCAGTTCGCACATGGTCATCTGGAAGCCGCCGTCGCCGACCACCACCCAGACATCGGCATCAGGCTTGGCAAATTTTGTGCCGATGGCCGCGGGTAGAGCGAAGCCCATGGTGCCCAAGCCGCCAGAAGTGATCAGCGTGCGCGGATTATTGTGGTGGTAATACTGCGCCTCCCACATTTGGTGCTGGCCGACGTCGGTGACCACAATGGCGTCGCCGTTGGTTTCTTTCCAGAGGTCGTTGATGACATGCGCGGCGTAGAGGTGGCCCGTGTCAGGCAGGCTCTGGATGTCGCGAACCGCGGAGTCGCCTTTCATTTCCGCGATGCGAGCGAACCAGTCGGCGCGATCTTTCTTTTCGATGTGCGGCAGAAGTTGCTCGAGAACTTCGCGGGCGTCACCAACGAGTGCGGCGTCAACCTTGACGTTCTTGTTGATTTCCGCGCGGTCGATTTCAATGTGAATTTTGCGGGCGCTCTTGGCATAGGTGCGCAAGTCGCCGGTGACGCGATCATCGAAGCGCATGCCGACAGCGATCAGGAGGTCTGCTTCCTGAATGGCGTGATTGACCCAGGCTTCGCCGTGCATGCCCATCATGCCGAGGTTTAGTGGATCGTTGGCAGGGAAGCAGCCGATGCCGAGGAGAGTCATGGAAACATAAAATTGGCCGGCGCGAACGAACTTTTCGAAGGCTTGCATTGCGCCGGAGATCATGATGCCGTGGCCGGCGAGAATCAGCGGACGCTTGGCGGAATTGAGAAGTTCGATGGCGCGATCGAGTTCGGCCTTGTCGACACCGGGGCGAACCCGTTTTGGCGGAAGCTTCGGTGTCGCAGCGTTCCAGTCGAATTCGGTGGAAGCCTGCTGGGCGTCCTTGGTGATGTCGACGAGGACCGGGCCGGGGCGGCCGGAATTGGCGATGATGAAAGCTTCGCGCACGGTGCGCGCGATGTCCTCGGCGCGAGTGACCACAACATTGTGCTTGGTGATCGGCATTGTAATGCCGGTGATGTCGATCTCCTGAAACGCGTCGGAGCCAAGAAGTTTGCTGCCAACTTGTCCGGTGATGCAGACGACCGGCGAAGAGTCGAGCATGGCGGTGGCGATTCCGGTGACCATATTTGTTGCGCCGGGTCCGCTGGTGGCCATGGCGACGCCCACGCCGCCGGTCGCGCGAGCGTAGCCGTCGGCCATGTGGGTTGCGCCCTGTTCATGGCGAACCAGAATATGATGCAGTTTGGATTTGCCGAGCGCGTCATAGACCGGCAGAATCGCGCCGCCCGGGTAGCCAAAGATATGCTTCACGCCGAGATGCTCCAGCGATTGGCAGAGAATTTCCGCACCGGTGAGTTTCATAGCGTCCTTCCCGAATGTACTGGCTGCGAACTTGATTGCGGCAGAGCGGTAACGGCTCCACGCGAGGATGAAGACACGAGAAAAGCATATTTGGCCATGACGCCGCTGGTGAAGCGAGGAACGGGAGGCTTCCAGCTGGCGAGGCGCTGCTTGATTTGTTCGTCGGTGAGTTCGACGTTGAGCGTGCGATTGGGAATGTCGAAGACGATCGTGTCGCCGTCATTGATTGCTGCGATCGGGCCGCCGTAGGCGGCTTCGGGCGCGACGTGGCCGGCCATGAGTCCATGAGTCGCGCCGCTGAAGCGGCCGTCGGTGAGCAGAGCGACGGAATCGCCAAGACCCGAGCCAACCAACGCCGCGGTGACTTGCAGCATCTCGCGCATGCCGGGGCCGCCCTTTGGTCCCTCGTAACGAATCACAATGACATCACCGGCTCTAATTTTATTTTTGTCGATTTCGGCAAAGGCCGCTTCTTCATCGTCGAAGACGCGCGCCGGGCCGCGGAAATTCATGGTGTTGTGGCCAGCGACTTTTATTACGCAGCCTTCAGGAGCAAGATTGCCCTTAAGAATGACCAGGCCGCCGGTGGCTTTGAGTGGGTTCTTGGCGCTGCGCACCACTTCCTGATTGGGCTTTTCTTTTGCGGCGTCAGCTTCCTGGCCAATCGTTTTTCCAGTGACGGTAATCGCGTCTCCTTTCAAGTGT